>Ga0315909_10007087_pt1 | contig 12561 bp, 10 predicted proteins | sample LakEriMetagenome_11_FD_203527 | JGI IMG/M metagenome (GOLD analysis project Ga0315909, IMG submission 203527) | Freshwater fungal communities from buoy surface, Lake Erie, Ohio, United States - Buoy 2 MA125 | ecosystem: Environmental > Aquatic > Freshwater > Lake | place: USA: Lake Erie, Ohio...
ATACAATATCTCACTTTATACTTTTCCAGAAAACGAAGATCCACTTTGCATGGGAGCTCCTGGCCCTTACTCAAATATACAACTAAATTATATTGACTCAGATTTTACTAAATCTGATTTTAAAAAACCTGAGTTTTATACTTGGGTCAAAGATGAAAAGCTTTCAACCCAAAGATTAAATGTATTTAAAAATACCAACAGTTACCAGGCAATATCTCGTGAATATTTCTTAATAATCGATAAAGAATCTAAAAAAGATGAGGGTATTACTATCTCAATCTCCCCAAATGTCTCGGAAGATAGCTTGGAATATCAATATGTGATAAGTTTAATAAAAGCTTTTGAAATAAAAGAAAGAACTGAATTTAAAGGTCTTTCTAATTGTAAAGAGGGGGAATGTAAAAATTTAGATGTTTCAGTAACCTTTGAAAATACTGGTAGACATAAAGACGAGTCCTACGTGGTCAGAAATTATAAAATCTCACTTACAGATACCAAAACAGGAAATGAATACTATAAATATGTTAATCCAAAACTTGATATAGAGACAGAATCAGAAATAAGAGATATAAGAAAATTCTATAATTACATTATATTTAGATACACTACTAACGATGTTAAAGACTTAAATAATTCAAAAGAAACCTCAAAAATCGGAATTCTGGATCTAAACAATGGTCAGATACGAGATTTAATAGTAAATCCAGTTGGATTAAGATTTCAAGATTACCTTGTAGCTGGAGATGATATCTTTTTTATAACAGGAGATTCTTGTGGAGAAGTTTGTCTTGAACCAAACATGAAAAAGTATCTCTTAAGGTATAACTTTAAAAATAATCAAATAACTCAACTTTTTGCCAAATCCTTAGGAGAGTTGGGTGTTACAGAACAAGAAGAAACTAAGTTTTTTAGTCTTGAAAAATATGAAAAAAATAAGATTATTATGAGTTTAGCTCAAGTTATTCAACCGGCATTTGATTTTGTTGAAGTTGATCTAGCGACAGGAGAAGTTAAGAAATTAACCAATAATTTTGAAATATATGGAGATGCAAAGATTACAAAACAAATAGAGCTCGGTGTTGTTAAATATAATAAATTAACAATTAAAGACGGATTGTTAATAGAATCATTAGAAAATAATTAATTTAAATAAGTCAAGAAATATATTTAATTTTATATGAAAAACGCCCTGGAATTTCCAGGGCGTTTGCGAACGGGTGGTTACCAATTGCCATCGATGGGAAAATCCCACCAGTGGCGAAACCAACCACTCTCACGAAACTCGCGAAGGAGTTCGGGCGGAGTGTTAACTGGCTGGCCCCAGTCAGACTGTACTTCACCCCAGCGACCGCCAGGGGTCCACCACACCTGAGTGTAGTGGCAGTCGGGACCGGGGTTTTCCGGATCTCCAACCTGAAGGACAGGGACCGTAAAGGTCCAGTCCATTTCACTCTCAGCTTGCCGAGCAAGCTGAGCAGGACGAACACGCTCGCCACAAAGAAATAGAGTAGCCGTAGGCTGCTCTTCCCAAGGGCGGGAAGGATTTTGCTGGGCGTGACGAATGCCCAAAACCGCCCACATGATTATAAAAATTACCACCATGAAGAAAACGACATCCCAGTAAAGGGCCCATGTGTTTTTAATCTTCATCCTTCTCTCCTTTTTCGAATATCCCGACTATTATAACCTATAGTACTTACTTTGTCAAGTATTATCAACAAAAATAACAATTTGCTATAATATTTTTATGACATATACTTTACCAAATCTCCCATACTCGTATGAAGCATTAGAGCCACAAATTGACTCCAAAACAATGGAAATTCACCATTCAAAACATCACAACACATATGTAACAAAATTAAATGCAGGTCTTGAAAAACACCCAGAACTTCTTTCACTTGATATCTACTCGTTGATTTCAAAATTTAACGAGCTACCAGAAGATGTAAAAACTGTTGTTAAAAATCACGGAGGAGGGCATTTGAATCATTCAATATTTTGGGAAACTATGACTCCAAATTATGAGGAACCCTCAGAAAATCTTAAAAATATTTTCAAAGAAAACTTTCTTGGAGGATACGACCAAGTAGTTTTACAATTTAAAGAACTTGCAACAAATCTTTTTGGCTCTGGCTGGACTTGGCTTTTAAAATCTCCAGAAGGAAAGCTTTATATTAGAAACTACCCAAATCAAGAAAACCCTCTTATGTACGGCGATACTCCAATTTTAGGTATTGATGTATGGGAACATGCTTACTACTTAAAAAATCAAAACCGAAGAAACGAATATATTGATTCCTGGTTTCAAGTTATTAATTGGAAAGAAGTTGAAAATAGAATAAATAAATGAAATTAATTCTTGCCCCATTATTAATTTTATTACTTATCGGTTCAACTTATTTTTACTTTTATTACGGAAATACACAAACCGCAGATACTCAGATTTCTGAAAGCAAAGGCGGAGAGGAAACAACACAACCTCAAGAATTTCCAATTTCTGAATTAAATACAACAACTCAAGAAACCTCACAAGCTTCTCAAAAAGAAATCCCAGAATGGTTAATTAAATATCAAAATCTTCCAAAGGAGAAGCAGTTCTCTACAATGAAAAAAATTCTGGAGGAAAGAACTGCAGAACAAGAAATCTCAGATATTGCTGATAATTTAGAAATATTTCCAGAAGTCTATAACAGCAATGATAAATATAAAACTGCAATAACTTTAATCGATATGGGATGTGGAGAAATTGTATTTAAAAATATGGATAAATTTGAAATTAATGATGTACCAAGACAAGAAGAGGTTATTAGAAAAATTAGAGAAAAAGGTCAGATATATTTATTAGCCCAAAATTTTAACTTTTTTAAATTCTCACAAAGTAGGGAGTATTTTTTTGCCGAGGAACTTTTTGAAAAATACCCTTATGATTTAATAAATAACTTTGAAAAGTTTAAGCAAATACAAAAAGCTGATCATTATAAATTTGCTAATAAAGCAATTGATAAGGATAAAGAAAACGTAAAATATAATTATTATGAAGATAATACCTGTCAATTGATGAGGAATATGTATAAATTTACAGGATTAACTGAAAAACAAAAAATTGATTTATTTAATAGAGCTTACGATAACAAATTTGGCTGCGGGCTTCAGGTTTTGGAAAACTTCGAAAAGTGGGATATTAAAAACCTTGAAGCAAGGTTAGATATTGCAGCTAAAATTATTATGATGGGTTATGGAGGAAGTATTCCTGAAAGTATTGGGAAGTTTAAATTTAATTCAGAACAACAACTTTTAATCGCTCAAAGGATAATTGATACTAAGAACGATGGCACTATTGAGGATTTAGAAAGAGACGTTTATTTTTTTAACACCGATGTTGCAGAAGAAATTCTTAGAAGGTTGAATAAATAAAATATTGACTAAAGAGTATTTAAATAGTTAATATTAATTATGCCTATAAATAATCCAGAATCACATTTAAATAGAAGCTCAAGAACTACTGCTCACGGTAAGGGATCCCTACAACAAGGGTCAGAAAATTACGGTCAAACAAAGACCAGAATGGGAGAAAGCGGTGCGGTAGCAGAAGAAATAAGATATGAAAATAGAACTACGGAAGAAAAAGTAAGAGAAACAATATACAAAAGCGGTAGAGTTGTCCAAAGATACTCAGATAGAGTCGTTGTTATAGAAGCAGATGGTTCTAAAACCGAATTCAAAAGAAAGTTAAACCCATCTGAAAAAATAGTTCAGGAAAGATTAGATACCGTTACTGAAAGCTTTAAACAAATTTCAAAACCTGAAAATTATGAAGGTATTGACTTTCCTTTAACTGAAGAAAGGGCTGGAGCTTTTATGGATGCGGACCCTTCGTCATTAACCGATGAGGAAATTTTTAAACAAATTCAGATAGGAGAAGAAATTAAATTACAACTTGAGAGTCTAAGTAAACAAAGATTAAATCTTAGAATTGAAATTCAAAATTTAAAAAACTCTAATGAATATTATGTAGCAAATACAAAGATAAAACAACTTGAATCAGAGATTTCCCAAATTAAGAATTCTTTGTTTGGTAGAGCAAGAGGTGCTTTAAGAATAAATGACGAAGCAATTTCTTCAAGAGAATCTCAGATTTTAAAGCTTCGTTATAACGGGATAATGGATACTGTAAGATTCAAAGAAGGTCGTTTAGCAAATCTGGAAGACATTTTCAACAAATTTTCAAACCCTGAATTTCCTACTGATTCTATTAATCAGAAGCAAAAAGAACTTTTAAGCGCATATCTAAGAAGAGCACAAGAACAAATGATTACTGAAACCCTGGAATCTAGAGATTATTCTGAAGTTCTGGGAACTTTAAATAGAAGAATTGAAAAATCACTTACTGAGGAGGAAGAAGAAAGAGGTGAAAGCAGATTCCCTTTTGGGGAAGTAGATCTTACAGAAGAAGAAATTAAAGATGCGCTTAAACAGATTACAGTTTATGCAACTGAATATCAGTTTAAATCTGGAAAAAAAGATACTGCAACAAACGCGCTTTACGAAAACATTAATCCTTCCTTAAGAGGTTTATTAGATGATGGCTCAAGACCTCAAATAGAAATAAATAAAGAAAATTTTAGACAAGTATCTATCTTGTTATCCCACTTACTCACCAACAAACAAGCAGCTTACATGTTTGGTGGTCACGAGGTACTACAGCAAGTTTACAATCAAATAAGAGATGTATCTGTAAACAAAATGATTCAAGCAAGGCTAGATGGTGAAGATTACACCGAAGCTAAAACTATTCTTTCTAAATTCAAGGATCCTGTTTCTGTTTCTAATTATATTTTTGAATTGTTAAGTAAAGGAGATACTGCCTCATTAATTGATTACATTACTAAATTGAAACCTGAAGAAAGATCTTTATTAAAAGACATGAGCGGAATAAAAGAGTTATCAGAACTTCTTATAAAAATAAAAAAGAATCCTGATAGTAGTTTAGAAACCCACAAAGCCGAATATGATAGGGTAATCTCATTAATGGTTCCATCAATTGTAGGAACTAACTCAAGAATAGAATTAAATCCTCAGATTATTAGTTATTTTAACGAAAGACTTCACCCAGAACTAAAAGATTTTTGGATTACTAGATATAACAGATATAATCCTCAAGCCGAATATAGCCCGCAGAACTTATCAAATATTAGAGAAAATATTAACTCTTTTACCAGAAATATAATCTTCTCATCAATTGAAAACCCTGAAAATCTTAAAAACTATATTGAGTCAATTGTTAATGATTTTATTAAAAATAGAATACCTAATGTAAAATTAATCGAACAGTATCTTTGTTTAATTGATAACTTAACTGATGAAGATATTAAGAATCATCCTGAATTATTAAAAGCATACAAAAAGTTGGTTGAAATTTCAAAGACAGCGCTAGAAAATAATTTTAATTACTATCTTGCCGATCCTAGATTTTGGAGAGCTATAAATTTAAATTTAGCAAGAAGTCGTTCTAGAGAAGCTGTAATAAACAGCCCCGGTATTAACGATAATGATGTATCCTTGACGGAGTCTTCATTTATAAACCTAATGTTACAAAGATACCCTTCAGAGGATACTGATAATTATTATGGTAGTCAGAGAATGTCTTTAATTAACTTTTTTCAAAGGGTTTCAAATGCAGATGGACAATTTTTGATTCCCCAATCTGATTCAATTATTTATCATCTTTTTCCTGTTGGAACTTATTTTGATACAAGGAATACAAAAAAAACCGATATGCTTATTAGCAGTGTAACTAATTTTATGAATTCTAATGAATCTGCATATTTAAGAGGAACAGCCTTTCTTCCTTTTGCTAGGGATTTTATAGAAAAATATCTTCCTAAAGGTGAAGTTTCAGTAGAGCAAATTTATAAAGGGTTAGTACTGGGTGCTGAATTTATTAAAAGAATATTAAATGAAAAGGTAATTTCAAATGAAAGAAAAATCCTTAATAAAGAAAAATACGATTCAATTCTAAAAGAAGTTTCCAAAATGTAACAATTTTTTAAAACAAAGAGGGGGCGGTGCTTTTATGCACCGCCCCCTCTTTGTCTAATTTGGAAAATTTGTAATCTAATCTTGGGCAGAAAGAATAGATTATACTTGCTTATAGTATTTTCCGAACGGTAAGTTCGTAGCTTTCGTCTTGCCAAATAAATGGAAGACTCATCAGTTGGGATAATCCCAAGAGCCAGGAGCGAAGTGCGAACACTTCGCTCCGTAAAAGAAAAGATTAGGCCATAACTTCCCATACGCCAAAGGCGAACGTGGTTTGATCCACTTCTTCCTGGGTCCAAACTTCCCCTTCCGCCAAGCGGCGGGGAAATCGGGCGCTCATGACAATGACCCGGTCGCCTGGACACAACTTAATCATGGGTGCCTTTTCAGGCACCGGCACCACGATCCCATGCTTTTCAGCAAGGGCCTGAATGGTAGTCTGGTGCGACGGGTTAAACCCGCTCACCACACCAGCCACAACAGCTTCCTTGACTTCTTCGACACTCATGGGATTGCGAACAATGCTTGCATCGACAGCAAACATGGAATCGGCAATTGCCAATGCAATATAGGTCTTCATGGTTCTCTCTCTCCTAGAATTGCGTTAGTCAGACTGACTAACTATGTGAAATGATATACCCAACCCAGTTTTTATACTTGATATTTACCTAACAGTTTCCTGACAGTTTACTATTAAAATTTAACCCTTTATACTAATAATAATGGCCCAAAAATATACCTATAGAAGTGAGGAAATCCCTTACTTTAAAAGAAAAGCAGATTTAAACCAAACTTGCTTGGTTGTCTCACTTCCCGGAAACGGCGCCTCAACCTTTTTTAAACAACTAGCTTTTGCCCTAAAAGATAAAGAATCCTTACCAATTTTTATTGATACGAATATGCTAACCAAAAATTCAGTAGATGATTTTTTTGATTTTTTATTTAAGAGTCTTTTAAATGAAGAAGTTTATAAAAACCAAAATTTGGAATTCTCTAAAAATTTCTCAGATATTACTCAGTATTTCTTAGATACATCAAAAGATCAAAAGCAAATAATATTTATAATTGATAGATTTGAAAAAATTTGCGAACAGTTTCCTAAAGAAATTTTTGACACTATTAGATATGTAGCAAAAAACAGCCAAAGAAAAGTGATGTTTATTTTAGGAGTAGACAGGGAAATAACTGATATTAGAAGTATCTTAGAATTAGATCAGTTCTATACTTTAATTAACGAATCTACCTATTATTTAAAACCTCTAAATGAAAATGATTTTGAAGACTACTCTTTAAACTTAGCTAAAGAATATGGTCTTAAACTAAGCAATGAAAATATAAAACAACTTTATATTTATACTGGCGGAAATCTTAGAATGCTTAAAAGTTTTATGCTTCATTTAGAAAATAATTCAGAAAATATTACAGAAGAAATTAAAAACTACTCTGCTGACACCAGAATAACCTACCAAGCCGAAAGGATTTATAATCATTTAAATATAAAACTTCAGGATGTTCTTCATAAAATTATTTCAAAGCAAAATCTTGAAATAGAGGATAATCTTTTTTACAGTCGCTTGCAAAAAATGGGATTAATAACAAAGGAAGGGAAAATTTTAGGTTTAATATTTGAAAATTATATTAAAAACCTCTTTTCAACAAATTCTTCAAGAATAACATTAAATGAAAAAACAGGGGAAATATTACAAAATAATGTAAAAATTGATACCAAACTTTCGGGGAATGAATATAAATTATTAAAATTCTTTTTAGAAAATCAAAATCAAACTTTAAGCCGCGATGATATTGCCACGGCTGTCTGGGATTCTACAACCAACGAAGGAGTGAGCGAGGAAGCTATTGATCAACTTATTTCAAGACTCAGAGAAAAAATCGAAGAAGATAAAAATAATCCAAAACATATTATTACTTTAAGAGGTAGGGGATATCAGTTTTTTAGTTAAAACGGATCATTTACAACACTTCCTAAAGGAAAGTTTTCTTCATCATTAGTTATACAACAAACAAATCCTTTTCTAGGGTCAAACATATAAACTGCAGGAACTATTCTTGCATAAGCTAAAGCAATTTTGGCATTGGCCCAGTGGGCTGTGGCTCCGGCTATATAAACCGGTTTATTTAAGTCAACTTCTGGAGGAATAATTTTTTCAAAGTCACCTTTTTGTAGATAAACTCTGTTTGTTTTGGAATGTTGGATCAAAGATCCCTTGGCATAATCCCTAACCGGCTCAAATTGCAAAGGACCAAAACCCTCACCATTTGGTAAATTATTTTCAGGATTAACGTCTACAACTTTCTCTTCTAGTCTTTCATCAAAGAAATCAATATCTGCAGGATAAGAATAATGAACCAAAGAAATAAAGAACCATTGAACTATAGTATTTCCGTAAAAGGCATATTTTTGATTATATTGCCTTCTTTCTTTAATCTCCCTAACAATAGTAGGCAAGATTTCAGGTTTAAATTCTAAAATATTTTGTTCAACACCATTTACTATTACTTTGGTTAATAAAAGGTGAGTCCAGTCAGCAATATCTGATAATTTAAGTAAATCGTATCCTTCAGGTAATTTTTCTATTATTCTTTCATCTTCATTTGAAGGGGGAACTCTTTCTAAAATTCTTTGAGCGATATGGCCAATAGCAGAACTTGAAACAAAGGATTCTCTAGATAAACCAACCATAAAACCTTCAGATTCCCATTCTTTTTCTCCATCCCTCAAGACTCTAAAGTTAGATTCTTCCTCATACCCTTCCGGTACTTCTTCTTGAGTTAAAAAAGTTTGGTAAATACCTAGAATATGAAGTCCTTTTCTTTTAGCAAGTTCTACCCACAGTTGTGTTTCAGGGTGCTCTGCTGGATACCTAGTAACAATAATCATAGAATTTGCTTCACTACATAGTTCTTCTGTATATTTATCAATCTTTCCTCCAATATCGATTAGATTAACTCTACTACTACTATTTTTAATCCATTCTTTCCAAACCGAAACATTTTCGTCAGAATATTTTCCTTTTACTTGAAGACTTTTGGCAGCTTGTTGGTCTTGTTTTGCTTTATCCAAATACCATAAACCAGTAGCATCTGGCTGGGCATCTATGTAATTTGTATTAAAACTAGGTAAATATTTCAGCAATTCGTGTGTAAAAACAGATTTTCCAGAGTTCGGAGGGCCGGCAATAATAATTTTGGCAACATCAGTTAATTCTTTTTTTTCAGGAGTAGGTTCTGCGGTATCTGATGCTGAGGAAGTATTTTGTATTGGTTGAGAATCCTGGGTATCATCAGGTCTAATTGTAAAAATAGGTTCATTTGTAGTCATTTTACTTATTTACTCCAAAATTCTTCGTAAGCTTTTTTGTCTTTTGGGTTTAAATCGGCTCTGAGAGTTCCATCTATCTGACAGCCAAATTCAATGGTTGATTTTTGATAAGGAACTCCGGCTTTATCTAAAATCAAACAATCAGGGCTTCCATTCCATGACTGTAAGTAAACCCACTTTTGACCATTAAATTTAGCAACAGCCCGAGCACCTTGAACCATATAGTATGTAAATATTTCTTTTTTATCGTTTTCAAAAAAAGTCATTCCATCTTTAGTAAACGGTTTATTATTTTCCGGCTCAATATCTTGCAAGACTCTCTCAAAAGTCTTAACCATGGAAGGATCCATAGCTGGCTCAATTTTCTTAATTACAGTTGTATTTGCAGGATTGGGTGGGGTAGGTTGATTAAGAATATAAATACCTATTGAAGAAACAACTACGAATGAAATTATATAAAATATTTTCATAAATAAATATTATAATTTTAAATTGAAAACAACAAGTCTATCAATGACTTAAGAATCTTTCAACATCTATTGCAGCCATTGCGCCTGTACCGGCAGCAGTTATTGCTTGCCTATATCTTGGGTCTGCTGAATCACCGGAAACAAAGACACCTTCAACAGAAGTATTTGTTTGGTTTGTCACTTTAATATAACCTAATTCATCTTTAGCAACCAAATTTCCTAAGAAATCAGTATTCGGTTTCCAACCAATTGCTACAAAAACCGCGCTTAAAGGGAGGTTTAGGGTACTTCTATCAGATGTTGTAACATCAACAGATTCAACAAATTTATCGCCTTTGATTTCTTTAATTTGAGTCTCAAAATGAAATTTTACTTTAGGGTTTTTCTTAGCCTTATCAAGCATAATAGCCGATGCTTTCATATTTTCTTCTGTTCCTCTAACTAAAACATGAACAGTAGAGGCGTATTTTGAAAGATAATTAGCCTCCTCCATAGCGGAATCCCCACCACCAACAACAGCAACTTCTTTTTCTTTAAAGAAAGCGCCGTCGCACACTGCACAATAGGAAACTCCTCTAGCTGATAATTTGTCTTCTCCCGGAGCATTAAGTTTTTTAGGATTAGAACCGACAGAAATAATAATAGATTTAGCGTGAAATTCTTGGTTACTTTCGGATTTAACAACAAAACCCTCAGAGTAGCTTCCAGAAATAGAAACTACATTTTCATCAATAAAAGAAGTTCCAAATTTAATAGCTTGTTTTCTCATATTTTCAATTAAATCAGGGCCCATGATTCCTTCTGGAAAACCGGGGAAATTCTCAACTTCTGTAGTCCACATAAGCTGACCACCAGCTGGAAAACCGGCAATATTTAAAGTTTTAAGAAAAGATCTTGAAGTATAAATTGAGGCAGAAAGACCAGAAACACCGCCTCCTATGACAATAACATCGTACTGATTCATACCAAAATAATACACTTATTAGTAACTTTCTCAAGACTTATAGAAGGTGTTTCTAGGCTCCTAAATTTGATTTATAACCCATAAAATGGTAAAATATACCTATCATGAAAATGAGGCAGGTAATAGTAGCCACTATGGTTGCTATTTCAACGTTTTCTTGGCATTTAGCCCACGCTCAGGAAGCACAAAAACTTAATATTTTACTTAAAGTACCTTTCTTTCACCAGTACAATGATTTAACTGCTGAAAACAAAGAATACGCTTTAAAAACAGCCTGTGGCCCAACAGCCGCTTCTATTATGCTTCAAGCTGAAGGTATCAAAGTAGATCCTAATGACTTATTAGCTATACTTCCAACCTCTATCTACCAACCAAAAGTTGGATTCTATAGAATGCAGGATTTTGCTCCTTATTTTAATAAGGAAGCTGTAATGATGGAATTCTCACATAAAAATATCTATGACATTTTAAATACCGGTAAACCTGTATTTATCAATATTAAAAACTACGACTCAGGCTACGGACACGCTATGGTAATTGTAGGTATGAACGGATTTGACGGTGAAAAAGCTGAATCCTTAATAGCCCACGACGTGTTTGTCGGGCCTTATAGAGAATTTAAATTTCTATCTAATACAACCCTTTTACAACCAGAAGGTCAGACTAACTATATAAACACAGCAATGTTGTTTTATATTAAGTAACCCCTAAAACATCATTTATATAATTGCTATTATTAAGAAATGGATAACTCCTTTAATAGCAGTTCTGGGAAAACTGATAGATTTCTTACTTCTCAGATAGATTTAACCAAGTACGATGATAGGTTTGAAAACTTTTTACTCTCAGAAATTAAAGCATTTACTACCGAATACCCACCAACTAAACAAAATACTAATTACACAGGTGATTTAAGAAATTTAGGAATTAATCCTCAGAAACCCTTAAATACAAGAAACATGAGTAAAAAACAAATAGATCTCATGTATGAAATTAGAAATAAAGCTAATATTCAGCTTCTTGCTGAAGGGAAAGTTAAACAATTAATAGAAAAATGTATAGTTGTCGGATACCGTGATAAAGCAAAACTAGAAAAAATAGTTTCTGAATTTTCGAGACTCTACGGGTTTGATTTAAAAACTCAAGATAATTTTAAAATTATCATTGAAACTTATTCAAATAACAAACCAATAATTGAAGATTTTTTTAAAACCAGAAATAATGACTCAGAAAAAGTATTTTTTGATATGTTTGGTAAGGATATTAAATCATTTGGTACTAATTCAAACGGCAGTCCGCTAATTCAAGTTTTTCAAGGCCCGGTTGGAGTAGAAATTTTCTGCCCAAGTAGTGTGCTTGCTGAATTTTATAAACAAGTATATGGGCAGGATTCAAAACCTTTAGGATTTGCCAGTGTTGCTCAAGTAAAAATAAATGGAATGACTTTTCCAGTTCACTTTAATTTTAATACAACACAGGACCCCGACACTTATTTTCACGAACTTAATCATAATTGGAATAGACTTTTTAGAAATATTAATAAAGTATCCGAGGAAATTTTAGAGTCTGACACACTTCAGAGTCTTCACTTTTTATTTAAAAACAAAAAACCTCCTGAAACTTGGGCTCCAAAAGTTCACGAATATTACAAATCTTTAGTAGGAAGATACTTAGTTTACTTTGGAGATGAGTGTCTGGCTATGATTAAATCTAATGATTCCTTTGATCGTTTTTTTGATCAGGAC
>Ga0315909_10007089_pt1 | contig 12560 bp, 20 predicted proteins | sample LakEriMetagenome_11_FD_203527 | JGI IMG/M metagenome (GOLD analysis project Ga0315909, IMG submission 203527) | Freshwater fungal communities from buoy surface, Lake Erie, Ohio, United States - Buoy 2 MA125 | ecosystem: Environmental > Aquatic > Freshwater > Lake | place: USA: Lake Erie, Ohio...
AGAACAAGAAAAATTCTTTGATTGGGATGAAACTCCCGATGAAGAATAGATGTTATACATGATGTTATATTTTACACAAATTAAATTTGGAGGTTTTTATGAAACTTGTACCATTACAAGACAGAGTGGTGATAAGTCCACAGAAACAACAAGAAGTTACAACAGGTGGTATTATTATTCCAGATACCGTCAATGAAGGTGGAACTGTTCGTGGTGAAGTAATTGCCATAGGAAATGGCAAACGAGACGAGAAAGGAAATCTAATACCAATGGAAGTAAAAATTGGTGACAAAGTTTTATACGGAACAAGTTTGTATGGAACTACCGTATCTATTGACGGTGAAGAATTTGTTGTTATGAGAGAAGAAAATATATTAGCAATTTTAGAAAACTAATTGGAGGTTTTAAGTTATGTCAAAAATAATTTCGTTTGATGTTGATGCTAGGTCTGCACTCAAAAATGGTGTTGATCAATTAGCAAATGCAGTTAAAGTAACACTTGGTCCAAAAGGTCGTAATGTTATCATTGGTAGAGATTATGGTTCACCACTCATTACAAAAGATGGAGTTACTGTTGCAAGTGAAATTGAATTGGAAAATCCAATTGAAAATATAGGAGCACAAACATTAAAAGAAGTTGCATCCAAAACAAGTGATGTTGCGGGTGATGGTACTACAACGGCAACGGTTCTTGCACAGGCAATAATGCGTGAAGGATTGAAGAATGTCACAGCAGGTGCAAACCCTATGGACTTGAAAAGAGGTATTGATATTGCAGTGAACACTATTGTTGAAGAAATAAAATCTATCAGTAAAAAAGTAACTGACAAGAAAGAAATAACACAAGTTGGTATAATCTCTGCAAACAACGATACAACAATCGGAGATTTGATTGCAGATGCAATGGAGAAAGTTGGCAAAGACGGTGTAATCACCGTTGAAGAAGCCAAAGGTACTGAAACATCGTTGGATGTTGTTGAAGGTATGCAATTCAATAGAGGTTATTTGTCACCATACTTTGTTACAGATCAAGATGCAATGGAAACCATACTTGATAATCCATACATTTTGATAACAGATAAAAATGTTACTGCAATAAAAGAATTACTACCAACACTTGAAAAAGTCGCACAGTCAGGTAGAAGTCTTTTAGTTATTGCAGAGGATATACAAGGTGAGGCACTTGCAACATTGGTTGTGAATAAACTTCGTGGAACTATAAAAGTTGCAGCAGTAAAGACGCCTGGATTTGGTGATAGAAAGAAAGCGATACTTGATGATGTTGCAATACTAACGAATGGAACTGTTATATCCGATGAAAGAGGAACTAAATTAGACACAATTACTCTCGAACAACTTGGTTCTGCAAAGAAGATTACAGTTGATAAGGAAAACACAACAATCGTTGAAGGAGCCGGTTCATCCGAAGAAATCAAAAAAAGAATTACGGAAATCAAATCACATATTGAAAAGGCAACCAGTGATTATGACCGTGAAAATCTTCAAGAAAGACTTGCTAAACTTTCAGGTGGTGTAGCTGTTCTTAAAATAGGTGCCTCTACCGAAGTTGAAATGAAAGAGAAGAAGGCAAGAATTGAAGATGCACTTCATGCAACAAGAGCAGCCGTTGAAGAAGGTATTGTTCCAGGTGGTGGAGTTGCTTATCTATCAGTTGTATCTAAACTGGATGATATTAAGACTGAAAACGAGGATCAAAAGACGGGTGTTAATATCATAAGACGAGCGATTGAAGAACCTATAAGACAAATTCTAACGAATTGTGGAATAGAGCCGTCTGTCATCGTAAACAAGATAAAAGAACACCATTCATTACAAACCGATAATAGTTCTTTCGGTTACAATGCAAGAACAGATACATTTGGCGATATGTTTGAACAAGGTGTTATTGATCCGGCAAAGGTATCAAGAGTTGCCTTACAAAATGCAGCATCTGTTGCAAGTTTGTTATTGACAACCGAAACAGTAGTTGTTGATAAACCGAAAAAGGAAGAAACACCAGAAAATTTTGGAAACAATAATCCAATGATGTTTTAATAAAAAACAATAATAGAATGCCCCATTGTGTATTATCAATGGGGCTTTTTTTTATCAATCATATTTATATGTATGATTAAATTAAAGGACATATTACTCGAAACCATACAACTTATACGCGATAGAAAGGGTAAGTTGATAGGTATGATTGAAACTCATGGTAGTGGGAAACAAACATTTAGAGGACCAACTGGAAAGTTTTTGGGTTGGTATGATCCACACTTAGATACAACCAGAGACCATACAGGAACAGTTGTTGGTAAGGGTAATCTATTGACTTCTCTGATAACCATATACAAATAAAAGGATGTGAACTATGTCAATGCCGTCTTTGATGTCTTTATTAAAAAGAAGAGATTTATCTGGAGTTGTGTATGATACAATATCATACTTATCAGCAAATCGAAACAAAAAAGTTTTATTCTTGACCACATCAACACGTTATCCTTTCAATACCGAATACGATGCAGGTGGAGTTGAATTAGAACTACCCAAATCAACCGAATTGGCTCTATTCATAAAAGAACAAATACCAAACAAATCAGAATGGATAGATGTTCCTCAGATAAAAATATATCCATGCGAAGGCAATGTATCTCACATACAAGGAAATACTTGTGGTGTAATGGATGCAAAATTAAATGACAAGAAAAAAAATCCAAGTGGACATCACAGATGTTGGGCATCAGTCAATGACAAAGAAGATGAACTCTGGAAAATTAGCAAAGAACTTTTGAGTTCTGATATAATACTTTTCTTTGCATCTATTCGATGGGGACAAACCAATGCAGAATATCAAAAGTTAATTGAGAGATTGACTTGGTTAGAAAATAGACACACAACGTTAGGTGAAGAAAACTTACTCGAAGGAAAACAGGCGGGTTTTATTTGTATAGGACAAAATTGGAATGGTGCAAATGTAACAGTTGTTCAAAAAACTGTATTGGATGCATTCGGATTTGATACACCAGATAATCTATTTTGGAACTGGCAATATACATCAGATTTTAATGATGAAACACAAGAATCATATAAAGCATCACATAAACAATTTCATATGGATTTAGGATTACCTCACATGGAGATAAAAAAATGATACGGCTAAAACAATTATTAACAGAAAAATTGACACCATTTCAGCAGAGAAAAAAACGTTTCACTTTAATGTTTGAAGGTGGTGAAGTTGGGTTTGAATTAGATGCAAACGAGTTTGCAAAGCTAAATGCAGTTGCAAAAGAAGTTGGTGCAGATATTGCACCATTTGTTGAAATGGAATTGGAAGAAAAGGAGAAACCAAAATATCTACAAATGACATCCGCAGAATTAGAAGAAGGCGGGTATGTTTTGAAAATAGACAAATCTGTTTTTGATGGTGTAGAAGAAATTGTTGATTTGGGTTTGGCTGCAAAGAAATGGTATGAAGAAATGAATACAAAAATTCTATCAGCAATGGAAGAATCGGATGGTTGTTTGTTCTTGTTACTATTGGGAATCTTTGCATCATTTTCTAGATTGTCCGATAACTTTAAGTTGGCATCACAAGTTTATACAGGAATAAAGAAAGACTTATCCGATCCAAAAACAGAAGCACAACTATTGAGAATGATACAAATGCCTAGCACGGAATTGTATCAGAGTATAAAGACAAGGGGTGAATTTAAGAATTTGGCAACAGTCAAAGGTATGATAAAAGGAAACAAAAGTCTTCCAACCGTTTTACCAAATATATTGAGAACATTGAAATTATACAAGGCAAAAGGATATACATTTCAAAAGACAGACCTTGCACAAGAATTAGGTAAACATATTAGACCAGACACAGGTGCGTTAATGGACACGAAAGTTATATCATCCGAGAAGATATTATCATTCTGTCTTAATCTTTTGGATCCAACATACAAAACGGAAACAGGTTGGATGCCAGTTACAATGGATATTTGGATGGCAACATTTTTCTATCCACATTTGAATACAGAAGAAAAAAGAAAGATACTAGCACAAAATAAAAGTTATCAGTATCTTTCAAAAAAGACACATGAACTTGCACAACAGTTTAATATGGAACCTTTGGAAATACAGGCAATCCTATGGGTAGGTACAATTAGAAAAAAGAAAGGAGATGCTTACCTATCAACATTCGACCAAGCAATACAACACAATCTTGATAAATTCAAAATAAAAGTTGATGAAATGAAAGAATCTGAAAAGGTTTTTGAAGAAATAGTAAGATTGATTGGTAGTAAGGCATTTGAAGGATAAAAAGAAACCCCATGAAATTCATGGGGTTTTTTATTAGAAGATGTCTTGTTTCAAATCATTCGTTATCAAGTTAAGAAAATCTACACCCTTAATAGTCAATGAACAATCACTAAATCTTATTCTACTCTTTATACTTGTTACAATATCATAATCGTACTTTCTTTTATCTTTTATCTTATGCAATTTTAGTAATACCCAATCTACCTTTTCCAAAACATCTTCTTTTTGTTCTTGTGTTTTATACGGACTATTTTCCGTATATCCCAAATCGGATATATCATCTATTTCTAAACTTGCCCAAAACGATTCTAACATATTATCATTCATTTGAAAGTAGTGAGGCAATCGGAAAATTTTCATCAGTTGATGTGACAGTTGTTCCTTCATCGTCAATATCGAAACCAAAGAAATCCATCAAACCATCTATCATTTTTGCACCCATTTTTTTAATTGAATCGAATGCCTTTGAAATCTTTTCAAATATGTTTTTAACTATATCTACAAATTTATCCTTTATACCCTTAACTGCACCAGGTATCTTTTCGATAAAATTTGTCAGATTATTAAGTATGTTAAGTTCATTTATATTTGATGTCTCACGCATTAGAGTTTCTTCAATACCCTCACCAAGTTCCTTATTAAATTTGCCAAATTCACTAACAAGTATTTCGGATAATGTTGTTACTTTTGTTTTACGTTTTGATTCTCCAATTTGTCCTCTCATGGCAATCATTGGATTCTTTCCAGTGCTCTTAAATGAAAAATAAAACTTTGTTGCATCAGCAATAGGTTTTGCATCTTCTATTTTTTTAATAGTAAGTATTTTACTAACAACACCGTTGTCCGCATCAAACCCAACTAATGTATCTGCAACTGCTTCTTTGCTGGAAAATTTAGATGTTCCGGTTGCTGCCTCAAATGTAAATGCCAATTTGAATTTTTCACTATTAAAAATTTCGTCATTCAACATTTTTGTAAGTTGTTTTATATCCAATACCATTTTTTCATATTCTTTTACAACCGCATTTTTCTTTGGGGTAAGTTCACCAGTGGATATTTTGTTTTTCAAATTGGTTACAGTTCCATCGTAATATAAAGTTTTCATTTTTTCTTCTAACATATCAATGAAGTCTTGCAACATTTTTGTTTCATTTTTAGAAACATATTGTGATGCCGCAAAAAATGTTGATATTACTTCTTCTTTTGCACCACTTAATACCTGAGATCCTCCTTTTTTCTTCAAGGATATATTAACATTATTTCCAATGATGTCAGTCTTTGGTGTACTGTTTTTGCCCCTCCATTCAGTATTTAAGGTTGCTCTTGATGAACCAAACTGTTTTAACGATTTTTGTTTTAGTTTGGATTTGAAATCCTTTGCAATTTTCTGTGCAGCTTCACCATAACTTTCCCAAAATTTTTCAGCTCGTTCCCACTCTGGTCCTTCAAATTTATTATTATGAGCAACCACTATCAATGCCTCCCAATCTTCTCCAGCAGGAGTTACACCAGATGCACCAGATTTTATTTGATTGAAAAGTGTTTTGTATGCGGTTATTGATCCTGAAAAGGTGAACTTCTTACCATCGGGCGCCTGTAATGTTTTTAAGTATATTTCACCCTCTCTTGCCTTTGATGCAAAATCAACTTTGTTTTTAAGTTTAACTATCACAAACACATCACCCTTCTGATACCCAGCATCATCTAATTTTTTGAATCCACCGTTGTAAAAAAACTTAGCACCTTCCCCATATTCTGATTTCAAAATTGTTGCTTCAGACAATCGTTTACCTAATAATTTAACAAGTGATATATCACTATTCTTTTTCATATCAAATTACTCCAAGTATTTTTCCAAACTTTGTTGTGTATTTTATTCTATCCTGTAAACCGTTTGTTCCGCCATTTATTCTTTTAGTTAGTTCAAGTATTACAGGTTCTGTCAATCCTTTATCTGAAATTGTATTGAGTTTGTTTTTATGAAAGAACCAACCTGCAGATAATAATGGATATTTTGTTGCAACCAAACTAGGATTTGACATAATATCCTCATTGACAAAGTTATCAAATGCTGAATAATTATTCTTTCCTGTTAATTGTATGTAACCTCTGCCTCTAAATTTCCAACCATCAGATGTTCCTTCTGCACCATTTCCCATTCTATCTGCATACACTCTTGATGCTATTCTTTCGGGATTTCTAGAGTATGCTTCAGCAAGTCCAGGTTGTTTGAAATACTTTGGGAATGTTGCAAGTAATCCTTTTGTTGAATAATTTAGATTTTCGGTTATGAACTTAAAGTTAGCACTTTCATGTGCACATTGACCGAGAAAATGTGATAGTCTAATTGAGGTATTGATTGCAAATACACCCATTACTGATTGAATTTCACCATATACATTATCTGGTATTTTCCCTTTTAGTTTACTAATATCCATCTTAATCACCAGTCCAATGTTCAACTCTAACTGGAACTATTATGGTATCATCTTTTTGTTGTGGTCTACCAGAAAAATAATCTGTATTGTAATTGTTTAATTTTTCACAAATACCTCTTGATATTTTAGAGGCATCACGCATGATCACTTCTGGATCAGTCATTGTGTTCATTGGAGAAGACTTTAATCCAAACACTATTTGCATACGAGTAGTTCCTCTGTTTGATGAAAACCCGCTTTTATCTTCTTCTATTTTCAATATGGTCAGTATAGGATGATTTATCTTATAGTGAATGTCTATCTTTGAAGGACCACTTGGTGCACCCATAGGTTCTTCTTTTAATTTATCCTTGAAATTATCTTGAAGATGTCTACCTTCATTTACCAAATCTTTCATTTAATACTCCAGTAAAAATATACCACATATAAATATGTAATAGTTTACAAATCAATCAACTTCATTGTTGTAAAAGTAATATGCAGTGTTTCCATAACTACGGTCAATATCTTCACTTGACATAAGTGGATTGTTAATTCGTATTTTAGGTGGTTTGTTCTTATCGTATGGAACAACAAAATCTGGATTGTGCCACCTTAATAGATTGTTTGGATGAATACAGAAGTTTCCATCTTCCATTTCTATAAAGTGATAACACTTACTATCCATATCTTGTGAATAACCAACATGAATTTCATTAGGATCCGTGTAGTAATCATCTATGGTGAAATGATATATTCCACTACGCCATTTTTTATCTCTACAAAAGACATCCACCCTTTTATGCTGTAAGAATTTGAAACAACAAACTGATATAGCAGTTGATTGACAATCCCAAGTCTGTAATAACTGTAATCTCTTTTGTTCATTATCTGATAATATATCAAAATTTTCTTTATGGAAAAATGCACTAATTGGCATATTCCAAAATATAGCACCAATCTCACTTTGAAAGTGAAATAACATCGGATAATTTAACATTGATTTTACACCAAATATGTAACCGTGTAAGTGCTTATCATAACCTGTTATTTCTTTTCTTATGTAACATTGTACATAAGGAGTATTTGCATTGAGTTGTGCCATTACCGTCTCCCATGTTTAACATACATATAAATATGTAAACATTGGATATAAACAGAAATCGCCAGACATAATCTGGCGACTTCATAACTCCATTAACACATGGTTATTGAGATATTATTCCACGACCACCCAATTAGTTCCATCGAACCAAAGTGTTCTGGATTGATTCGGCCAAAGTGTATAATCAATGTTAGTATCTAATCCCCAAACATTATCTTTGATAACAATAGTGTTTGCAGTAGAACCATTGAAGATTGTTACAAGTTGACCAGTAGTTGGTGTTGTAACATTTGCAATGTTGTAATCAACAGCAACACGACTTACAACCCAACGAGAATCACTTGGCAATGATAATGGAGCAGTTGTATAAACCGCAACACTATTCGTTCTATGTTGTGGATTCACTTCCCATGTGATACCAAGCAAACCACGAGTAGCATACGAACCGATTGGTGCAGTTGAACTTCCTTCAAGTGATGAAAGTCTAACGGATTCTGGTTGAAAGTTACGATGTTCTATTGAATTATCAACCAATGTTTTTGCGGTATCTGCAAGAACTGAACGAGCAGAGTTTGTTGCAAAGGCAGATGTGGATGCGAAATTAGCATGGTCTGCGTCATAAGCAAACACCGATGTATCTGCATCAAAAGCACGACCGGCATCTAAAGCATATCTTGCAGTATCGGACTTAGCAGAGTGTGCAGCCGTTGAAGCATAGGTTGCCAAGTCTGAAAGAGTTGCCTTACCAGCGGCTCTACTTGTATCTGAATATCCACTTGTATTTGAACGATTACTGACTGCAGTTGAGTCTGCATATTCAGCAGTTAGTGAACGATTTGAATTAACAGCATGGGCAGATTTCTTTGAACTATCTGACAATTTAGCTTTATCGGATGTTTGTGAATGTTTTGCCTCAGCCGCTTCCAATGCATAAGTTGAAAGAAGTGAGTATGGAACACTACGAATTTGTAATCTACCAAGTGATACACCGTCTACATAAGCATATACAAATAAGTTTTTACCATAGTTGTTGATTAGAATACTATCTGCAACATTCTCAATAAGATAATTGATAATACCGTTGTTGATTTCAATGTTCTCATTCTCACGATACCAAAGGGCATCAGAGTTTAGATGTGAGTTTTCATTGAAAGAACTATCTGCAATGTAGATAGAAAACTTTGTCTCGGTTGGTGAACCAGCAGGTGCATGTGCCTGATATTGAATGTTTGTTCCAGCGAAAGCATTAAACGAAACGAGAGCAACAAGTGCCAGAATAAAATAACGCATTTTAATAAAACCTCTTAAAAATTAGTAAATGATAGTTGTTGAATAAGTAACATTAGAGTTTGTTGTAACTCTAACAATATACACACCACGATTTGTGAGTGTGATAGTTCTGGTAAAAACATCAATCCCCTCTGTTAGAAACTTACCATACAGGTCAGATACTTGAATTGATTTAACATCGTCCATACCAACAGTTGCAACGCCATAACACGGGTTCGGATAAACCAAACCATCAACATTTCTAGTTTCTTCTACGGAAAGTGCTACTCTATTTGGAACACGAATACCGATGTGAAACTTATTTTTGTAACCTGCAACTACTTGTCCAAGTGTTGCATTACCATTACCGCCACTCACGATTGATTTAAGTAGGTGTGGTTTGGTATCACTCGCAGTCAATACGCCAACTGCGAGGAATGAGGCAATGATATATCTCATTGTCTAAACTCCTTTTGAAAATTATTAACTATACTAATATAACAAATTTGAAGATAAGATCAAAACAAAATTTAACCAAGTGGGTTGGCATCCCTAATCTTTTCTTTTATCCATTCATATGGTTCGTTTGCGTGAGCATTAACCTTCCACTCTTTAATTGATTTGTAATCCAAATCGTGAATACCGAAAGGACGAACATCGGATATTTTAGCAACATGACCAGTCTCAAATTCAACGTGCCATGCAACTTTTTCCACCCCATCAAAATCATCACCCGATTCAGTAGAAAATGTTGGTTGTCCAAATGCTCGGAGCAAATGTCTAAACTCACATTCCATAACGCCAACTTGTGGTGCCAATCTGACCACAATATCTTTTCCCAGTCTGTGTTTGGGATAATTCATAACCACCTCATTTGTTTTTGTAATCTGTTTCGTAAAATCCACTTCCTTTCAGTATAGGTTTACTATATGAAAATGTTTCTACTTTTGTTAATTTTTTACTTTTACCACACGAACATTTATCGGGACACGAATTTACATTTTTAACCAAATGCTCTTCTACTATACCACATTTTTCACATTTGAAATCATAAATTGGCATAAAAAATTCCTCCTGTTCCAAAGATTAAATTCATAGCTAATTTTATCAAATAAATTCCTATTGCAATTGGGAAACCCAAAACAAAAGTAAATAGTATTGTAATGATTGCATAAATGATATACATTATTGGTGTGATTATACCGATAGAAAGAAACTCAAAAAATTTGTTGGATGAATCCATAAAAACCTCATATATTATTTTTTTGTATTTCGTTTACAAATACTTTGTAATCTACATTTTCAATGTTGATAAACCCTTTTAGTATAGGAAGACCAACTTCTTTTAAGTCCTTTTTTAGAAACAACTTTAATTTATCTTTGATTATTGGTGATATTGATTCAACAAATATATCATAATCATATTGACATATCTTTTCAGAAAAACGTTGTTCTTCGGCAATAGTGTAACGAAAATCTTCTGTTATGGTTTCGTTTAACCTAACCAAATCTATTATTGTTCTTGTATCAAAATTCATGTGATTGAAACATTGGTTTTTGTAAATCTGTAATAGGCGTTGATGTTAAATAGGAATATGACATTGCCTTTATTTCTTCATCGGATAATCCGTTTTCATGGTAGTTTTTCAAGTCATCTTCGGTTACTGTAATGTATTCACCCAAATATGATATAATTCTCCAACCATCAACAAAGACAAACGGTATAAAATTCATTAGTTACCTTTCTGACGAAAAGAATATATCATCATCTTCTTCATCTTCTTCATCTTCAAAGTATTCATCTTCATCATCGAAGTCATCGAAGTCACCAAAGTCTTCTTCATCATCAAAGTATTCAGCATCTTCATCATTGAAATCTTCTTCTTCAACATCATCCCATTGATTATCATACTGTTCTTCTGATTCCATTTCTTCTCCTCCGTTAAAGTATTTCATATAACCATGAACTGCATCAATATAGTTTTCTGCTATTGAAAGTTTATATTGCAACCAATCTTCCAAATGAGATACACCATCTAACATTCTATAAAGTTCATTTGCTTTTTCCATGATTGCAGCCAATTGTGCCTTTGCCATTTCGGATTCATCTTCTGGACCATGTTCTTCTTTTAGACGGTTTCTTTGTTTGATAAATTTAATCTCACTAATAGCAATTAGTTTTTTTGCTAATCTATATTTTTTTGGATTATTCTTTACTACATCAGCTGTTTTAATTGCCTCAAATAAATTGGCTTTAACTTCGCTTACTTTTTTTGTTTTTTTCACTTCTCTCAAAACTTTAGCAGCTTCTTCGATTATGATTCGTTTCATTGGGTTCATTACAATCTCCAATATCTCCAACGGAGAATATACAAATATACTAAAATTATTTCAAATTAAAAAGCAAATTATTCATCATCATCTAAAATATCTTGCATTCCGCCAAACAAATAATCCAATTCATCACTCTCATCATCCGTACCCATAAAGTCTCTTTGACTAACTCTGGTATCTAAATCAACAAACGAGTCAAGAAATGCATCTTTATCCGGTGATATGTAAGATTTTCTTTTCATTAAGGGTTCAACGGTTGCAACGAACATTTCTTTTTCAGCATCAGTTGTAGGTTGCATTAGTTTATTTTTCAAACGAAGTGTATCTTTTGGAGAATAGGATGTTACTCTATGACCAAAAACATCCTCTTTCATCATGTCCATAATATACTTTGCATCGTTTATTTCTTTATACATTTTTTTACCTCGTTCTTTTTTTCGTCCGGCACAATGTGCCTTCTGACTAAATCCCTTTGGTCTTTTACAATTTATTGATTTCTTGTATTTGCTAGACCATTTTTCTAAAAGAATTGATATATCATCATTAAATGTTTTCATACTAATAAATATCAAATTCTTTGTATTGCATCGTAAATTTGCGGAGAAATTGGTTGAGGAAGATTATCCTTTGTGAACCAATTAACATCTTCATGTTCCCAATCTATCTTAACAAAGAATCGTTTTTTAACTTTGTAAATGAATAGAAAATACATTCTATCATCTGCAAAGTATCTATCTATACAAGTTAGTTTAGCATCTGACGGTATTTGATGTGTGGTTTCCTCAAAGAACTCTCTACGAGCACATTCTTCCATAGATTCCATATCATTAACATTTACTTCTCCAGATGGTACAGACCAATAACCACCAAGATAGTGTGCCTTTTTTGTTCTTTTTGTTAAAAGAAATTCACCAGAAGCAGTCATGGTTAAAATACCTGCTGCTCCTGGTTTCATTATTTTAGAAAGTTCTTCCGGTGATATATGATTTATGTTAGGCATCTTTGTTTAACGACCGTGGATATTTACCATTTTTTAATCTATTGTATATCATAATCAGTTCTACTTCTGTCATATCATCAAGATGTTTTTTACCAACAATAGAATCACACCATGACATAAA
>Ga0315909_10007093_pt1 | contig 12557 bp, 12 predicted proteins | sample LakEriMetagenome_11_FD_203527 | JGI IMG/M metagenome (GOLD analysis project Ga0315909, IMG submission 203527) | Freshwater fungal communities from buoy surface, Lake Erie, Ohio, United States - Buoy 2 MA125 | ecosystem: Environmental > Aquatic > Freshwater > Lake | place: USA: Lake Erie, Ohio...
ATGTTCAAAATTTCCTGATGGAAAAAATACACTCTGATGGATTCAAAGTTTCGCTAATGGGCAGTGGAGCCGACGAGATATTTACAGGATATTATGACCACCACTTGCTTTATTTAGCATCTATGTATAAGCAAGATCCCCAACTTTTCAAAACGTCTCTAGACAATTGGAAAGATAAAATTTTACCACTGATCCGAAATCCGATATATCAAAAATTTGACCGGTACATCAAACAACCTGATTTTAGAAGTCATATTTATGAAGGTTCGGAGATTATGATGAATATGCTGCTTAACCATCCCCAAAACTTATTCAGCGAAGAACTGTTCTCGGAAAGCTTATTGAAAAATCGAATGTTGAATGAGTTATTTCATGAAGTTATACCAGTTATTTTGCACGAAGATGATCGAAACTCAATGATGTATTCAGTCGAAAACAGATCACCATTCTTGAGTGTGAGAATCCTGGAAAGCACTTTAGGTATTGAAGATCAAGACTTTATTCAAGATGGACTGACTAAGTATTTATTGAGGGAAGCTTTTGATGATTATTTACCAAAAGAGATATTGTATTCTCACAAGAAAATTGGTTTTAATGCCAGCATTTTAGAGCTTTGCGATTTTCAATCATCAGAGTTTAAGCAATTTATGAAAAAAGATTCAATTTTTTGGGACATCATGGATAAAAATAAAGTTAAAGATTTTTTTGATAATTTAGGCGTAGAAGATATCTACAACAAAACTGCATTTAACATAATTTCTTCCAAAGCTTTCTGCGATATTTTTGGCTAGTACAACATGCTTTATTCTGAAGTTCTCAAATTTTCAAAGAATTCCGATGCAAGTGCCCACTCCCTCATGAACTTAACAACTTGCATTTGATCATCAAAAAACTTCGGTTCAACCTGATGACTAACTTTTTTCCCCACGATCATCAAAACATCGGAGTCAAAGTATCTATTAACAAATACTATTTCCAATCCAGCAAGTTGCATTAAAAGCTTTAAAGTGTTCGCACTGAAATTACTTGGATGCAAATCTGCAGGTAAAGTCTTAGAGAAGTAGTCATTCAAGGATTTTCTAAACGGAACTAGAATTCTGGATGATTCTGCCACGCACACGTAACCACCAGTTTTTGTGTCTTCTACAACATCTCGTAAGCAGGCAAGTGGATCGATTGCATTCGCCAAAGTCCAGGTAAGTGTTGATATATCAAACTGCTCTTTATTGGACATGGATGTTTGGGCACCTAATGTTTTAATGTATACGTCGAATCCATTACTTTTCAGCGATTCGACCAATACTGAGGAGTGTTCAGTGCCACTAATCTTTAATCTAGGGTAGTTGTTTCGGAGAAGACTGAGTAGTACCCCTTCCCCAGTCGCAAAATCACAAATACGTAAATTTGTTTCCTTATTGAAATTCAAAAATTTAGCTATGCTTTGCATAACATAGAATAATCTAGCTTGAGCAAAGGGATTATAGGCAGAATAACTTTCCTCAGATTTGTTCGGAAATATAATTTCTGACCAATACTTTGCTACGTTCTCAGCTGACATACTACGAGATGAAGTTACAAATCCAGTGATAGGGTTTACGTGAATTGAGTCCCCAGATGGTAAGTATTTTTCAAGAAAATCCAGAGGAATTGCGTTATCGCTCACTGTCGAAAACTCATCTTCATATATGTATTTCATAAAAGTATTCTATACCTGATATCAAAATTTTTTGGTAAATTTATGAATAAACAATTGAATTTTAGAAGAGTTATTCACTCATATCATGACTCACATATAAAACATTTTGCAAAATAAAGCCGTTTTTTCTGTAGATTCGATTTGCAGGATTTGTTTGTTGGGTTCCAACTTCAAGCGGTAGCGACATGCCGCGAGCAAATTCCTGGCTCATGCGAACAAGTGAACTGGCAATTCCCTTGTTTCGAAATTCTGGACCAACTGCAATCAAATCTATTGTTACGGAGTTTTTTGACAACAATAAGCTACTGAAACCTCGAATTTTTCCGTCTAGTGATCTTGATACAAAGGTCTTAGTGCTACGAATTTGTCTTAAATTTGCCCCTATCCAACTTACTTTAACCTTACTTTGTAGTGGTTGAGGCAAACGATCATCTAATGAAAATCTATCTAGTTCAAAGGATTTTTCCGTTATCCTTACTACTTCTTCATAATCCTTAATCTGAAACTCATCAATGTATTGAGAAGGTTCAACTAATGTCGAGGAGCTAGGAGCCCATTTTAAATTATTCATACTTGTTATATATCTTATCGAGACAGGTAATTCATGGATATAATCTTCAGGATTTTCAAATGTTTTGATTGATACAAAATAAGGATGGTTGAATTTAAACTTAGACTTCAACTCCATATAGTCAGTTATGCTATTCAACTTACAGGTGTAGCAATTTGTATTTAGAGTATCTGACAACCATTTATCATACAAAATTTCGCTGTTATCTTGAAGCATATTAGTTGAAATTAAATTAATTTGTAATAAGATCGTCTTCAACAGCCGAATAACCAGCCTTGACAGCCCTTTTAAGTTTTTTACCTTGCAAACTTGCAGCATTAGGTAACGCAGGATTGAATGGGCGTGCATATTCGAAGTCTAGAAATGATAATTCATGCCCTATAGGAAAATCAGATCTATACACAAGGCCTTTTCGCATGGCATTTAAGGTTGCTTCTTCAGAAGGTTGAACTGCCTTTTCGCCGGAGAGTAGAGAAATATTGAGTTGAGCAAAGGTATTCACAATATCCTGCAATTCAATTGGGGTTCTAGATAAAGCGTGGTCTCTGATATCTTTTCTAGACCTATCATCGGTAACATGAATCTCAAAAATCCTTGCACCCAGGGCAACTGCAGCGAACAAAGGAGCATCTTGCATGAAATGTGAAGAAAAACCAATTGTTAACCCAGTTAAAGAAGCGAGGTCTGGAATAGCCGACAGGTTACTTTCTGTTATTGGGGCCGGATAACTTGATATGCAATGGAGCATCGCTAGCGATTCAATATACTTGCTCCCAGATCTTAACGACTTAGCTAAATCTACAAATGTCTTGATTTCATCTTTTGTCGTACCGCCGGTTGAGATTAATACTTGAGCGGATGTTTTTAGAGCTGCTTCAACGGTCGGCATAAATGTAAAATCTCCACTTGCTATTTTCAAAACTCCGCAGGTATCAGCTATGAAAGAAACCCAGTCATGCGAAACTGGAGTTGCAAACACGGGCAAACCAATATCATCACCTTCTTTTTTTATCTGTAAAAAGTCCGCTTTGGAAAGTGTCAACCTACTTACTTGTTGATATCTTTCCATGTTACTTTTAGATGCGTACAAGTCAGGTGTAAAAAGTTGAAATTTAATTGCATCAGCACCTGTAGATTTTACTTTAGGCAACATGTCAAGGATCCAATTAAGTGATCCCATATGGTTTACGCCAATTTCAGCAATTACTATAATTTCGTTTTTGGAATCTTTATTGAATAATTTCACTAATTATTCATTTCTCTCTGAAGTGTAAATCTTGCCTTCTTCTATTTCCCAACATGATTTGTACCAATCAATATATTTAGTCAAACCCGATTTAAGATCATGTAAAGGTGCATATCCAAGCACAGACTTAGCCTTGCCGATATCTAAAGTTCCACGTTCTGGATTTAGTGAATCACGTGATTCGAATTGGATTGAAACTTCAGGAAACTTACTTTTTACAATCTCTGCAGCATCAATTAACTTCTGCGCCTGCCCTGTAGTTAAATTGAATATCTGTCCGTAGCTTTTTTCGTTTAGAGTTAAACGCATCAATCCTGAAATCAAATCATCAATATAGGTAAAGTCTAAAGACTCTTGCCCATCTCCATTAATAATCAAATTTTGTCCACGGATAGCGTTTTCTATGAAAACTTGTAAAACTCTTCTGCTAATGCACCTAGGACCGTACAGCGCCGAAGGTCTGACTATGGTTACTGGAAATCCGAAAACATTACTGTATGCGCGGGCAAGCTTTTCACCACCGAATTTAAGTGAACCGTAAATATTCTTTGGGTCACAATTTGCATCTTCATTTGGAGACTGTGACATAAAATCTCCGTAAACCATACTTGAAGAAAAGAAAACTAATTGTGGTTTATTTGCAAGCGACCTTGTAATGTCTAACGTATTTTCAAGAGTTCTAAATGAATGATCAAATGTTGAGTATGGATCTTTGTTGGCACGACTTGCGTGTGCAACAGCTGCAAGCAAATAGATTACGTCGGGTTCATATTCGGTAACTATTCTATTCAATCTAATGTAATCTCGGGCATCTTCAACAAAAACTGGAATACCAGCTTTTCTGAGCAAAGATAACCTCTCTTCTAAAACCTTGATATAGAAAGTTCTATTAGCAAAATTTGCCCTGGAATCTTGAAGGGAAATTAAATTATTGACTTCAAGTCCATCTACTACTGCAACTTCAAATCCATTCGCTTTCAAAGTTAGCGCTAAATGGTGACCAATAAAACCAGCACCGCCAATTAATAATGCTTTCTTCACTTTACAGAACCTCCTCCAACACCGAAATTAGACTTTCGCCGACAAAACACATTTCTTCATTGCCAACGTGAGGTCCAATACCTAGCGCAATATTCGAGTTTGCAAGGGTATCAGCATTTTTATATGAAATTGTTTTAGAAAGTTCTTTATTTGATCTATAAAATGTTGAAAGCGGCAGTGCAACAGGGTAGTAGATGCTTGTTCCAATACCTCGTTTATTAATTTCCAACGCAAGTGCATTTCTTTTACCTGAAAATTCTGGCTTAAGCACAAAGGCAGCACAGTAATATGCAGATTCGGCCGCGGTCCTATTCCCTGGTAACAATGCTCCATAAGAACTTTGACCAATAGTTTTTGCAAGCACTTCAAAATTGTTTTTGCGAGTTTTTAGAAAATCAGAGATTCTTCTTAATTGTACAACTCCTAAAGTGGCTGCAATTTCACTCATTCTTAAATTAAGCCCAAAACCAACAATGTCATATAAACCCGGTATCTTTCTGTCCCCAACACCTTTATCATAATAAAATGCTTTGATTTTTCTAGATTCATCAATTAAGTTTTTATCTTTACTTACAAGCATGCCCCCTTCACCAGTAGTTATATGCTTTGCTGGGTAGAAAGAAAATGCTCCAAAATCACCCAACAATCCGACATGTGTGCCGTCGACTCTTGCTCCAAGTGCTAAAGCACAATCTTCGACAACAAATAAATTATTATGTTTTGCAATCTGCATAACCATATCCATGGCCACAGGTACGCCCAGATAGTGCACCACACATATCGCCTTTGTATTCATCGAAATTGCTTTTTGGATTTCCTCGATAGAAATGTTTCCGTCATGCGAATTAACATCAACAAAAACTGGTTTTGCTCCCACTGAAAGCACGGCATTTGCAGTTGCAACATGAGTGAGCGAAGGAACAATTACTTCGTCGCCTGGACCAATACCTAGAGTTAAATATGCCAGTTGTAATGCTGTCGTAGCAGATGAGGTAGAAGTTGAAAAACCACCACCCATGAATTGGGTGAAGTTTTCCTCAAACTCAATTGACCGGGGTCCATGTACGAGTTGTGGAGAATCCAGGCAAGCTAATACAGCCTGCTTTTCTTCATCGCCAATAATTGGCCGAGCAAAATCAATCTTATGCATTTAACACCACCCTTCTAGGTCTAATGATTTATCTGTAAAGTCTATTACTTCAGGCAGCGTTCTTACTAAGGCAAATTCTAACAACTTCAAGCATCTCTTTCCTTGTTGGATATGAACTGGTGCCCTGTCCGCCCGTAACAATGTCACCTATAAATGCCTGTAAAAGTTCTCCTTTCGTATTTGCTTTAGCGCTCAAATTGTTCATTTTGTAATCAAGTAACTTTCCACCAACCGAGACTTCACTACCCCGAACCTCAACCCAACCTTGATCTCCATAAATCGAAAAATCTCGTCTGTGCTCCAGTGGTGTTGAAAAATTAGTAGACAAATTAGCAATTCCGATTTTTTCATTTGAAAGGCTAACTGAACCAAAGTCTTTAAAGCCAAATGGTTCTTGTTTAGTCAACCTTTTGTACTCTACGTGACTTTCATACTCATAGTTATTAGTAATAAAGCAGAACAGATCAACAAGGTGGATAAGACCTCCAAGAATAACTGAATAGTTTGGGGTGCCCCGCCACCCGTTTACTAACTTTTCCCAACGGCCGTATAGATATTTGCCCTCAACAGAAATTTTGTCTCCAAAAAATCCAGCCGCATAGGCTAATTTTAAATCTCTAAACAAAGGGGCAGCCCGCAAAATGAAGTTTGAAGTTATTCTCAAATTAGGATGTTTGCTCAATGCAACTTCAATGGCATAGAAATCATCCCAATTAGTTACTAATGGTTTTTCTACAAAGCAATCGATTCCATTCGTGATTGTGGTTAGCATATACGCTGTATGTAAATGGTCTGGTGTAGCTATGACAACTAAGTCATATTCTGGTTTAAACTTCTCAGTTTCAGAAGAAAACAAAATATCTTTGTTTGGTGTTTTATACAAATCACTATATTTACTGACATCAGGATCAAATACTTCAATTCTACTAATATTGCTATTGGCAATTAATTCTTCAAGTAGAGACTGCCCAGCTTTTCCGCACCCTAGCAAAGCCGTCTTCATTGAAAAATTCTACTCTCAACTATGGCTTTTGAAAAACTTCCCCAACTAAGAGCGGGAGATGAATACTTAAGTGACGTAAGTGTCATAAATTGATTCACTCTTAGGAGATCCTCTTTAGTGTCAACTGATAAATTAACGAAAGATAAATCTTCGTCATTATTCAAATTATTAATCTTAAACTCTTTGGAATTAGCATAAAAGTAAGGAGTAACATGCTCAATATCTGATTCACTTAAATTAAGATCACTGAGCAACTCGAGTGATTTTCTTGGAATCACTTCTACTGATTGCCCTTTTGGAAATGAACGCGGAAAAACATTAGTAGTTAAATCAACGTCAGCGTACTCCTGATCCTGCGTTATGACCTTTAGTATTACATCAGGATTAATTAAGGGTGAATCGCCAGAGATTCGAACAACTTTTTTTACCTGATGCTCTCTCATGAAACTCAAATATCTACTTACGACATTTTCTAAACTTCCTCGATAGTAACTTACATCGTTTTTTTCTAACATACCTACCAATTGATCGTCACTCTCGTTAGTCGATGTTAGTACAAATAGGGGTAAATCAACTTTGCGGCAATAATTAATGGTCCACAACAGCATTGGAATACCACATAAAGGGCCTAAAACTTTTTCAGGAAATCTTGAAGATGACATTCTTGCTTGAATTACTAGCGCTATGTCTATTCCCATAATTTTAGTTTAATTCTGTTTTAAAGTAAGCCCTAAAGTCCATGGTATAAAAATTAAACATCAGTTAGTGTTAGCGGGAATCTAAGTTTCCATTCAGAATTTTCTAAATTCCAAATATCTTTTCGCCTATGTAAATTAATAATTTCCGTTAATCTAGTTTCCTCTATTTCTAAGAAATCAGCTATGACAGGCATGCTGGTTTCGGGGTACTCACCATCAAATTTTAAAATTAAGTCATAAGCTTCTTTTTTGCTCATGCGATCCCGCTGAATCTGTCTGGCACAGTCCCTTAAACACCTGCCGAAGCCAAACTTTATATACTGCATGTAGTAATAAAGGTCATCCATAACATCATCTAGGCTGTCAAAGTCGGTAAAAGTACCATAGGTTCTCCCACGCTTATTTCGGGAAAAACTAATTTCTTTTTCTACAATTTCAAGGTTTTTTACAATATCCCAAGGAAAATAATGAGCATAATATAAAATCTTGATTTTGGAAATACGCTCACTATCAATTAAATATGGGTCTAAATCATTAATGCCGACAAAACTATCTACCCAGTTTATTGGATCATCTCCAATTTGATTTTCTAAAATTTCTTCAATAGTTCTTTCTTTTATACTTTTCTCATTTAATACCCGACCACCATATTCAGATTCACCGTGTTCAGAGTAGAAAACTATTGGAATTCTAAGCGCATCAGCTATATTAATTGTGGCTGCATTTATGCCTGCATTCCAATGAATTTTTGGATCACCTCTTTCCGTGAGAAATCTTCGACTCAAGTAGCGAGATATTTTCAAGTTCGGTGATATAAAGATTGAGTCAAATCCATGAAACTGCAAACTTCGTCGATTAAATTCCCCTTCATCTGTTGGAATCAAGGGAGAGAAAGTCACTAATAACGGATTTAACCCCAGTTCTTTTTTGAGCATTAAAGCTACGGCGCTAGAATCCTTGCCACCGCTCCATCCAATAACACAATCATAAACCTTATTTGAATTCACATCTTTACTCTTATCTAAAATATTCTTAAGCTCTTTTTTTCTTGCGTCCCAGTCTATATTTTCTCGCTTAGTTTTATTATAGGCACAACCATTACAGTACCCGTCACCTGCAATGGAAATTCGTGGTCTAGAACTAGGCATAAAGCAGCCCTTACAATAAATAATCTTATTCATACTGTTCTTACATTACCACCTTTTTCCCTAACTTCATTTCGCCAGGTAGAAATAGTTTTCGTTGTTAAATGATAAATATTGCTGGTGCATACAGCCTCAACATTTTTAATTTGTAAGGTGTCATGGACATGGGACCATCGCCCAGCCCCACCGGAAACGACTAAAGGTATGTCATAAAAACTGGCAATGTTTTCAATGTTTGCATTATCAAGGCCCAACAATGTCCCATCTCTTTCTACCGAATTTAACAACAACTCGCTACCCGTGATATTCAAGATTTCAGAAACTCTTTGCTGTAATGGCTTTTTTGATACAACTCCACTTGAGTATGTGAATTCTCCCCAATGATTAATACTAGAAATGATAGTCGACTGCCCAAACTCTTTAATTGCGTCTGCTGTAAAAGCATCATTATTATGTTCAGTCTGATTTATGACATACCGATCTGCGCCAAATTTCCTATACTTTCTTATGTCCTCTAAGGATTTAATCCCTCCTCCAATTGCTAGCGGTAATTGCGAATTATTCATAATTTTATCTATTCCCAAAAGAAATAGCTGATGTGATTTTTTGGATCTTTCCTGTGAAACATCAATGCAAATTATCTCGTCAAAGTATTTACTATCAATGAATTCATCGGTATAAAGGTAATCTGACTGAAAATTCCTTGTACGACAAACAATCCCAGCATTCATTAGAACTAATCCAACAATTCTTTTATACATCATGCAAGCCCAAGAAATTTCGCAATAGCCTCAAACCCGGTTCTTGACTCTTTTCAGGATGGAATTGTACAGCGTAACAATTGTTTTTGTTTAATGCCACAGCAAATCTACCACCATAGTCACATACAGCAGTCACCTCTTCATCATTGTTAGGAATCATGATGTAATCATGATTAAAGAAAAGATCCACGCTTTCTTTTTCATTTATTCCCAGAAATTCTTGGACGAAAGTGACGTTATCCCAACCAGTATGACTTTTATTCATTGCCAATTTTTTAGTAAGGCGTTCTACAGAACCATCAAAAATTGAAAGTCCTTTCATGGTTGATCCTTCATGACCGATGCTAAACATGATCTGAGCACCAAGACATATTCCAAGTGTAGGAAGTCCTAATTCAAGAGTCCTTGTTCTTAATGCATTGCAAAAATTCTTTTCGTTTAGAAAATTCATGGCTGTTTCAAAGGAGCCTACTCCAGGAACAATTAAATACTCTGCTTCTAAGATGTCCTCTGCTGATTCTGCAATTTTCGTATCAATACTTAATTGTTTAATCACTCTACTTATGGAAGGAAGATTTCCAAATCCAACCTCAAGAATTGTGACAATTTTCTGCTTTACTGATTCCATGGCACTAGATTAGCCATAGAACTCAACCTATAAAGAATTTCAGCTCCTTTGTTACATTTGATATCAAAGTTACTGAAAAAACACAAAATAAATCTTACTTTAAAATCTATTCATTATGAAAGCAAGTTACTGGAGCGCAGTCTAGAGTAACTACAGTTCTAATGTAAAGTATGAAGTGTGAAGTTAATTGAAGTTCAAAACCTTGTTAAGAGGTTTAAAGATTTTACTGCCGTAAATGGGATAAATTTTTCAGTAAAGCAAGGTGAATCATTTGGCATACTTGGTCCAAATGGGGCTGGAAAATCCTCAACCATGCGCATAATTGGGGCGACCTCACAGCGCACATCAGGTGAGGTTTTAATTCTTGGTAAAGATCCAGAGCAAGCTGGCCCACAAATTAGAGCACATCTTGGAGTTGTTCCCCAACAAGATAACTTAGATGAAGAGTTAACTTGTGCTGAAAATCTTTATATCTATGGCCGCTACTTTGGCCTTTCGAAGATTACCGTTAAGAACAAATTAGATGAGTTACTTGAGTTTGCGCAATTGCTAGACAAAAAGAACTCAAAGGTTAAATCTCTAAGTGGTGGTATGAAGAGACGGCTAACAATTGCGAGAGCATTAGTCTCTGATCCAGATATTTTAATGCTGGATGAGCCAACTACAGGGCTTGATCCGCAAGCAAGACATATTTTGTGGGACAGATTATTTAGATTAAAAGAAAAGGGTGTCACCTTGCTAATTACCACCCATCATATGGATGAGGCAGAGCAATTATGTGATCGCCTGATTGTTATGGATAAGGGTGAGATTATGGCCGAAGGAAGCCCTGCTGAGTTGATTAAAAAGTACTCAACTAAAGAGGTTTTAGAGGTCAGATTTGGTTCAGATCGAAACTCACATATGGTTGAAAAATTGCAATCATTTGCAGATCGCCTAGAGGAGCTACCAGATCGGTTGTTGTTATATACCGACTCTGGTGAAGATTTATTGGCAAGGATTGTTGCGGCAAATATTCACCCAAATACCTCACTAGTTAGAAGAAGCTCACTAGAAGATGTTTTTTTACGCCTTACCGGAAGATCCCTAATCGAATAATGAGATCACAAACAGCGGTAAGAAAAGTATCACTAACTGGATTTAGATATGTAGTAGAGGCGCGGATTTTAAATATGATTAAGTGGACACGAATTATTATTTTTGTTGCAATTGCTAACCCAATTTTATATCTGCTCTCAATTGGAATTGGGGTTGGTTCATTAATTGACAGCAAGGATGGCCTAGGTGGAGTTGAATACTTAACCTTTTTAGCCCCCGCACTGTTAGCCACAGCAGCAATTCAAGGAATGCTAGATGAGGTAATTTTTCCAACCTTTGAAGGGTTTAAATGGGTTAAAAACTTCTTCGCTATGAATTCGACATCACTGACTGGCACCGATATTGCAGGAGGGGTATTTGTTGCAGCACTTCTTCGCACGACATTTACTGTGGTTATTTACTGGATTGCACTCTACTTTTTTGGAGCACTTGACTCACCAACAGCGTGGCTAGCAATTCCAGCTGCAATATTTGCTGGAGCAAGTTTTGGTGCATTGATTATGGCACTTGCTGCTAGAGCAAAAAATGAAGATATATTTATGTTGATTACTGGGCGATTTATTGTGATGCCAATGTTTTTATTCTCAGGCACCTTCTACCCACTTGAGTTGATGCCAACATTTTTGCAATGGATTGGTTGGATATCACCTCTTTGGCATGCAACAGATCTAGGTAGATTTTTAACATATGGACATCAAATATCAACTACTACATTAATTTTTCACCTTATCTATATGTTCGCCCTCCTTGTAGTTGGTCTCTACTTTGCATTTCATAACTACACCAAGAGATTGGCAAAGTAATGTTGATCTCAGCAGCTGTTTCAATTGCAGAGCGGCAGGCAAACCGAATGGGGGCCAAGCATTACGCAGGACGATCACATGTTATTTTAGAGCGATCGTTGGTGGCACTTAAATCCTCAAATTGGTTTCCAGTGGTATCTGGATTTTTAGAGCCACTTTTGTATTTGTTCTCATTTGGTTACGGAGTTGGAACACTAATTGGTGATATCCAAGTTTCAACTGGACAAGTCGTAAGTTACGCAATGTTTATCGCCCCAGGCCTTCTTGCAACTAGTGCGATGAATGGGGCTATTTATGATTCAACCTGGAATGTTTACTTCAAACTTCATGAAGGAAAGATCTATCACGGAATGCTTGCTACATCTCTTGGCCCACTAGATGTTGCATTGGGTGAGATTTTAACTGCGTTAATACGTGGCTTTGCCTACGCAGTTGGTTTTATGGCTGTTGCTACCCCAATGGGGCTCATTCCAAGTTGGTGGGGGGTATTAGCAATTCCTGCTGCTGTTTTGATTTCATTTGGCTTTGCCTCAATTGGAATGGCAATTACCTCTTACTTTAAATCCTACCAACAGATGGGGTTGATAAATATTTCATTATTGCCAATCTTTTTATTCTCTGGCTCCTTCTACCCTCTATCTGTTTTTCCAGATTGGGCTCAAATCATTATTAAAACATTACCGCTTTGGCATGCGATTGAGCTGATTAGGAATTTAT
>Ga0315909_10007094_pt1 | contig 12556 bp, 6 predicted proteins | sample LakEriMetagenome_11_FD_203527 | JGI IMG/M metagenome (GOLD analysis project Ga0315909, IMG submission 203527) | Freshwater fungal communities from buoy surface, Lake Erie, Ohio, United States - Buoy 2 MA125 | ecosystem: Environmental > Aquatic > Freshwater > Lake | place: USA: Lake Erie, Ohio...
GCTACTCGGCGCAGCCGTGACCACGAGGGCGGCGGCGGCAAGGACGGTGGCAACTAGCTGTCGGGCTCGCTTCATGCGGGGGATTGTAGCGGCTCGGCGGTCGACCACGATGCTACGGGCGGTACCCGTCGGCGATGGCTTTCAGCGCCCCAAGACGGTCGGCGGTGCCGATCACAGCGAGGTAGGTGGTGGCTCGCGTAGCGGCGGCATAAAGCAGGCGGCGCTCTTCGGAGCCGATCTCGCCGGGATGCGGCACGTCAACCAGGATCACAACACCCCGCTCAAGGCCTTTGATGCGGCGAACCGAGTCGAAATACACCTTGGTTGGATCGGGAACCGGGAGCTCGTCTGGGGGTGCCGGGATCCGGTTCCCTTCATCATCAAGCTGCGGGTTTCCGTACTCCACGAACTTGCCAATGCGGCGCGGGTGGAAGAGGGGATTCCCTTTCGTCTTTTCGCTGACCGTTACCACCGCGATGCGCCCCGGCTGAATACCTTGGCCAAGGAGCTCACCAAGCAACTCCTCAAGAGCCGCCCGCTGCGTCACTCCAGTTGGGATGGCGCGGTACTCGACCCGATGGGAGCTCACGCCCCCCTTACGACTGAAACGTTTCACCCGGTCGGCACGCAGCCCCTCGGCAAGCCGGAAGACCGGCTCAGGATTCCGATGGTTCTGTCGCATGACGATCCGCTCCACGCCGCGCAGCGCAGGGGATGGCTGCGCCTCACTGCTAAGACGCTGATACTCATCAGCAAAAGTCCAGATGGAACCGCTAGCCGGATCTTTCAAGAAGCCCGTGAGCCCCTCCACCACATCCGGCCCTAGGTCCTGCGCCTCGTCAACAATCAGCGCGTCGTACTTTTCCGGCGAAGCTGTTGCGATGTGTGCCGCGTGTGGCAGCACACTACCCAGCGCCTCGTTAGTGAGCGGACCCTGTTGATTAATGCCAAACGTTTCAGCGCTACCCGTTGCGCGTGCCGCAATGATGAGCGCCTGATGCGCGGTGTTTACCGTGATCAGCTTTGCGCCTTTGGCTGCGACATCGCTCTGCATTGACTTTGCGAGGCTTGCCGTGCTGCAGACAAAGAGCACGCGTTGCCCGGCCTCGGCAAGCGAGTAGGCGCGCAGTCGTGCCACCACACTCTTTCCCGCGCCAGCACCCGCGTCAAAGTGCAGGCGAGAGAACGCGGAGAGGTTCTCGACCCAATCGCGATGAATGCGCTCGTCATCTTCGAGTCGCTTTCGATCGACCTCGAGGTCGCCAATCAGGCTCGTACTAAATCCTAGTGCGGGCGCAATGATCTCCATCGCCTGCTTTGTCCAGTCGAAACCCGGGTCACTGCCCGCAATACCCTTACTGATGCGTGCAGCAAACGTCTCTACCGCTTTGGCGATTGCGCCAGGCTGCGCCAGGGCAATGCGATCGATCACCTGATCAGAGGCGAGGCTGATCGTGCCGTCGATCTTCTGGCGCACAACCTGCGTTGCGTCTGCATCTGGCAGAGCCAGCATCCAGCCGCTGGCCGGATTAATGCCGAGTCGCTCCCAGAGCGGGTGATCCTTCAGAACATCACGCAGTTCGTAGATTGCCTTCGTCGCCTGCAGGTCGGGCGGCTTTCGCATCGGGCTGCCGTTCTGGAGCCACGACCCCTCCGCAGTCCGCTCCACCCGGCCACACTTCACCTCGACCATCACCATGCCCCGCTGCGGGTGCAGCAGCAGCAGGTCGAGCTCGTGAGTGTGCGCGCCACGCTCCTCGCGTCGTGCCACATACAGGTTGTGCGCAATCACCCAGCCCTGGGGGGTGAGCTCTTCTCGGAATCGCTCGAACGCCCGTCGCTCCCCGTCATGGGCGAAGCCGAGCGCCATCGCTTGGGCCTCAGCGCGGGCGGCCGGAGAGCGTGACGAGGGGTCAGGGCTCATAGGGCGATCCTAGCGGGGGAGCCCCCCTGCAGGGGTGTAACAAACCAGGCTTTTGTCGCCCTCACCGTGCGGCCGTGCCACACACCCGACACCCCTTCATGAAAATGTGGATAACTCTCAGGATTCGCCCCCACAGCGGGCACAAAAGCGAGTAGGATTCGCATCCACTTATTGACCGCATATCACACACAGTCGAGGGAGGACCGCCATGACCCGCCTGCGCATCGCCTTGGTTAGCCTTGCCGTGGCACTTTCAATGTTTGCGCCGGCTGCTGCCCGACCGGTGGCTGCTGAGGACAGTGGCCTTGGCCTCAGTGAGGTTGTTTTTGCCTTCGACTTCTCAGGTTCAATCTTTTGCTACAAGAACGGTCAGCCAATTCCGCAGAGCGAGTGCAAAGATCCGAATCTGAACGAGGAGCTTGCAGACGCTGTAGACAGCCTTGCGGAGAAGATTCGCACCTACAGCGAGCAGTACACGAAGCGCGCAATTGAATTCAAGATTGTCAAATTCGGTAGCGGTGCGACAGTTATTGAAAAAGTATCCGGTGAGTCATGCGAAGGAAATACGAATGGTTCCGTCACACTACTCATTAACTGCCTAATTCAAATCGCAGATGACTATCGGGATCCCAAGAAGGAGCTAGGCGGGACTAAGTTTGTTCCGTCTCTTAACGAGCTTGTTGGCACCTCAGGTCGCTGCGGCATCATCCTCTTCACTGATGGAAAGCCCACCGATGAAGCCGCCGCCCTAAATCTTCGAAACAGTGGCAGCTACCAATGTGCAATTTTGCCAGTAGGCATTGAAAATCCATCAGCACCAGATACTGTTGATGACGAGTTTTTGAAGGACCTCACGAAAGATACGTTTACAGGCGCTGCGTGCAAGGTCACGACAAAATTCACATGGGATAATCCGCCTGTATTCACCAATGGTCCTGATGCTGCGGACGCAATTGGTCGAGCCCTAGACGCAATTGCGTGTCAGGTTCGCGTGCCACCACCGCTCTGCTTGACGGTTGCGGAATACGAATCAGTGCTCGTTACCCTCGGCCTCGTGCCTGAGCGTGGTGCTGGCGTTGAAAGTGGCCAGTATCCAGGATCGATTACGCCTACCCCGCAGACCAAGGGCTCGGAGGGGGATACGGTTGTGATCAGCACGGCGACCAGCGAGCCTCCGGCAAATTGCGTGCCCGCGCCGACTCCAACTCCAACACCCACCCCGACACCTACCCAAGAAATCCCCCCAACGCCTCCATGCGTAGCTACCTTCCCATCGTTGCAATGGCTCGGCTGTAATCCATGGGCTCTGCTCCTCCTGCTGCTTCTTATCGGTGCCCGCCTCTGGTGGATTGGCCGCGACCTGCAGGTTTCCATCAATGGACAAGAGGCCGTAGCCCTACGTGGTGGTACGAAGGTCGGGTTTGACCTCCACAACGGGAATGCCGAGCGCACCCCGAACCCAAATGACGCCCAGGTCAAGATCACGCGCGCTTTCTTCCGGTTCTTCCCAGGAACGCGGCTGGATACGTCTGGCCTAACCGGTGAGGTTGGAGGCAAGCCCTTGAAGTTTGAGTTAGGCAAGGAGCTTGATCTAGCGAGCGGCGCCAGTGCCGTCGTGCGATACGGAAATCCACGTCCATACCAAGACAGCAGCAATCCAGATGATACTGCACCATCCGATTTTTCTGGAACGTCGCAGGGCGGCGGATCCAGCAGCGCGTTGTAGGCCAATAGGCGAGAGGAGAGCACCATGAGTTTCGGACAGCGCTTCATTTACGTAGGGGTCGGCGGTAGCGGTCAGACCATCGGGCGCGAGCTTGAGGGAATGCTCCGCAATCAGATCTGTGGACCAAATGGCAACAAGGCGCGCCTTGAAGAGAAGCGCCTGCCAGAACTGCGAGCGCATGAGCTCCCACGGTTCATTCAGACAATCTACGTAGACTTTGCTGAATCTGACTTGGCTGCAACTGCAACGTCGTTGCATTCAGATCCGAAGATCGTTGAGGCCACAGCAACATTCATTCATGCGTTGCCAAAGTTCTCAGCGTCGAACCAGATTACGAATCAGCTCCGCACTGTCGAAGACGAGATCACCCGACCATGGTTGCCACCACGCGTGGGCGACTGGGGCACGGAGCCAACCTTCGCGCCTCTCGCAGTTGGCGCTGGCCAGTACCCAACGATCGGACGTGCTGCACTGTTCGCCATGTTGAGCGACCGCGGAACCGAAGGCCTCCTCGGCCAGTTCGACGTCGCCCTCGGTCGCATCACGAGCTCAAAGGGTGACCTTGAACGCTATAACCCAGGTGGTCAGGTCAGCGACAAGGTGATCATCCTCGTCGGTGGATCGCTCTCCGGCGGTACTGGCGGCGGAACGATGTACGACATCATCCAGTTGATCACTTATCGCGCTACCCAGCGCCTCGGGGCCGACGTCACGGTGGTGCCACTCGTCGCCCTTCCACGAAACTTTGACTCGGTCCTTGGCGAGGCGAAGCGACGCTCTAGCCGGCTTAATGCCGCGCGCGGCCTCGCTGACCTTGGCGCGCTGATTGACGTGCAGAACGCACCGCCACCAACGAAGCAGAAGCCTGTTCGCTACCCGAACAAACTCTCCTTTGAGATCCCTGCTGGCGTAGTCAAGTCGGCCTTCCTGTTCGACACGCCTGTTGACATGAAGGGGCAGCCGATTGAGCGATCAATTGCTCGCTTTGCCCTCGACCTTGTCTCCGACGTTGAGTCTGCGAAGACCGGCGGAGTGAACTCAGCGTCGCAGCGCTACATGCCGCTTCTGGACAAGCTTGTAAACGACACCGGATTGCTGCAGCTTGACCACCCAACCTTTGTTGGCAAGCGACCATTTGCCATGGCGGCAACGGTTGAGATCCACGATGAGATGCGCGAAGTGGCAACACGGATTGCGGAAGACCTTTACGGGGACTACCTGATTGAGCAGGTGTTGCCGAAGCGCGCTGAAGCTGGTGCCTTGCCGAACCTGCGCGTTGCGTTTGCGCAGCAGCTCGGCATGCACGCTCCAACGCGTGCAATGTCGTCTACGGTCGCATTTGATCGCCTGCGTTCGCAGGTTACCCAGGCTCGCAACAAGCGGGAGATGAATGACGGCTACGTAACCCTGAAAAACAAGGTCAACGAGTTCTGTGATTCGTCGACCCCAGGTGCGTTCTTTGCGGGCGCTCGGCTGAGCATGACAAAGGCGGCTCAGTCAATCAGCGCCGACGCGCTGAAACTGGGAAAAATTGCCCGCGACATTGCCCAGGCGCAGAAGTCGCCTGTGACAACGGTGCTAATCAATATGGAAGCGGCCTTCGGCGACATCGCCGTCGGTGAACTCCCATACCCGGTGCCTGCGAAGGTGTCGTACCCAGAGCTCAATGATCTCGTGGAGATTCCATGGCCAAACGTGTTCAAGCGTGTGCCACGCACAGGAATTGATAAGCGCCTGGAGTCAGCCGAAACGACCAAGATCTATGACGCCTGGAAGGCCTATCTGGCCACGCCAGAAGGCCAGGCAATTCGTAACCTTGCAAAGGAGGCCCAGGAGCGAATCAAGCAGATGCTTGAAGCGCTTGAGGCGAAGGCAACCCAGTTCCGCGATGAGAAGGCCTCACGCCAGTCATCGCTCAAGACGGCGGCTCTCCTCAGCAATTCACCAGATGCACAGGAGTACTACCGAGGAATTCTGGAGCGCACGCGCAACGCGCTGGCTGATGCTTACACCGTGGACGAGAAGACGAGTGCCGCGGTAGTACGCGCGGTCATCGTCGATGTTCAGGATGACGCCCTTAAGGGTTGGGAGCGCCAGGAGGCTGGCCGAGTCGACAAGCTGGCAGACAGCTTGATTGAGGGCCTACAGCGCCGCGTCCACGATCTTTTGCAGACTAAGTCTGGGCTGTACACCAGCCTCAAGACACTTTTGGACAACGCAGAAGTTCGTCGGGATGCTGCTACGGCGGAAGATAGTGCCGTACAGCGGCTTGGCGCGATGATCTTGAATAAGGTCAACACCAGTTTGGTTCCGCCGGCTGTTTCAACCGAGGCTGAGACACGAATCACCGTGAGCTTTCCAGGGGACGATGCGCCGAAGAAGCGCGAGTGGCTGAAGAGCATTCTCTCGGAGAACCCGCTCGTCGCGCCACACCTTGAACGCTTGACCTATGTGCCTCGATCCGCCTCGGATTCGATTGCGGTCGGCATTTCAGTGGTTGGCCTTGGCCTGCTAGATGTGCCAGACGGCGCATCTTCCGTAAACACCTGGGTGAATGCTGCGCACTCGCCAAAGGGTACGGACCGACTGGCATGGCGCCAGCGACTCGGCTATAAGGACAGCATTGCGTTTGTAAACGCAGAAGGCCGAAGGGCGATGGTCCAACGGCTCATTGCTGCGGCATTCAATAAGCGGTTGCTGGCAGCGGATGCAGATCCTGCAGATAAGGACTCCTTTGTCACGATGAGCCTGCATTTCGGGAATCCCCAGGCAGAACCAATTCGTGTTCCGCTGCAGGGTGCCATGCCCGATAAGTTGGCCCAGCTACCTGATGCATTCTTGGAGACGGTGGCGGCAGAGTACGCCGCGGGCAACGGTCGCGGCGTAGGCCAGATCTTGACGGAGCTCGCTGATCTTGTTCCTGATGGCGCGAAGACCGGGCGCCTGCCCAAGGCTGAAGCGGTACCGCCCCTGTTCAAAGCGTTCGTTGGGCGGCATTTTGAAACTGGCATCTCCCTTGCAGAGAACGAGCTGTCGGAGATCACCGATCGAATCGACGAAATCCGTGCTCAGAAGAGCAAGGCAGGTGATGAAGGGTTTGAAGGCGAGCTACGCCTAAACGCTCTATTGGAGTACCAGAAGTTCTGGGTCGAAGATGTGCCGGCGGCGCTGCACTTGCCGTATCACATCCTCGGCTACAACTCACTCTGGGATATCTGTAAGGCGACGTTCACAGAGATCACGCCAAGCGATGGAAGCACGAGCGGCGCTGGCAAGAAGCGCAGCTAAGAGGGCGCATGGATCGCGTCCTTCGCGTTGACCTAGGAGACGCTGGGCTCGTCGACCGACTGCAGAAGTCGGTCGACGGCTCATCGCCCGGTGGTATCCGAGAACTCGGCCGAGTGCTCGGTGCCGATGGTTCAGATGGTCAGGTGTTGAGCCTGCCCATTCGACTGCTGATTCTTGATCCGCGCTCTGTGGGTAAGGGCCAACGTCTCGCTGAATCTGTTGTCGCGCGACTTTTGGAGATTGATCCGCCAGTTCGGGCACTCGTGATGCTGGTGCCAGCGGGCGAGGAGCGAACTGAACATCTCGGTGACCGGACTCTCCCAGGTCTTTACAGCTTCCCGCATGTGAAGGTGGTTGACCTTCGTGGTGATCGAATCACCAGCGTGCGTGAGGGCGACATTGCCCAGAACACGGAATACCCTGCCGCCGATCGCTGGGCAGATGACTACCGCTCTGATGCACAAGAGATGTTGCTTGACTGTGAAACGTTCGACCGCGTCTGGGAGACGATCGAAGCGGGCAAAGTGTCTGCGCTTGGCCTGCGTGTCGCCGGTCTTGGTGCGGGGCGCGAGCGTGCGGTTGCCGATACAGCGATTCGTCTCGCGAGCGAGATTGATCCGATGCGCGAGCCCGCCACTGGCTCAGAGCTACCTGACCGATGGAAGATTGAGGAGCAGTTGCTCCCCGTCAGTCTCGATGACGTGCGCCAGCTCGCCCAAGATGAAGAGATGAACCGACTCCCGGCCGGAGTCGGTGCAATCGCCAGGGTTCGCAGCGTCTTCTTTACATCCGTCCTACGACCGAGCCCGAAGCGCTACAACGAGGTATTCGTTGCCATCGGACGGCGCCTTATTGAACGCCCTCCAGTGCTCGCCAAGGTGCTCACCGAGAGCCAAAGCCTCGACGAGGCAGGAGAGATTCGCATCAACCCCCTTGGGGCTGCAGATCTTGACGCGGAGCTCGGCGGCAAGGTGGTCTACGGCGACAGTTATGCCGAACAGTATGCAGCGGGGCGAGATGCCTCATTCCAGGTTGAGGCTCTTGTACGAAAGGCTGTTGAATACATCGGTCGCGGAATTGCAGCAGCCATCCCAGCCCGATGGCTCAAGCAAGATCATGAGGCCGTAGCTCCAGTTGGCCCAATGGAGGCTGTTGAGTACATCCTCAATCGAGAGCAACCCTGGCACCGGGCTGCCGAGAAGACGAAGGCCGACATTCCACAGGGAGGTTGGTCTGCCGGTCGGGAGATGAAGTCGGGCTTTATTGTTGCCGGCCTGATGGTGGCCTTGAGCGCCTGGCTCGAGGCTGGACTCACCTCCGTGCCACTCCTCTCATACGTGTCGCTTTTCGGCGGAATTGCTACTGCATTCCTTCTTCCGCGTTCAGTGCGCTATCGCGTGGAGCCGTACCTACTTGTGTGGGGGATCGTTGGTTTTACTGCGGCGCGGTTCTTGCTCGACACCAACACGCTCAACCCGGTGCGGGTCATCGCGCAAACGATTGGTCTCCTCCCGCTTGAGGCACTACTAGGGTTTGTGATCAGCGTGATGGCTGGACTCGCTGCTGTCTCTGTGGGGGCGGCGCTGATTCCTCTTGAGCGTGCAGCCGAGAGCGTCCTCCCTGAGATCATCACCAAGATCATCAAGTTCATTTTTGGAAACCTCTCACGCATCCTTTATTTCATTGGGGCGTTCGCATTCCTCTACTTTGTCTTTGCTGGCTTCACGCCAGAGATTTGGATGGTCGGATGGCCGCAGGATGGAATGCTCGAACAACCAGCACGTGTCGGCCTCGCACTTCTCTTTGCTTTCGTCGTCACTCGAATCGGGCCAATTCTGCCGTTGGGCGTTGGCGGCGCCCTCTGGCTGCTCAACCCATGGTCGGGCGCGCCTACGGCGGCGCCGCACCTTCCCAACATTGAACTTGACCCTATCTGGCGATTCCTGATCTCTTTGATTCCTGCGCTGCTGCTTGGTCGCACTGCAATTTCGTGGGTTGGCGGCCTCTCCGTTCCAAAGCTCTCCGATTGGGTTGCGAATATTGAGGTGGTCAGCCCAAGCGACCGACCCCGACTCAACTCCGATCATGACGAGCGAGAGCGCCTCGCCCCTCGCTGGATTGCGCCAGATGAGGACCACTCTGTGGAGCGTGCGTGCGTGCGCGCCGCTGACGAAGGATGGGAGAAGGATCGCGAGTGGGTTGCACTGAAGAAGTGCGCCAAGCACTCAATGGTGCGTGTCGTTGAAAAGCCGGTAGATGACCCAGCGTTTGATGGTGTGGTCTTCGAGGATGAGAACGGGAATCTCATTGGGGATGAGCCTGAGGCCTCGGATCCAGTTGAGGAAGCAGCTTCTGACGAGGCTGTGCCAGTTGAGGAGATTCTCGCCGCAGCGGAGCCAGAGCCTGAAGAGAAGAAAGCGATGGCCGCGATGCCCGCAAAGAAGGGTCGCAAGCCAGCGGTGAGCACCGACGTGGTTCCAGAAGAGACAGAGTTGGCTCCTACCCCCGAAGCGGTGGATGCGGATGCTGCTGTCGACATTGAAGATGAAGATGTCAATGAAACGGAAGTGGCTGATAAGGAAGAGGCCGAAGACGAAACCGAAGAAGCCGAGGACGAAGTAGAAGAAGCCCCAAGGCCAGCGGCACCGAAGTTTGTACTTCTGAAGTGGCGCAATGCGCAGCTCTACCCGGCGCGCGAGGCGTGGCGCGTCCCTGAGTCGCTCAGCATCATCCTTGGCTCGCCGGTGTGGGCGACGCGCTGGGGTGCCGCTCTATTCCTTTCTGCCGCTGCAATTGTTCTTGGACTTGCTGGTGCGCAGCTGATTATTGAGTTCCTCCACTGGATGAACATCATCGAGGAGTACCCAATCAAGATTGGGCCAGGCGGCATCTCTGAAGAGATGGCCTCGTTCTCCCGCCTTATGTGGGGTCTTGCATTCGCAGGGATCGTGCCGTACCTCGCCGCCTCATATTTCGTAGCGGGACGAATGCGCGCCTGGATCGACAAGGCGGGCTATTCGGCAGCCGCACGGGCTCTCGCCCGCATGGAGGCAGTGGCTCGCCTCGCCGCCATTCAAGAGGTTGCCCGCTTCGCCATTCGCCGCGAATACGCCCGCACCACCGCTCAGGCGGCGTCGCTCGTCCAAGAGGCCGCCGCTTCCGGATCGACCACAGCTCGTGAGTTTGGTGAGGAGCTGGCACAGCGCTCGGAGCGCCCGAAGCCGCTCTCGGGGCGTGATCCGATCGCACCGCACCGCGAGCTTGTTGGGACAGAGCGTGACCTTCCTGGCACCGATGCCTCTGGCATCTATCGCGTCTATCCGAAGTACATCGCCACCCTTCGACGCATCTTTGCGGGCGCCCTCGACATTCAGGTGCAAGAGCGATTCGCACGTATGCGTGGCGAGTTCTTTGATGAGACGAACACGCTGATCCGCGAGGGCGTGGTGATCGCCTTGCGTGACCGCCTCAATCGAATCCTTCAGCGCGGCCTCGTAGTGGGCGAGATGAAAGAGGCGGGCCGTGATGTTGGCGTAGAGATCGCCGAAGAGCTCTGGTCCGATAAGCGCGTGCGAGATGCGGCGCTCATTGCCCTGACTGTGAAGCCGACCGATGCCATCTCTCATCTGCTCTCTCCGGGCCAGGCCCGCATGCTTGACCAGGGCAGCACCCAGTTCGTTGTGCTTCCGCAGCCACTCTCTAAGTCACGAGACCAGTTGGTTGATGCCAAGATTGGCAAGATCATCATCTCAACAGGGCTAGAGGCCGCTGCCGTCATCCGCGTCACCCCGTTTGCAGAGGGCTACTACGACTTCGGTGATGTTCGTGGGCCAGTTGGTACCGAGGACTCCAATGCGGCCTGAGGTAGTTGACCCTTGGGGCGACATCCACGGCACTGAGCAAGGGCTACGTGGCGACGGCAGGTTAGTTGAGCCTGTGCTTCAGAGTCACCAGTTGTTTGTGCGAGTGGCAATCGCCGTTGCCTTGCTAGTGCTGCTCGTACCGGTCGCGATAGAGGTAGCGAAGTGGTCTTGGAGCTACGTGCGTGAAGGGTGGGAAACCATCTCGCTGCTTCTGCGCAGCATGCGCTAAGGGAAGATCGCGAACTCGTTCCCCCACACCTCATTGCGCGTCACGGAGACGACCCAGCCTGAGGCTTCGAGATATTCACCGACCCCCAGGAGAACATCGCTCATTGTCTGGTTGGTGAATTCACCCAGCACCTTGATCGGACCTTTTGCGGATTCAACGCGTGTGTCAACGATGTACACCAACACCCCAGATGTTGGCAGCTTTTGATCCATGCCCACCGGATGTCGGCTCTCCATCACGAGTGCTCGCGTTGCGCTCAAGGGAACTACAGCGAGTAGCGAGCCTGTGCCTGACTGGATTGGCGAGAGGGTGATTCGATTCTCAGCTGTCGGCTTGACGCAGACCACTGCTTCGTCACTGATCCAACCAAGTCGCCAGCGATTCCATCCCAGCATGCTTGGCGCGAGCGACGATGTGCTCGAGACGCTCATAAGGTCAAAGTCACCAACGTACGGGCTATAGGAGTCGGGCTTCGGGTCATACAGATCGGCAAGGCCAAGAACGTGGCCAATCTCATGTGTGACGGTCATTGCGTCCCAATCGTCAAGCCACCAACCGCCTCCAGTGACGATGACTGAGTCAATGCTGGAGGGCTCTTTTGTCGGAAGGGAGTCAACGAGTGGCTGTGCATAGTCGCCGGAAATGCCCGCCGCTTCTTCTGCGGCAAAAATGGCAATAGAGGAGACGCCTGTAAAGTCAATTTGCGGATCGGTCTTCCGTAAGACCTCTTGCGCATAAGCCACCGTATCTGAATAATCCTTTCGGCCTGCCTGGGAGACGTTGTACGAAGCCGACGGCTTGTCCATGCGAATCCAATTAGACACCGTCACAAATTCAACGTTCAACTTGCCGTATGACATCTCCTTGTAATCGGCAATTACCTTGGCAGAGATACGGTCAAAATATGAGTCGGAGCTCCCCTGCTTTGGTGCATTTGAGAAGTCTACGAAGATGATTGCAATACGGACCTTTCCAGTGGTTGCCGATGAGGCAGATTCGGTGATTGGGAAACCGCTAGGGAAGTCCAAGCCTTTGCCGTTGGCAATCTTGCAGGCCTCAATCGGTAGGCGACCAGCGATAGGCGGGGTTGGCGGTGCGGTTGGGGTGGGCGTAGGTGATGCCGTCGGTGTTGGTGTGACTGATCCATCGGTGGGCGTCGGTGTCGGTGACTCGATCGCGACCCCCGGCTCGCCAGGGACACGAATGAAGCCGGCCCGGTGAGCGCCTCCGACAAGTCCAACAAACAGTACGCAGGCAGTGATGAGGGCGAGGAACCGGGTGAGGCCTGAGCCTGGGCGTGGGAGATTGCGAGGCGAGGGTCCCAAGGTTGCTGGGGGTAGGTCCTCTCCGTCGAACCAAGCCTCGAATCGATCACGTGGCGGCATTGGGATCCTTTCTGATGAAACCTCATCTTGCCTTGTGCGAGGCATCGCTGCAATGTGGGTTCCCTTGGGTTGAGCTGCACCCCTCCGCTACCCTTACCCCATGGCAGAGCAGGCGGGTTGGCAGGGTGAGCGCCTCACGAT
>Ga0315909_10007095_pt1 | contig 12554 bp, 14 predicted proteins | sample LakEriMetagenome_11_FD_203527 | JGI IMG/M metagenome (GOLD analysis project Ga0315909, IMG submission 203527) | Freshwater fungal communities from buoy surface, Lake Erie, Ohio, United States - Buoy 2 MA125 | ecosystem: Environmental > Aquatic > Freshwater > Lake | place: USA: Lake Erie, Ohio...
GAAGGTGAACCGGGCTTCATCACGACGACAAACACGCTGAAGATTGGCGACGGCTCGACGGCGTTTGCCTCGCTGCCTGCGATTGGCGGCGGTGGCGGCGTCTCAGACGGCGACAAGGGCGATATCACGGTCAGCGCATCGGGCGCGACTTGGACGATTGATAACGACGCCGTGACGAACGCCAAACTGGCGAACATGGCCGAGGCGACGATCAAGGGGCGCGCGGTTGGGGCGGGAACTGGCGATCCAACGGACCTGACGGCGGCGCAGGCAACGGCGGTCATCACGTCCGCATCAGGCGGCGGAACGACCAATTTCCTGCGAGCAGATGGAGCGTGGGCTGCACCGCCGACCGGTGGCGTGTCTGACGGCGACAAAGGCGACATAACTGTCAGCGGCGGCGGCGCAACGTGGACGATTGACAACGGCGTTGTGACGGCGGCGAAGTTCCAGGACATCGCGGCTGATCGGATCATCGGGCGCGTGACTGCGGGAACGGGATCGGTCGAGACGCTGACGGCCACGCAAGTTCGGACGCTCATCAACGTTGCCGATGGCGCGAATAACTACGTCCACCCGAACCATTCCGGCGATGTGACATCGGTTGCGGACGGCGCGACGACGATTGCCAACAACGCCGTCACGCTCGCCAAGATGGCTGACGTTGCTACGTCAACTGTGTTTTACCGCAAGACGGCAGGCACGGGCGATCCGGAAGTCCAGACGCTCGCCACGCTGAAAACCGACCTCGGGCTTACGGGAACGAATAGCGGCGACCAGACCATCACGCTCACGGGTGACGTGACAGGCAGCGGGACGGGCAGCTTTGCGGCGACGATTGCGAATGGCGCTGTCACGGCGGCGAAGTTCCAAGATGTTGCGCAAAACCGGATCATTGGGCGCATTGCGGCGGGGACCGGCTCTGTAACGGCGCTGACGGGAACGGAAACGACAACGCTGCTCGACGTGTTCACAACGTCTCTGAAGGGGCTTGCGCCTGCGTCTGGTGGGGGAACGACAAACTTCCTGCGGGCAGACGGCACTTGGGCCGCGCCTCCTGCGGGCGGGTCTCTCGCGCTGACTGACCTGACGGATGTGACGGTATCTGCGGCAGCGCAGGGACAGGTTTTAACCCGTGGGGCGAGCGAGTTTCAAAACCTGACCCTGATGACGGTCACGCTCGGGCCGTTCCACATTAACGACTTGCCGGGAACTGCGACGACAGCGGCAACGCTTGGTTATTTCAACACGGCCACGGCACTCAGCCGCAACGGCAACGACATGCGCATGGATCGAGCGGGGCGCGTTGTCGGGCTAATCATGAACTCAGACGCTGCACGAACCGCAGGAACGGCAACAGCGCGGGTTAGAATTGCTGGCGTGGGGACAACCTTCAACGGCGGCGCGGTGCAATTGAGTGTTGCCCCTCCGCAGTCGGATAGCAGTTTTGTTTCCTACACCAACGGTGTCGCGTTTGCTGCTGGCGATTCAATCGGCGCGGACGTTGTGACGAGCGGTTGGACGCCGATTACCGCCAACGTCAACGTCTATGTCGTCGTCATGTTCGAGCCATTCTGATGACCGAATTTGACCGCTGTGCGCCTTGGCTGCAGGCGGCAATCGACAAGGGCTGGAACACGCACACGCTGGACGACGTGCGCAGGATGGTGGCCGAGGGCAAGGCGCAATTGTGGCCTGCATCTCGCGGCGCGATGGTGACTGAGGTTGTCAACTTCCCGCAGCGGCGAGTGATGAATATCTTTCTTGCGGGCGGCGAATTGGACCAGCTTCTTGACATGGAAGCGGACGCAACGCGCTGGTGCAAGACCTGGGGCGCGACGGGCGCAATGTTGCACGGTCGCAAGGGATGGGAAAAGGTGCTGGCCGAAAGGGGCTATCGGCACCTTTACACGGTTTTGGGAAAGGACTTCTGACATGTCCGGTGGATCGACGCAGACGACGCAGACGATGGAACTGCCGCAGTGGTATGAGGATTACACCAAGTATGTGACCGATCAGGCGATGGCCGGTTCGCAGATTGGGTATGTCCCCTACATGGGGCCGGATGTTGCGGCGTTTACGCCCATGCAGCAAGCGGCGTTTGACGGCACGAACATGGCGGCGAGCGCATACGGGCTGCCGACTGCATCTTCCACGGGTCTGCCGCAGGCAACGCAATACAGCAACGGGATGATGGGGTACTCGTCCGCGCCGCTGTATAACGAAAGCCTCGCCAATCTGCAGAAGACCAATCCGCAGCAATACAGCCTGCTCATGGGCTATTCCGGGGGCAAAACGAAATGATGACCTCGACCGCGACGGCGCAGCCCGTCAACACGACGCAGCCCGCGCCGACAATGCAGCCGAACGTGTTTCAGCAGTCTGCGGGCGCGCTCAATTCCGGCATCGGCACTGCCACGGGCGTTGCGGGTTACAAGCCGATGAACGTCAGCGCGGCAACGTATCAGCCGACGACCGTCGCGGGAACGAGCCTCACGCCGTATATGAACCCCTACCAGCAGGCCGTGATCGACACGACCATGCAGGGGCTTGCCGATCAGCAGGCAATGACGATGAACGGGCTTGACGCGCAGGCGTCGGCGGCTGGTGCGTTCGGCGGCTCGCGGCATGGCGTTGCGATGGGGACGACGAACGACGCCTATGCCCAGCAGCAGGCCGAAACGCTGGCGGCGTTGAACGCGCAGAACTTCAACAACGCAATGGGCGTGGCGCAGTTTGACGTGGGTCAGCAGAACACAGCGGGCCAGTTCAACGCAGGCACGAACATGCAGGCGCAGCTTGCCAATCAGCAGGCAGGGCTTGCCGGGGCTGGCCTCAATCTCGACGCCGCCAACACGCTCGGCAACCTGTCCAACCTTGGCTTTGGTCAGGGCATGGCGATCAACAACCAGCAGGCCACGCAGGGCGCGCAAATCCAGGCGATGAACCAGGCGCTCATTGATGCAGCCAAAATGCAGTATGCGGGCTTCACCGGGCAGCCGAACGCCGCTTTGGCGATGTTGCTTGGTGGGGCGCAGGTTCCGACAGGAAACACGCAAACGGGCAGCCAAAGTTACAATCCGGGGCTGTTCGATTACCTCTCGCTGGGGCTTGGAATGTGATGTTGCTCACCGGGCAGGATAACCCCGCGCTGTGGTCGGGGCCAGTAATGGCACCGCCTCCTGCGCAGCCTGCAACGCCTTTCGAGTGGCTGACCTATTCCAACCAAGGAGCAACGCGCAGCCAGCCGCTTGCGCCCGAGTTGGTGAATGCCCTGTCGTTTCTAGAGGACATGGGCATTCGCATGGACGTTTTCTCGGGCGGTCAACCGCCTGCAGGAAGCCGCTTTGCCCGTGTCGGATCGGTGCGTCATGACAATGGCATGGCGGCAGACGCTGTGTTCTATGACGCGACCGGGCGGCGGCTTGACTGGAACAACCCGGACGATGTGCAAATCTTTCAGGAGATTGTCCGTCGCGGGCGTGAGGCAGGGATTACGGGTTTCGGCGCTGGCGAAGGCTACATGATCCCCGGTTCAATGCACATCGGCTTTGGTAATGAGGCCGTGTGGGGCGCTGGCGGGCGGTCTGAGAACGCTGCGCCGTGGCTTGTCGAGGCATTCAACGCTGCAACGGGGCAAGCCGCTAACGGCCAGCCCGTGACAGCATCCGCACAACCCCAAGGGGGGCAACCGCCTATGCAGCAACAGCAACCGACTGGCCTTTTGGGCACCATGTCCACGATGAGCAGCCCGACGCAGCAAGACCCTGGCGGCTGGTCGATCTGGGATGCCATTTCGGGCCGTCTGCCGGAACGCGCGCAGGGCATCGCAGGCCGCACGATTGGCAACGCGGATTGGCGCGACCGTATGGCGATTGCGCTGGCAGGCATGAGCATGCGCCCGAACACTGCGCTGATCGAGACGCTGCAAGGGCGGATGGACGAGCGGGCTGATATGCGCAAGGTCAATGCGACGGTCGAGTGGCTTACGTCGATTGGGCGCACTGATCTGGCCGAGGCTGTCGCGGCTGGCTCGCTGATGGGCGATCAGGCGGCGGCGATTGCGATGTCGCCGCCTCCGCAAGAAGAACGCACCGCGCTGATGCAGAATTACGAGTTTCTCATCAGCCAAGGCTATACGCCAGAGCAGGCGCTTGCGTCTCTGCAGAGCGGAACCGTGGTCAACGTTGGCGATGAAGCGGGGCCGCAGGTCGGCACAATCCCTCCCGGTTTCGCGCTTGTCGAGGATGCGCAAAACCCGTCCGGTTATCGCCTTGAAATCGTCCCTGGCGGGCCTGCTGATCTGGAGCGCCAAGCGGCTGACGCGGAAGCCATCGCGGCGGATGCGCGGACGGCTGTTCAGGGCGAGCAGGGCGCGCGGTCTGCGTCTGTCGTCATTGACGATATCGGACGGCTGACGCAACTGATCGAAAACGCGCCGTGGTATAACCCTGCAGTCGGAACGGGGTCGGGGCTGCTTGAGGGTATTCGCGGCACCAATGCGGCGGATGCGGCGGCGCTGGCGAGCACGATCAACGCCAACATCGCCTTTGACCGGCTGCAACAGATGCGCGAGGCGTCACCGACTGGCGGCGCGCTTGGCGCGGTGACCGAGCGCGAACTTGCCCTGCTGTCGTCTGTCATGGGCAGCCTTGACCAGTCGCAGTCGCAAGAGCAGTTCCTGCAGAACCTTGAGCGTCTGAACACGATCTATTCCGACATCATCAACAAGTTTGCGGCTTATCCGAACGCCGCAGAATTTGGCATCGTCGGCCCGGAAGGCAGCATCGGCGTTACCACGCTGCCGCCCGTTCAGATTGACGGCTACACGATCCAAGAGGTCCAGTAATGGCGACCTTTGAAATTACCACGCCTGACGGACGCAAGTTTCGCGTTGAAGGCGAAACGCGCGAAGGCGCGCTTGCCGCTCTGCAGCAGATGCTTTCGCAGCAGCCCGCACAGCCGCAAGGTCCGGTCGCGGCCACCAGCGACACGCCTGCGCTCGCCAACATGGACGCTGCGCTGTCGTCTGCCGATCCATCCGCCGCAAACGTGCTGGCGGCATTCGGCGCGCAACCTGACGCGGCGCGGACGGCTGAACTGTCGGACATCGCGCGCGGTGACCTTTCTGTGCCTCACCAGATGGCGCGTGCTGGCTTCCAAGGGCTGACGTTCGGTTTCGGTGACGAGGCTATGGCGCGGGCATCTGCGGCCATCGACGGTCAAGACTATGATGCCGAAATCGCGCGCGAACGTGCGATGCTGGACAACTTCCGCGAGGATCGGCCTGCGCTTGCCTACGGATCGGAGATTGCTGGCCTCCTGGCAAACCCGCTGTCCCGTGTTGGCATCGGCCAAGGCAGCCTCGCGCGGCAGGCGGTTCAGAGCGGAAAAATGGGCGGGCTGCTTGGCGGTCTCTATGGCATCGGCACTGCGGAAGGCGGGCCAGTGCAGCGCGCTGTGGGCGCAATTGATGACGCGCTGATCGGTGGCGGTGTCGGGCTTGCGCTGCCCGCCGTAGGGGCTGCTGTTGGCCGTGGCGTGGACGCTATGCGGCAGTCTCGCGCTGCCCGTGCGGCGGCTCGCGCTGCGCCGTCTCTGGACGATATCCGGGCGGCAGCAACGCGGCTTTACGATCAGGCAGACACGGCAGTCATGCCCCGTCAGGGATTGCTTGCGACAGCGCAGACCGTGCAGGACGATGCCGCACGCATGGCAATGGACCCGATGCTTACGCCGACTGCGGCGCGCGTCGTGGACAACGTGACCGATGCCGCGACATCGCCCGAACCCAACATCACGTTCCGAGAACTGGACATTCTCCGCCGCCAAGCCGGGATTGCGGCTGGTGATGTAGCCAACCGTCCGCAAGCGGCCATTGGCATGCAGGTGCAAGAGGCAATCGACCAGTTCGTTGAGAATGCCGATCCTGGCACCGCTGCCATCGTGCAGGAAGCCCGCCAGTTGTGGGGCCGTCTGCGGCGTAGCGAAATCATCGAGCAGGCTATTGAACGCGCAGGCCGTCAGGCGAGCGGCTTTGAAAACGGCATCCGCATCCAGTTCCGGCAAATCCTGAACAACCCCAAGGTTGCGCGCAGCTTCACGCAGGCAGAGCGTGACGCGATGGAGCAGGTCATCCGGGGGACGCCTGTTGGAAATGCAATGCGATGGCTTGGCAAGTTGGGGGTCAGCCTCACGCAGAACACGAACGCGCTCGGGGCCACGCTTGGCGCAGGCGCTGGCTTCGCGGCTGGCGGCCCTATCGGCGCTGTCGCGCTTCCTGCGCTTGCGTCGGTCGCCCGTGCGGGGGCAGAACGCACCACGACAAACGCCGCTAACGCGCTTGTGCCGCTGATTGCGTCTGGCACCGTTCCGAACGTGCCGCGCCTTGCGCCTGCGATGGGGCAGGCGGCGGGATTGCTTGGCAATGCTGCCGCGCGTCCTCTCAGCCCAGAACTAAGCCTGCTAGGACCACAGTAAGCGCAGGCACGATGATGCCAAGGAGCGCGCCCCACGGCGCGTCCTGATGGTGATGCACGTTCCACAGCCTGTGGAGCGATAGCACAAGCATAACCGACAGCATGTTCGCGCAGAACACAGCCGCGACGATCAGGACAAACGTCTCGTTATCCATGAAGCCTCCAGACCTCCCATTATAGGGCGGGCTGCGGCGTCGTGCAATCCAAAGGTTTCCCGATGCAGCTTGAAAAACTGACAGACGACCAAATCCAGAACACGCTTGAACGTGCGATCAAGGATGCGGTCAGTTTTGTCGAGAGCGAGATTGCCGACGACCGGATCAAAGCCCAGAGGTATTTCCAGGGCGAGACGGACGTGGGCCATGAGGATGGCCGGTCAAAGGTCGTCGCCACGAAAGCGCGTGATGCCGTCCGGGCGGTGAAGCCTGCGCTCATGCGTATCTTCCTGCAGTCTGGCCGGCCGGTCGAGTTTGCCGCGCGCAACCCGCAGGCGGCACCGGGCGCAGATCAGGCGACGAAATACGCGCAAGCTATCTTTGAACGGAACGACGGGTTTTCCGTCCTGCTGGACGTGATTCATGACGCGCTTGTCAAGAAGGTCGGCATCGTCAAGGTGTTCTATGACGAGACGCCCGAAGTCAAAATTGACGAGTATTCAGGACTGTCTGCCGATCAATGGGCGCTGATTACGTCCAACCCGGATATCGAGGTTCTGGAAGAGGAAATCGAGGTTATCCAGTCCATTACGCCAATGGGGCCGATGGAGGAAACCCGCATTGAGGGCAAGGTCGCGCTCACGTCCACGCGCGGCGAAATCAAGTTTGAAAGCATCCCGCCCGAGGATTTCTTCATTGACCGCGCGGCGAAAGACATCACGCGGGCCTACGTCTGCGGGCATTCCACCGAAGGCCGGATCGGTGACTTGGTGGAAATGGGCTTTCCGTTCGAGGACGTGATCGACTTCGCCGGAACCAAGGGCTCCAGCACGGGCGACGAAGAGGAACTAGAGCGCACCGGATGGGATCAGACTGACGACGATGATGGCGGCGAAGATCCGACCATGCGTCACGTCGTTATCACTGAAGCCTACATGAAAATGGACATTGAAGGCACGGGCATTCCGCGCCTCTACAAGTTCATCTGCGCGGGCGACGATTACAAAATCCTTGACTATGAGCTTTGCGACTACAGCCCATTCGCGGTGTTTGAAATCGACCCGGAGCCGCATTCGTTCTATGGCCGCTCGCTGGTTGACATCATCGAGGATGACCAGGACGCATCCACGGTCCTCCTGCGTGGCCTGCTCGATAGCATCACTTGGCTCAACAACCCGCGAATGGAGGTTGTGGAAGCGCAAGTGAATATGGACGACGTGCTGAACAATGAGTTCGGCGGCGTCATCCGCACGAAGGCACCGGGCAACATCCGCGAAATCACGATGGGCGGCGCGTCAACTGCCGCTCTGCCCGCGATGCAGTATTACGACGAAATCATCCGCACCAAGACCGGCATCACGGGCGCGGGCATGGGGCTGGACGTTGATGCACTGTCGTCGCAGACGGCGGCGGGCGTGCGGCTGGCAGATCAGACGACGAATGCGGTTGCTGAGTTGATGGCGCGCGTCTTGGCCGAAGGCGGGATGAAACAGCTTTTCCGCACCATCGTCCAGCTTGCGCGGCAGCATCCGAACCCCGGCGAAATGATCCGGGTGGACGGACAGTTTGTGCCCGTCGATCCGCAATCCTGGGCGACGGACTTTGACCTTGTGGTCAATGTGGGCATCGGCACCGGACGCCATGAGGAACGCATGGTCGCGCTCGGGCAGGTGATCCAGATGCAATTGCAGGCATGGTCGATGGGCGGGCCGCAGAATGGCCTTGTCGGATTGACGAACATCCGCAACGCGCTGGCCGATGCTGCCATGCTCGGCGGGCTGACGAACCCGGATCGGTATTTCAAGCCGATGAACCCGCAGATTGAACAGCAGTTGATGCAACAAGCCGCACAAGCCGCACAGGGCCAGCAACAGAACGACCCGACCAAAGCCTTCATGCAAGTCGAAATGGCGAAGGTGCAGCAAAAGGCACAGGCCGACGTGCAGAAGGCGCAAATTGCCGCTCAGAAGGCGCAGGCTGATACGGCTTTGGAAGCGCAGAAGATGCGGATGGACGACGACCGCGAGCGGGACAAGATGAACCAACAACTGATGTTGGAAATCGCTGACTTGCTCGGCAAATACGGATTGCAGGTCAACCCGGCTGCGATCCTGGCGCAACAGGCAGCCCCGAGGTTCTAACCGTTGACAATCGAGCAAAGGGCCTCTGAGGCCCGCCGCCTTTTGGCGGACGATGGGCTTTTGTCCGTATTCAATGACATTCGGAGCGATGCGGCAAGCGTGTTTTTGCGCCCGTCCGCAACGCCCGACGAAATCTCTGCCGCCCATGAGAAGGTCCGCGCGGTGGAGTTTATCCAGAACGCCCTACAGGCGCGGATCAACGAAGAGACCTTCGAGCAGCGAAAAGGAAATCAGCACCGTGGACGCCACGACTGAGGAAAGCCTTGTGCAATTCATTCTCGGCGGGGAACCGCAACAGGATGAGGAAGCGGCAGACAATGAAGATACCGAAGCGGCACCGCTAGATGCGACCGACGAGGAAACCGGAGAAGAGGCCGAACCGGAAGAAACAGAGGCCGATGACGAGGACGTTGAGGAAGCCGAAGAGCCTGATGCTCCTGAGCAACCAGAACTCATTACCGTCAAAGTGAACGGCGTTGAGAAGAAGGTGACGCTCGAAGAGCTAAAACGGGACTACTCCGGTCAGCAATACGTCCAGCAGCGAATGCAGGAAGCCGCCGCGAAAGTCAAAGAGGCGGAACAACTTCAGCAAACGCTCGCCCAGGAGCGACAGGCAATTCTATCGCTTGCGCAGCAACTTTCGACGCAGGGCGTTGTTCCTCCGCCGAAACTCCCCGACCCGAAACTGGCTGAAACCGACCCTGTGAAATACATCAAGGAACAGGCGAAGTATCAAGACCAGCTTGTCAGATGGCAGAACCAGCAGTCGCAAGTTTACGCGGTCCAGCAGCGGCAGGCACAGCTTGCCGACATGCAAAGACGGCAGCGTCTGCAGGAGAATGCCGAACGACTGAAAGCCAAAATCCCTGACTTCGCTGACCCGCAAAAGGCGGAAGCGTTGCGCTCGGATTTGGTGAAGTTCGGGCGGGAATACGGATTTACGGATGCCGACCTGATGTCGGTTGACGATGCCCGATCCGTCGAAGTGCTGCACGACGCGATGCAATGGCGAAAGCTGCAGGCACAGAAAGCGCAACCCGTCCAGCGGGCGGAAGCGCCGAAAGTGGTTCGGCCAAAAGCCGTGCGCCCGGAATCGCCCAAAGCCTCCGAGGCAAAAGTCTTTGAACGGGCCAAGAAAACCCAAAGCCCTGACGCTTGGGTGGAATGGCTCACAACCCCATCAAAACGATAGGAGGCCACAATGGCTGCCCCTGTGAATACCACGACTGCCAACTCTCTCGTTGGCATGCGGGAAGACCTTTCGGACATGATCTGGAATATCGACCCGTATGAAACCCCGTTCCTGACCGCCTCGCCCAAGATCAAGGCGAAGGCCCGCTACGTCGAATGGCAGACGGACGTGCTTGCCTCGGCCACCGCTGACAACGCCCATATCGAGGGTGACGACAGCGTGGCGGAAGCCTTCACCGCGACCGTTCGCGTTGGCAACCGCACCCAAATCTTCAAGAAGGTGGTGCAGGTCTCGCGGACTGCCGATGTCGTTGACAAGGCCGGTCGCGCCGGGGAAATGGCTTACCAAATCCTGAAGCGCACCCGCGAAATCAAGCTGGACATGGAAGCTGCCATGTTCGCCAACCAAGCGCAGGTCACCGGCTCCAGCACGGTTGCCCCGCGTCTTGCTGGCCTTGGTTCCTGGGTGTCCACCAACGTCAACAACGTTGGCGGCGGCGGCTCGAACCCTGTTGGCGCGAACGGCACTGCCGCCCGCACCGATGGCTCGCAGACGGCGTTCATTCAGGACGACTTCGACCTGACCATGCAGGAAATCTGGCTTGAAGGCGGAAAACCCGACCGGGTGTATCTGTCGGCCTTCCAGATGGACGCGGCGCTTGCCTTCACCGGCAACAACGCGCAGCGCAACACCACGACCGTTGGCAAGGTCCAGAACGTTCTGGACATCTATGTCACGCCGTGGGGCAAGGTCGAGTTCGTTCCGTGCCGTCAGAACCGCTCGCGTGACGTCTGGATCATTCAGACGGACATGGTTGCGGTTGCGACCCTGGATGCGCTGAAGAACGAGGAACTGGCCAAGACCGGCGACAGCGAAAAGCGCCAGCTTGTTTCGGAAATCACCATGTGCGTGAAGAACGAACAGGCGCTTGGCCTCGTTGCGGACTGCACGACTTCGTGATGATGGTGGGCGGTGAATAGCCGCCCGTCTCTCCCCCTTTCCACCTTTGCAATGGAGGCTTGAATGCCCTCGCAATACTTCGAAAACTACGGGGTGATTTCGCTCACCGCCGCATCCACCACGATCACCGACGAAGGCTTCGTCGGGTCGCGTCTTGTCTTCAACCGCGCGGCTGGCGCGACGGCAATCCTGCCCGCCGCGACCGGCTCTGGCAACCGTTACGAGTTCATCGTCGGGACCACGCTTTCGGGTGGTAACTACGTTGTGCGCGTTGCCAACTCTTCCGACATCTTTGTCGGATGGGCGCTGTTCTCGGCGGACGCGGGTGACACCGCTGTCATGTTCGAGACGGCGGCGGACTCGGACACGATCACCATGAACGGCACCGGCACTGGCGGTGTTCGCGGCGCTCGCGTCATCGTTGATGACATTGCGGCAAACCTGTGGGCCGTCAATTGCATCTCGAACGCATCCGGCACCGAAGCCACGCCGTTCTCGGCTGCGGTGTAATGAAGCCGGGGCAGTCCTACGGGGCTGCCCCATTCAATTGGGGGCAACATGCCGCGTGTCATTCTTTTGGACGATCATATGTATTGGGACGAGCGCCGCTATCATCGCGGCGACATGCTCGACCTGACAGATGAAGAAATCGCTTTCGTTGAAAGCCTCACGAAACATCAACGCCTGAGTGTCATCAATGAAGATAGCCGAGAAAGCATTCGTGGACGGGGACAACCTGATCGTCCAGAAAACGCACGACCTGGAACCGGCGATGCAGAGGGCGGAAGCAATCCGCCAAAGAAACGGGGGCGTCCTCGGAGAAAAGCGGTTGGTGGGGTCGATCCCGTTTGAACTGATCGAGATATGGGCGCAGGAGGCAGGGGTGTCGATTTCTGACACCGAGGCTGTCCGCGAAATCCTGCACAAGAAAATCCTGTCGGGCGAGTTCAACAAGTTCCGCGTGTGGGGGGGGACGTATTGATGTTTCAACATGCGTCCGATGAACAGTTGCTCGCGGAATTGCTGCGCCGCAATCCGTCCAGCGTGCATGCGCCTGCCATGCATGAGGACCACAAGACGGCGTGTTACACGGTTGGCATAGGCAAAGACAACCACGCGACCATTCGCGTATGGAATGAAGCCTTGCGCGAGTTGGGGTTTTGAAATGTCTCCGCACAGCATGCGTGAAGGGTCGCAGCCCTGGATCACGTGGTTTCGTGACGCATTGGCAATCGGCACGGCGCTTGCTGGCGTGCTGTCGTTTCTGACCGTTGTCTTGTTTGCGGGTATCTTTTCGCTCTATGGGCAAGCCGTGCGGACGGCAGCGCAGGCCTGGCTCGGAATAACGGAAATCAAGAGCCAGATTGCGGACATTACCGGGGCAACCCGCGTCACGCAGCAGCCTTTCGGTATGTCATACGTGCGCGAGCCTGTTTATGTCGGCGGACCAATCGAGTTGGTCCTGTATATTGGCAGGACGGAAGTGGGCGCGGCGTGCATCCTGCGCGAGATTATCCCCATCTTTACGGACGACAACGGCCTGACATACGCAGGCGATCCGCGCAGGCCATCGCAGCAGCTTGGACCTGAAATCGTGCGCCGCGAATTGGTGCTGGAACTTCCGCGC
>Ga0315909_10007096_pt1 | contig 12552 bp, 9 predicted proteins | sample LakEriMetagenome_11_FD_203527 | JGI IMG/M metagenome (GOLD analysis project Ga0315909, IMG submission 203527) | Freshwater fungal communities from buoy surface, Lake Erie, Ohio, United States - Buoy 2 MA125 | ecosystem: Environmental > Aquatic > Freshwater > Lake | place: USA: Lake Erie, Ohio...
CAGAAGCTCGAGGAGGCGCTACAGCAGCTCAACCGCTACAGCAGTTATGTCCTCTCGCACCAGCCCGGTGGGATGGAAGGCTGGGAGTTGCAAAACATGCTGACAGTCAGCCTGATGATGGCCCAGGCGGCCTTGGCCAGGACCGAATCGCGAGGGGTGCACTTGCGGACCGACTATCCCAAGCTTGACAACCCGAACTGGCGCAAGCATTTGTCGATGCAAGTTCGGGATTGGGCAAAATAAGAGCGGCTCGATCAGGTTCCTTTGCGGAACTGCTCGAGCAATCGCCCTGGGCTACCCATGATGTTGTAGCCGGAATCGACGTGAAGGATTTCGCCGGTGATTCCGTTGCTGTAGGAGCTCAGCAGGTAGGATCCCGATCGACCTACCTCTTCGTGGGTCACGCAGCGGCCCAGGGGTGCGACGTAGTCGTAGTATTCCTGCATTTCACCGACGCCGGCGGCAACACCGGCTAGGGTCTTGAGGGGACCTGCGCTCACGCCGTTGACGCGAATACCTTGAGGGCCAAGATCGTAGGCGAGGTATCTGACGGTCGCATCGAGGGCGGCCTTGCAGATCCCCATGACGTTGTATCCGGGGACGCATTTTTCGCCGCCGAAGTAGGTCATCGTCAGGACCGACGAGTCGGGTTTGAGCATGCTGCGAGCGGCGTTGGTCACTGAGATCAAGCTGTAGACACTCACGTCCATGGCCAATTTGAAACCTGCTCGGCTTGTCTCGACGGTGTCTCGCGTCAGGTCGTCTCGATCGGCAAACGCGATGGAGTGGAGCAGAAAGTCGATTTGTCCGAAGTCCTTGGCGGCCGCGTCCATGAAGTTCTGGACTTGGTGGTCGTCTTGGACATCCAAGGGACGTAGGAAAGCCGTTTGGGCCGGGTATTGCTCGACGCACTTGCTGACGCGCAGGTGGTTCTTTTTCTTATCGTCATCGGGCTTGTCGGGCAAATGGGAGAAACCGCAAATGCCCCCTTGCTCCATGATTTCTTTGGCGATGGCCCAAGCGATCGAGCGATCGTTGGCCACTCCGAGAATCAGTCCTTTTTTGCCTTCGAATAACTTCATGGGACAATTGCCTTTCATAGAGAAATCATGGAAACGTGAATCAGGAGAGGTTGCAAATCGGATCGATGCTATCTCGATCGTCTGCAGGTTCTGAGTTTATTTGGGCGTCGATCCCGGCGTGTTTTGGGAAGTACTCTTCGACCACTTTGTAGAATTGCTCTTGGTTTTCGACGCGTGAGATGTGGGCTCGGAAATGCCGAGCGCCGTGTTTGTTTTGAGCGTAGCAGCAAGCGAATTTTCGCATGAGCATCGTACCTCGGTGGACACCGAAGCGTTCGACGACAAGGTCGTAGTGGTGGAGCATGATTTTGCGTTGCTCTTCGATCGTCGGGTCCGGTGGGATCGCCCGACCTTCGAGGGCCGCGGCGGCTTGGGCAAAGAGCCAGGGCTTACCGAGGCTTGCGCGAGCGATCATGATCCCGTCGACGTTGTAGTTCTGGTAGGCAAAGAGGACTTCCTCGGCGGTTTCCAGATCGCCGTTGCCGATAATCGGCATGTGGTCTAGGTGCTGCTTGATCTCCGAGATGCGATCCCAGTCTGCAGAGCCTCTGAAGAAGTCTTCGGCGGTCCGACCGTGGACGGTCAGGGCCGACGCACCGGCGCGTTCGACGGTTTTGGCCACCTCGATATAGTTCATCGAATCCCGGGTGCAACCGAGTCGCATCTTGGCCGTCACGGGTGTGGGCCAGCAGGCTTCGACCAACCGGGAGATGATCGCGTACATGCGTTCTGGGTCTCGAAGCAGGTAGGAACCGCTGTGGGCTTTTTCGGTGACTTGCTTGACCGGGCAGCCGAAGTTGATGTCCACGACGCTCACACGGTATTCCTCGACAAGCCTTCGACCGACCTTAGCCATCGTTTCGGGATCATTGTCCCAGATCTGGACGGCCAGAGGCCTGGGCTCTTGGGCGATACCCCAGAGACGGTCGGGATGCTCGCAGTCGTGTTCATCGAGCCAGACAAACCCGCGGGCATTGACCATTTCGGTGGCTTGGAGGCCCGCTCCACCAAACTCGCGGACGATCTGACGGTAGGCATAATTGGTATAGCCTGCCATCGGAGCCTGGAAAATCGGTGGATAAACCTCCATCGGACCGATTTGGACCGGTTTCGGAGGCCGGGATGTGCTTGGTTGGGGTGAGCCTAAATTCGATTCCATACGTAATACTGTACCGATCTCGGAGCATTTCGCCCACTCCAACCCAGTTCGCCCAGCCCAAACCAGAGAGGACCCCCCGATGGGGCTGATCAAAAAATCACCTCCGAGCGTTCGATTCGTGGCGGTTTTTTCCGCTGAGGATCGTTTTCTGCGGATTGCCCTCGAGCGGCTCGAGGCGCATTGGGGCAAAATCGCCTCCCTGGGTCAAGCGTTCGATTTCGTCGAATCCCCCTACTACTTGCGAACCATGCTCGTGCCGCGGCCATCCGAAACTTCCCTCGATCGGACCCCTCGAGCGCTTCGCAAGCAGATGGCCCTATTTGCCGACCCCTACGACCCGGCGGAACTCGCCGCCGACAAACTCCAATCGAACCGCTGGGAGCGGGACTGGACCGAGGAACTGACCTCGAGCCAGGACGACTCGAAACGGCTCGTCAACATCGATCCGGGGTACTTGAGCATGACGAAATTGGTTTTGGCGTCGACCAAGAACCGTGAGCATCGGATCTACCTTCGCGACGGCATTTACGCCGAGGTGACGTTGGCCTTTCGCGATCAAGTTTGGACATCGATGCCCTGGACCTATGCAGACTACCAGCGCCCCGATGTTCTGGAGTTTCTCAAGCTTGCCCGAAAGGGCTTTACGAGCAATCTGGCCTCTCGAAGCTCCACGGAAAGCGATTCATGAGCCGCAGCCAAATTCTACTCGGTGCATCGGTTCTGGCCGTGTTGCTGATCGCCTCTGGGGTGTCCTTGTTGGTCGTCGGTTGGGTCAAAAAGAATGCCCTAGGGCTCGGGTTGATCGATCTTCCCAACGAGCGCAAGGTCCACACGAGTCCGATCCCGCGCGGGGGTGGGCTGGGGATTTGGTTAGGCGTATTGTCGGTTTTTGCGTTAGGAACCCTCGCTGTAGCTCTGGCCAATACTTGGCCGAAGCTCGCCGAGCAGGCCCTGCCTGCGAGCCTTCTGGAACTGATTCCTGGGATGTGGTCCAAGCTCGGTTCGATCTGGCTGCTACTGGCAGGCGGCTCCGTGGTCGCTTTGCTGGGGCTCATGGACGATCGTTTTGGGCTCGATTGGAAAGTGCGCATCGCGGTGGAATTTGCCGTTGCTGCGTCGGTCGTCTACGGACTTAAACTCCAATTGACCGCCTACATCGATCTGCCTTGGTTGACCCCGATCCTGAGCATTTTTTGGATCGTCATGCTGATCAATTCCTTCAATATGCTCGACAACATGGATGCCCTGAGCGCGGGGGTCGCGGCGATCGTCTCGGGAATGCTTGCCCTGATGCTCCTGAGTTCGCCTGAGCCAGCCCAAGGCCAACCGCAGTGGTTCGTGGCGATCATGGTCTTGGCGCTTCTTGGGGGATTGCTGGGTTTTCTCCGTTACAATTGGCCCCCTGCCTCGATTTTCATGGGGGATTCGGGGAGCTATTTCGTCGGATACTGGATCGCGGTAACAACATTGTTATCCACGTACTCGGGAGCTCAGGGTCAAGCTCCTCATGCGGTGTTCGCACCGCTGTGTTTGTTAGCCGTACCGATCTATGATACTTTAAGCGTCATCGCGATTCGATTGCGTGAGGGTCGCAGCCCGTTTCAAGCCGACAAGAAGCACTTTTCCCATCGACTCGTCGAGCTGGGGATGACCAAAAAGCAGGCCGTCGGGGCGATTTATCTCGCGACGCTCACGTGCTCGTTGGGCGCTTTGCTTTTGCCTCGAACCGATTGGATCGGGGCTGGTCTAGTGCTCGGGATTGTCCTTGCGATGATGGCTTGGATCGGTCTGCTAGAAAACTTCACGAGCAGAAAAATTTCCTGACCCAATTGGCTCTAGAGCTGACAATTCGGATGGTCGTTGACGGCCATTGCATGATTCCAACGCGACTTTAACACCACGGTTTATCGATGTCCTCTTCGTTGCCTTATTCGATCGACTCTTCTCCATCGGTTTTGTCCAAGGAGCCTGATGTTTCTGGAACTGGGTTTTCATTCGAACCACAATCGACTCTGGGGAGGTTCGCAGAGGCTGCATCTTGGGTGTTGCTCGCGCTGCTGATGGTCCTCTCGTTCTGGTGGCCTTGCGATACGGCGATCGCGGTAGCCAAGGGGGAATCGTTTTGGCATATTGGGCTTTCGCTAGGTGTATTTTTTTTCGCTGCGATCCTCGCAGGCTCGGTCGTTCGAACGGTCGCTTGGCAACGTATGTCAGTGCTCTGGCTGCTGATCGCGATGGTCATCGCTTGGCATGCTTTGGTCACGGGGTATTCGATCGGACGGGTCAACTCAAAGAATGCGATTTATGGATTTTGGCAATCGACGGCCCTGTGGTGTTTGATCCCCTCGGTCGCTTGGTTGGCACGCACTCCCGAGCGGGCTGCAAGGTTGCTTAAGCTCTGGTGGGTCATCGCCTTTTTTGTGATCTTGTGGGGATTTTGGGAGTACGCCGTGCTCCAACCTTACCAACAAGCCCAGTTGGCCAAGGACCGTATCGGATACTTGCGAGCCAACAATATCGATCCGGATTCGTCTGCTGCGGTGCTGATTGTCAATCGCATCGAGAGCACCGAGGTCCTGAGTGTCTTTGCCTTGGCCAATTCCTATGCCGGTTTTCTCGTGGCCCTCTGGCCTGTTTGGTTCGGTTGGATGCTCCAGGGCTTGGGGCGATCCCCAGGGTTGCACTTGAAGGCCAAATCCGGGGCTACCAAATCCGGGGCTAGCGGTGCGAATCGATTTTCCGACCGAGCCGTTTGGCTGGTTCCCCTGGTCTTGGTCATTGCCACAGGGCTGGCTCTGTTGCTGACCAAAAGCCGGACGGCTTGGCTTGCCACTGGAATTACCACGGTCCTTGCGATGCTGCTCGATCCGATTCTGCGGAGCAATCTTGGGAGATGGGTCAAGCAAAAGCCTGGGGTATTCGCTGGTCTTGGTGTCATGATGCTGGGTCTCTTCGGCGCCGTCTATGCGATCGATCCTTTGATTTTCCAAGAGGCAGGCAAGTCCCTGGCCTACCGGATGGATTATTGGCGGGGTGCCTGGAAACTGATCGCCGAACAACCCTTGTTCGGTTTCGGTTCTTTGAACTTTCAGACGACCTATTTGCAAGTCAAATCGATTACCGCTTCGGAATCGCCTGCCGACCCGCATAACTTCCTGCTTGAGCTTGCGCACAGCGGCGGGCTAGTGCTCTTAGGGCTGACGGTCCTGCTGATGGTTTGCTTGTCGTTTTTTCAGCTTCGTTCGCGATTGTTCCGAACCGAAAAACTCAGCGAAGGGGTTTCCAACGAGCCGGCTTTCAACGAGCCGGTTTCCAACGAGCCGGTTTCCAACGAGCCGGTGGGGGCCTCGATGTCCGGTCCGAAGTGGTTTTGGGGCGCGGCGATCATCGCGTCGGTCTTGGTATTTTTGTTTGCATTTTTCACCGCTGGAGATCTGGAGCTCTATGGCACGGCGATTGTCCTGGCTGGAGCCTTGGCCTTTGGGGTTTGGCTGACTCGAAGCCCTGCGGCGAGCGCTTCGGTGTATGTGTTTGTTAAAAATCATCCGCTCTTGTTCCTCGTTTCGTTTCTGGGGGTCCTGGTCCACTTCTTGGCCTCTGGTGGTTGGATGTTCCCAGGAACGATGGTTTCACCTGCGATCGCTTTAGGATTGTGGATTGCCGGTGCCAATTGGGCCGAGTCCCCCCAATCGCTTGGCCAACCCAGTACGCTTGGCCAACCCAGTACGCTTGGCCAACCCAGTTTGCTAGGTCGCTCGAAAGGGGTCTTGGCTGCTCTGGCGATTTTCGGTCTGTGGGGATGGTCGATGGCCATGCCCTGGTTCCAAGCCCAGAGGGCTTATGCCGCCTTCCCCAAGGACAATAAAACCGGTCGGCTCGTGCTCGATAAAGCCATTCTCGACAAGAGTTTGCCGACGGTCGACGAGTACTTTGCTCTCGTCACTTCGGCTCCCTTGGATCCCGATTTAGCTCGGTGGGGGATGGAGTTCTCCGGGGCGGTCATGGATTCGGATATTCCGGTTTCGGAAAAAGCCAGTTGGTTGCACCAGTTCCAGCAAGCATGCAAATTCCTGATCGAAAGAAGCCCTAAGGATTCGACCGCTTATGCCGACGCGGCCGTCGAGTCGTTGCGAACCTCAATTGGTCAGACGCTCGACACGTCCCTGACCGAAGAGATGGCCTTTCGCCGACAGGGGGGCGGACCTGCTCTGCGGGGACCTTCGGCCAGTGGAGGAGCCCGATCCCGGGGCGGAGCCGGCCGAGCGACGGCCACGCGCACGATCGGAACGCAGCTCCAAGAAGATTCCTTGAGGTACTACCAGGAGGCGACCAAGTACGCGCCAGCCAATGCCGAACTGCATCTCCAGACGGCCATCGTCGCTGCGATGTTAGGCAATTGGAAAGTCTGCGAAGCGAAGCTCGATCAGGCCGAGGAAATCGATCGGGAAACCAAGCATCGGGACCGAAAAATCGAAGCGGCTAGAATCTGGATGCCGCACCAATTGGCACCTTTGCTCGAGGATCGAGCCAAGTCGGCCAAGAGAATTCCTGAGGACTCGAGCCCCCAATGGGATACGTTCAAGCGGCTGGTCGATCGGAGCGATTCGGTTCCGGGTGAACCTGTTCGGCAAATGCTGCGTAGTTTTTTCAATAAACCCTAGCTCCTTTTCCTTTTTCTATCGGGCACCATGCGCAGTCTTCTACTCCTTATTTCCTGCATAGGCTTAGGGTTCGGATTAGCCAAGTTCGATCACGACAGGCGGTTCTCCGGGGTAAAGAACCTCATGGGAAGCGCCAAAGGGGTTACGACCGAGTCGGGAAGCGCTGGGGTTCAGTCGGAAGTCCAAAAGCTCAACGCGCAAAAGTTCGGTAGGATCACCGTCGTCAACGGGGCCGAGCTCGATTTCGGAATGATGATGAAGGGAACCAAACGTTCCCATAAATTTGTCTTCAAGAACGTCGGCGAAGCCGACGCAAAGATTTGGTTCAAGGCCAGTACCTGCAAATGCACGGTCGGAAAATTCACCGAAGCGACTCTCAAGCCCGGCGAGGAAACCGACGTTGAACTCGAATGGAAAGCCGAAAGCGTGCTGGACGATTTCTCTCAGACAGCCACCATCGGAAGCGATTGTCCAAGCCAAGAGGAGCTCAAACTCGTTATCCGTGGACGCATCGGTCAAGCTTACGTTTTTGATCCACCGGCCCATAGCGTCGGGGATTTGCTTTCGAGCCAACAGAACGAAATCAAATTCCGAATCTACTCGTTCCAATCCGTCCCGTTGAAAATCGGCGGAGGCCAGGTCAAAGATTCGATTCTGTCGAAAAAAGTTCGATTCGAAGCCGAGGAAGAAGTCGTCATCGAACCAGGCCAATTTCCCGATCTAGCCGATGCGCGTCGCTACACCGATTGCAAAATGACTTTGCTGCCCGGATTGCCCGCCGGTCCGCTGAACCTCGATCTACAAATCTCCCGACGCAATGAGGGTGGACCCGACGAAGAGTTTCTCTCCTACAACGTGCGAGGCCGGGTCGTAACCCCCGTTAGGGTCATCGCCGGGGACGATTACAACGAAACGAGAAATATCCTGACGATCGGAACCGCTAAGTCCTCCCAGGGAATCAAAAAGAGCTTCATGCTCTCGATCCGTACCGACGATTTCCCAGGTGATCCGAACATAAGAATCGCTAAAGTCATCCCAGATCAGCTCAAGGCATCGATTGGAACTCCCAAGATTTCTTCGACTCAGCGGATCTACCCAATCCTGCTGGAAATTCCCCCCGGAAGCGATCCTGTCGAATTTGATGGAACCTTCAGCAAGGATTTCGGGAAAATCGTGATCGAAACGGATATGGAAACCTCACCGACGATTCCGATGTACCTTAAGTTCCGTTTAACCGAGGATTGATCGCCCGCGAAACGCAAGAGTTAGTCTGTGAAACGCACGCTTTGGACCCTGCTGGCTGTTAGCATCCCGCTGAGCCTCTTCGGAAGCTTGCTCTGGGCCCAACCCCCTCGTCTGCGGCTCGGACAACGCAACAGCGCCCCGGTGCAGCAAAAATCTCAACCACCAAAACCCGCCGACGCACAGCCGACGTCAAAACCCGCCTCCGATCCGCCGATCAACGTCGCGACCGAGGAGGAAAAGAACCAGAAAATAGCCCCGGATTGGAACAACCCATGGTTGGTTTTCTACCTCACCGGAAACCAAACCGGCTATCTCGAACCCTGCGGTTGCACTGGCTTGGCTAACCAAAAAGGGGGGATCAATCGCAAAGACACCCTTTTGACTAGCCTTGTGAACCGAGGCTGGCAAGTCATGGCGCTCGATGCGGGCGACCAAGTCCGTCGCGATGGTATCCAGTCGGAGATCAAATTCAACTGGACGGCCCAAGCCTTTCGTCAAATGGGATATGCCGCGAGCACTTACGGCGCTAAAGACCTGCTCCTCTCGGACAACATCCTCGTCTCGATCCTCGACGAGAACGGCAAAAACAATCTGTTCGTCTCGGCCAATGTCAGCATGCTACCAGACGAGGATCTGCGCTATAGGGTTTTAAGCGTCGAAGGCCCAGACAAGAAACCTCGCAAGATCGGTATTACCGGAGTGCTCGGCGAGGAGACCTTCAGAGCTCAAGGACAAAACAAACAGGACTTCTTTAGTATCTCGCCGGCCATTCCAGCTCTCCAAGAGGTCGCCCAGAAACTTCGAGAAGAGCAGTGCGACTACCAAATCCTTATCGCCAACGCGAGTCTCGAAGAGACCAAGAAGATCGTCCAGGCCGTTCCGGGATTCCAGTTGGTTGTCACTTCAGGGGGATTCGGGGAACCGACCTACCGTCCTGAGATCCTCCCGGGGACTTCCACGCAGATCGTCCAAGCCGGGACTAAGGGGATGTATGCAGGGATCATCGGGCTCTTTGAAGATCCTTCGCAACCGACCCGCTACCAACGCATCGCATTGAGTTCGCAGTTCGAGGACTCTCCTCGCATGCTCGAGCTCTTCGAGAAGTACCAAGACGAGTTGCGAAACAAGTCCGATGAGAACTTCGCAGCCTTGGGTCTAAGGCCAGCGACCCATCCGACTGGAAACGAATTTGTCGGAACCTCCAAGTGTGGAGAATGCCATACGACCGCCCATGCGATTTGGGAGAAAACCCCGCATGCTCATGCGACCGAATCGATCGTCCATCCTCCTGAACGATCGATGGCAAGGCACTTTGATCCCGAGTGCATCTCGTGCCATGTTACGGGTTGGAACCCCCAAAAGCATCGGCCATATAAGTCGGGTTACGAAACGCTCGAAGGGTCGCCCGAGCTGCACGGGAGCGGATGCGAGAATTGCCATGGGCCCGGTTCGGAGCACGTTAGGGCCGAAGAGGACGCCAACGCCGACAAAAAACAACTTGAGGAACTGCGCATCGCGATGCGATTGACTTTGGCCAATGCCCAAGACAAGTGCTTGGAGTGCCATGACATCGACAACAGCCCCGATTTCCACAAAGAGGGAGCCTTTGAGAAATTCTGGGAGCAGGTCAAACACGTCGGCAAAGACTAGCGTTGCGAATGGCTTTGCGGACTGCGTTGTCTGGGACTCCGTTGTCTGGGACTGCGTTGTCTGGGACTCCGCGCTATGAATCCCGATCCTACTCCAAGCATCTGTTTGGTGGGAGCATCCTGCCGCGCCGCGGCGCAATCGGCCGCTCGCGCCGGTTGCTCTCGAATTTTAGCTTGGGATGACTTCCTCGACGCAGACCTTCTAGAGATCGCTCAAGCCAGATCGCTTGCAGATTTTCCAGAGAGCTGTCCGCAGAGTTTGGCCGAGTTGCGAGGTATCCCGTTGGTGCTCTGCGGAGGGATGGAGAACCAGCCCGATTTCATCCAGCGGCGGATCGATCAAGGGATGCTCTGCGGCGTGACGGGCAAGATGCTGCGTCAACTCCGCTCGATCGAATCCTGGCAACGCTGGGCTAGCGAAAGTCGCATCGGGTGGCCCACGACAATCCAAGACCTTTCGGACCCGAGACTCGAATCGATTCGCTCGGAGTCTTGGATGCTCAAACCCGTCGGTCGCGCAGGGGGTGTCCACGTAAGGGGCATTGCAAGTCTTGAGGGTTTGGATCACGAGGCGAAACTCGGACCGGACCCAGGCAACCCCAAGTCCAACCTGTGGTATCTCCAGGAGTACATACCTGGGATTTCGATCGGAGTAAGCTACTGCACGGAGAGCAACGTGAGTGATGAGCTCCCTAGAACACGGATCGTTGGGATCGCGCGATCGATCCTCTCCGAGGAGCTCGATGCCCCTTTGCCATGGATTTACCGAGGGAGTCTAGCTCCTTATTCGGTAAGTCCCAAAGTGCAGGCTTCGCTCGAGCGATTCGCCAAGACCGTGGTAAAAAGCACGGGGATTCGAGGGTTATGGCAAGCTGATTTTCAGATCGATCTTCAGGGGCAACTTTGGCTCTTAGAGATCAATCCACGCTGGTCGGCCAGCATGGAGTTGCATGAGACGCTTCAGGGATTTTCCTGGATCACAGAGCACTTGAGGATCCTAAAGAGCGGTGCGTCAAAAAACGTTCCGGGAAGGGGATCGCCCGCTGGCCTGCAGGTCGCCAAGGGGATCCTCTATGCGCCGCATGCGATGCATTTGAGTCTCTCCCAAGTCGATCGGTTGTGGCGATTTGGCTGGCATGGCACCTTGAGGGAACTCCAAACCGGCGAGTTTTGCCTTGCCGATATCCCGCAATCGGACCCCCAGGGGGTCGATTTTGCAGAGGGGATGCCGATCGTTACGGTGCTCGTAGCGGGTGGAGAAAACGAGGATTTACCAAGGAAAATCCGCCAAGCGCGCTCGACGGTGCTCGGGTGGTTCAAAAGCATTTGAACCAAAACCGGGTGTTGCTTGCAAGAATTTGGAGAATAGAGAGCAGACGAAAAACGTCTGTTTTCGGTGTTCCCCTCAAAGGCCCCTCCAAGGGACTCTTGCAATGCCATCAGAACGATTGATCGAGCGAGGAAGGTTGGTCCATCAAGCCCTCGAATGCAAGGAGCAAGCGGCTCGGTACCGGGCCGCTGCGGTCTCGCTTATGGAGGCCATCACCCTTGCCGAATGTGGCGATCCATCGAAACTTCAATCGCTTATCGACGCGATGGATCAGGATCCCTCGGTTCTGAACACTTCGTGGCCCGAGGACACCAGAGCTTTTTTGCAGCAGGCTAGGCTCGGGGAGCTTGCGGAATCCAAACCAGCAGCTCCGGCCCCAGCAACTCAGCCACCAGCAGCTCAGGCACCAGCAGCTCCGGCCCCAGCAGCTCCGGCACCAGCAACTCAGGCACCAGCAACTCAGGCACCAGCGACTCAGCCACCAGCAACTCAGCCACCAGCAGCGAAAAACTCGCCGTCTAGGAAATTGGCCGACGGACCGGCTCGAGCCTCCGAGAAGAAGCCGAACCCACCGCCTGCCCACGGTATATCGCCTGCCCGCGTCACCTCGCCTGCCCGGGGCCCCTCGCCTGCCCGGGGCAAACCGCCTGCCCGGGGCAAACCGCCTGCAAGGGGTACACCGAGTGAGCTTGGGGGGCTCAAGTCGAGGCGTAGGAAACGGGGTGCGGAGGTCTGGATCAGCCTTGGGGTCCACGTCGCTTTGTTGATGATCTTGGGATTATGCGTTGTTGTCCAAGTCCAGCGGACCGAGATCTTGAGCATTGTCGCCGGGACGGTCGAATCGGAGGAGGTGTTGATTGAAACGCCGATGGAATCGATTTCGGAACTTGAGGCGACCTCGACCGAGAGTCCAGCGATCAGCACACCCGAGACATCGAGCATGGCGATCGAAGTCAACACCGATTCGATTTCGGTGGACAAGGTCGACTTTGGGATCGAAGCCATCGGGGCTGTCAGTTCGATTTCCGAGCAGATGAGCAAGGCTGGAGCTAGTGGCTCGAAGTTGGTCGAGGGAGCTGAGTTTTTTGGGTCGAAGGCCACGGGCAATCGATTCGTTTATGTCGTCGATGCTTCGCCGAGCATGCGTCGCGATGGGGCATTCGAAGCGGCCAAGGAGGAGATTCTTAGGTCCTTGCGCTCGATGAAGCCCAAGCAGCGATTTGGCGTGATTTTTTTCGGCGGAGAGCTTATGCATTTGGAGTTCGAGCTCGGTCAAAAACCCGACGGTCCGGTCAATGCGACTCAGGAAAACATTGAAAAAGCTGTTGATTGGCTTCGGAAAGTGACGGTTCAAAAGGACGGTAGGCCACCGATCGATGCGATCGAATCCGCCTTGGAATTCCAGCCCGATGGCATTTTCCTACTG
>Ga0315909_10007097_pt1 | contig 12552 bp, 8 predicted proteins | sample LakEriMetagenome_11_FD_203527 | JGI IMG/M metagenome (GOLD analysis project Ga0315909, IMG submission 203527) | Freshwater fungal communities from buoy surface, Lake Erie, Ohio, United States - Buoy 2 MA125 | ecosystem: Environmental > Aquatic > Freshwater > Lake | place: USA: Lake Erie, Ohio...
CTGACCTGTTCCGAGGCCGTGAGCAACTGCTGTAGTAATAGTTACTACGTTAGATGTCAAAGCAACGTTGGTGATTGCAACTGTAGGTGTGATACCTGTAGATAGCTTTAGACCGTTTAGGACACGTGGTGTCTCAACGATGAAAGCGCCTTCGATAACGCCTACTGCGCCAGCAACGAACGGTGTACGCTCAACGTACTTTGTTAGTTCCTGGAATCCACCTGTACCAGTTTCAGCGCGAAGATCGGCTGACTGACGTGGGTGTAGGTATGCAGCATATAGTTCACCCATACGAGGCAATGCCTTGTTTGTGCGTAGTGAAACAACAGCGTTACGGATATCCGCAACTGACATTGTATCTACTGGTAGAACTCCTGATGATGCAGTTGGTGCAGTTCCTGATGGACCGTTTGAGTAGATCACGTTAGTTCCTGCTGAGAGGACCTGACCTACTACGTTGTCAATAGAGTCTGCTGCGTTGTACGCGATGATGTCAGCAAGAGCTGAATCAACATCGTTGAATGAAGTTAGGTTTAACTTCTTTGTTGTTGTAACTGCTGAACCGTATTCGTTCAGTGTTACTGTAACCTGTGATGGGTTACCTAGTGCAATGCTTGATACATCTGAAGTTTCTGTCAGTGTCGATGTAGCCTGAGCCAAATCTGAGTAGATTGAGAAAACAACTGATGATCCTGGCATTGCCTGTTGCACTGGCTTAACATCTGCAAGTGAACGCATAACAGGAATGGAACGTAGTGCCATTCTTACATACTGATCGTATGCTGCTTGTACGAGGTTGCTGATGCTAGACGTGGTGGTAGGGGTACCTGTTGGGATAGCCATTTATGGTCTAGCCTTTCTGTTGTAGGATCGGATTAGAGTCCAGACAATCTAATGACTTCATCCAATTCTTCTTTGCTGTTTGCATTCATTAGTCTTTGCATAATGTCTCCGTTGTGTTCTGGTGATACACCAGAGTCTGCGGAGTTTGTCATACGCTTATATGCTGCAGCATCGTTTGGATTTACATTAGGTGTTGCCTGGGTTTGGTTAACTTCAATACCGAATACATCGGCATAGTCTTCTAACCATTTAGATACAGACTCTTCAGTTGGGTCTATATCCTGTGGGATAAATGAAGCAATTTTGCTGTTTACCCCGCGACTTGCGAGGGCATCCTTTATTGCTCGTTCGCGCTGCGCTTTGTTAAGTCCATCGAACTGAGCACGAAGCTCTTGTAGTTCTTTGTCCTTCTGCTTAGACGCTTTGCGTAGTTGCTTTACTAGGTCGTTAGATGAGTCATTCATATCGAAGTCGTCATCATCCTCGTAGTCGTAATTGGACATAGTGGTCCTTCTCCCTATTAGTTGTTGGCGCAGGCCTCACATATCCTTGGGGTGGGTTATGTGGCTCCTACTACTGGTCTTGTTATCGCTCCACTAGGCCAGTCGTTCTAGTGGCAGGCTTTTTATTTAGTAACCGCCAGCACGATCTCTTTCGAGTGCTCCGCTGGTTAGTCCAGTCTGACCGCTGAATGCGGCTCGTTCTAGTCCAGTAATCTTTTGGCGTTGCTTACGTGCTTCTTCTGCACCAGGAATCTTAAAGACTTCCTGCTCTGCAGTTGACTGCGTGTAAGGATCTTGGCCATAGATAGATGCAAGTTGTGAACCACGCATTAGTGAATTACCAATAGCACCATAACCTGCTTGTGCAGTATCTTTAGTAATTCCATACTTGCGGAGTTCTTCTGCGCGACCTAAGTTGGTCTGCAATCCTGATTGAATTGCAGCACCACCAATTTCTGCTGCAGTAATCTTGCGCTTAATATCTTCAAGACCCTTTGTAGGATCTAGCGTGTAAGCAAGGATATCTCCATTAGTAATATCTGGATAGAACTGCTTGAGTGCTGCAGTTACTTCTGGGTTAGAATTGATAACACGGTTTTGTGCGTTCATAATTCTATCTTCAAGTTCTGCTGCAGATACATCGTTACCAATAAAGTTGGTAAATCCTTTTTGTGTACCCATAGAATCCTTGCTCCAATAGGATTCAGGAAGGCCATAGTTACGCATAATGTTCTGGTACTGGTCTTCTAGACCAATGTATTCAGCTTCGTTAATAGCAGCTAAACCTTTTTTAATGCGTTGCTCATTGCCAGCAAAACGCTTCTTGTAGGCATCTGTCTCACGAAGTTTAATAACAAATTCTGACGGTGAAATTCCAGAAGTAATTAAACCTTTAAGTGGCTCAACTAAAGACTCTAGTCCATATTGTTTGAACTGTGCGTAGAGCAGGTCGTATGCAGACTTTCGTTCTGAATTTTGTGGAGCGTACATACTGCCACTACCGATACCAAATCCAGTTCCAGTACCTTTGCTTATTGGCAAACCAGTAATAGGGTCAAAAGATGTACTTCCTGGTTCATTATATCTTAATGGGTCTGTAGGTCCACCTTGATTTAGAAAAGTATTAGGATCTCCTGAACGGTTCCAGTCAATTTCTCCAGTAAAAGCATTTACAAAAACTTGAAAGCCAGTAACAGGGTCTACGTAACCGTATCGTTCTTCACCTGGCTCTGGTGGTACTTGAAGACGAGCAAGATCTTCTTTTGAAATAAACTTTTGGCTACGATCTAGAACTCTAGATGGCCCTCTATCTTCAGGACCCTGAACTAATTGACCAATTTTATTTCCATATTTCCACTGAGACGGATCTACATATTGACCAAAGTTTCCTTCAGATCTACTGCCACCTAGTAACCTAAAAACCTTATCTGAGATATCGGTATTAGGTGCATTGCGCTCAGCATTTCCTTTAAGTTGCGAAAGGATTGAATTTATCTTTTGGTATTCGCTAGTTCCTTCAGGAAATTTTATACTCTTTAATCCTGCATCAACTGCTGCTTTAATAATATCTTCAGGTGTGCGGTCTTTGCCAGTTGCTGGATCTTTTCTAAATCGTTCAAGATCAGAACCTAATGCACCTGTAACTGTTCCTTCGAAGGCATCCTTGGGTTTTGGCTTATTAGCATCGGCTTCTGCTGCCGCTTTATCTGCAGCAGCCTTGTCTGCTGCGGCCTTTTCAGCAGCGGCTTTGTCAGCAGCGGCTTTTTCTGCTGCTGCCTTTTCAGCGGCAGCTTTTTCTGCTGCTGCTTTCTGAGCTGCTTTGATTTTTTCTAATTCAGCATCAGTAATATCTCTATCGCGTGAACCTGCCATTTATTTACCCCTGGAATCCAAAGTCTCTGAGAATGTTTAATACTGAACTTGATACTTCTTCGTTAGCTGCACTTGAATATTGCCAACGATTATCTTTACGAAGTGCCTTCTTGAAATCGTAGATATTCATATCGCCTTTATCTGTAATACCCATACGAAGTGTTGGGTCATTAAGATCAATTTGATTTGGATCAATTTCAAGTTCTCTTGCCATCTGTTCGCGGTATGGTGCATAGATGTTTTCAAGGTCATAGCCTTGAGATAGAAGTCCACGTACATATTGTGGTTGACCTTGTGCTGCCAACATACGTGCATCTTGTGCTACACGGTTGATGTCAATAGTTCCATCTGCCAGTCCTCTAAGGACTGCAGTTTCAAGATCTCCACCAGCTGTTATAGCAGAGATATTAGGTAAGATATCTGTTAACTTAAATCCATTTGCCTTTGCAATACCTTGAAGTGTTTGGTAATCCTTAAGTGCTTGACCGCCAAAGCCAGTTAATTTTAATCCATTGCCAACAATGCTTGATGTCTTACCAATGAATGGAATAATCAATTGATTTATTGCTAGTGGGTCATCTTCTAAGTTGCCATCATAAATCTTCTGAGCAATAGATTGTGCCTGCTCATCAGTAAGTGCAACGTTTGCTAACTCTTGCGCCTTAGCCTTAACCGCACGCATCTGCTTACCAAGATAAATACCATACTCAGTCTTTGATACATCTTCGCCAGATTTTCTTAGGTCATTGTACTTTTCACGTTCAATAATCTTTGTGCGAATTGAACCAGCGTTTTTCTGCCACCAAGGTGTCAGTTGGACCTTAGCCATAAACTTTTCTTTGGACCAGTCATTGTTGACTGCTTCGATAAGAATCTTACCGATCTTGTCGTCAACCTTGAAGATATAATCTGGTAGGTCATACCAGAACTCTGTCTTTGCAAGCAGTGTGTCAAGAGGAGTACCAGCACCACTAACTAAAGGAGTTACACCACCAGCCTTGTTCATAGATGCTTCATCTGCTTGACGGAAAGATCCTACATTAAAGTTAGATGGTACTACCTTACCTGTTGTAGTACCGCCTTTATTCCCACCCATTGTACCACCTGTGGTACCACCAGTACTGCCACCTGTAGTGCCACCAGATGCTGGCTTTGGCTTAGTCTCAGGAGTTGGCGTAGGTGTAGTGGCTGGTGTTTGTGCTGGAGTTCCAGTAGGACCTCCTTGAGCAGCAGGAGTAGTTGCCTTACCTGTCTCACCAAAGGTTGGTACAGCCGAACCAGTTAATTTAGATCGTGCTGAAACAATAGATGTTGGTCGCTTATTGATTGACGTAAGTGCATCTTGGTAATCTTCTACCAACGCTTCCATATCATCTTTAATCTTTTCAGCAGCAGCACTGGTTGGATCAAATTGCAAGTCAAGAGCTTCTTGTAACTTTGCATACTTGTCCTCAATAACTTTTGCTTTTTCTTTGCCCTTTTGTGCACGTTCTTCGGCAACAAAATCATTTAATTCTTTGTTTGCTTCTTTAAGTTGTTGCTTAAGATCCTTAATGATACCTTCGTCAACTTTAAGTTTTGCTAAAGATTCATTACGTAGTTTTTCTGGAGTGTCAATGTTTTCAGCAAATTTCTTGCTTGTTCTGATTCCACGGTTGACGTATGCAATTCTACGTTCAAGACGATCTACGTTTCCCTTAAGGCGGTTATAACGCACTTTAGCCATTAGCGACCACCCAACGCATTCATAAATGTCTCATAGAAACCAAGGACCTTATTAGCCTTGCCTTCATCTGTTCCAGCAATTTGATCTATAAGGTACTGCTTCTCGTTAATACCAGGAGTAACTGTTTGTGTCTGGTTTGCACCTGACCCTGAATATCTAGTTACTGTAGAGGCTTTGCTTTCAATACCTTTAAGTGCTGAAGTGTATCTCTTGATCTCAGCATTGGTTGCTTTACGACCTAGAGTATCTTGGATGATTGAGTTAATAAGTTCTTTAGCTGATTCAGGTGTGTACTTAGTAACACTAGTAACAGTAGTTGGCCCACCAGAGCCACCTGCTCCACCTATCCCACCCAGAGCAACAGTTTCTTGTAAAAAAGCATCACGTCCAATAGGACGTACTGTGCTAATAGACAGACGATCTTCTTCAGCCTTAGTAAATGCCTTCTGTAAAGCAGGTGTGTACTTGTCAGTAATCTTGCCCTTGTAGTATCCAGCTGACTTAAGCAACTTTGAATAACCACTAATGAGCGCAGGACTCTTAGCAACTATTGAAAGAAATTGTGTGTACTCAGAAGTCTCATTAGATTGTTGTTTTTCAGGTGAGCGTGGCGTAATTTTAGCTACGCTGCTACTTGATCCTACTGGCAATTTAGTCTCCTAACAATCTACCAAAGAGTACGTTGTATGCACTCAATGTGTTCTCGTTGTATTGTGAAAGTTCACGCATCTTGATGATGGTTTCTTCTTTGTTCATTTGTGCAAGGAACTGACTACCACCCACAGATTCAAACTGATCTTTGTTTGTCTTGTATGAGTTGTACAGGTCCATCATCTGACGCAACTTCTTTGCTGTATCAGGTGCTGCCTTGTATGCAGCCTTTTCATCAAGCATCTTCTGTAGGTCGTTGAGTGCTTTCATACGCTCAATAGCCTTCTTGCCACCCTGTGCTAGTTCTTCTTGAACTAGTGGACGACCTGCCTTGTAGAGTGTTGCCCAGTCCTGGAACTCTTTACGAAGTTGTGAACGCTCAAAATCTGTACCTACAGACTTAAGGTTTTCTTCATAATTGTTCTTCTTTTCGTAGTAAGTCTGCATATCTGCTGCAGTCTGTACCTCACGCATAAAGTCAGATACTGTCTTGTTTCTACGAAGACCCATATCAGTCATAGTCTTGTACGCATCCCAAGAATAACCAGCCTTATGAGGGATTAAGAAAGCTGCACCCTGTGGATAAGACTTAAATAGTGCCTCATTACCATCAACAAAGTCACCAGATTCTTGTGCATAACGGAAATATGCAACAGTCGAACGGTCTGATTCAGAGACAGTAAATGGCATCTGATCTGGGTAACGCTTTACCCACTCAGTCATTGCCGTATCGTAATCACCGTACTTATCTAGCAATCCGTACCAGGTTTGCTTGAATGATGCTTCACCATTGTCACGTACCCAGTCAGCCATCTCAGACTTGAGCTGAACTTGTGCTGTAGCAGGTGCAGTAAAGCCGTAAACAACACGCATACCTAGGATACCTAGTGTGGTGTTCTTAAGACGTACACGGTAATCCTCTAGTTCAGCTGCGCTGAATGGGATTGGTACTTCTTGTCCGTTAACTGTCTCGTACTTCTGTACAAGTCCGTGTCCACCTGCTTCAAGATATGTCATAGCTTTACGCATTGCTGATGCGTACTGACCATCACGCTCATCTTGGTTCATTGCACTGTAGATACGGTTAACGTGTGCTGGCAAGAATGCTGAAACCATTGGTTGGTCTTCTGCATACTTACCTAATAGTGTAGTTGTGATGCGATCTGCTGCACCTGGGCTGAAGATACCTACAAGGTTTGATGCAACCTTGATTGAGAAGCCAGATAATGGACCAGCAAGGGTAGGAATTGCTGACTCTGGGTTCAAAGATGGTGTAATCATCTTCAACTTAGCGCCAAACTCCACTGGAAATGGTGTCTTAAACTCTGCAGGTACACCTAATGCTTGCATTGCACCCTGTACAGCCTTGTAAACATACTGTGTACCAGGATAAATGAAGTATGGCTCGCCCTGATCGTCTTGTTGTACCCAACCTGAGTGGGTTACACCCTCATAAGTAAGGCTTGCCTTGACAATAGCTTCTGGATTGTAGCGCACAACACGATACATACGGCGATAGAAGTCTTCAGTAGCACGATAGAAGCGTGCAAAGTTACGAATTGAGAATGCTAACTGGCTTTGCACTGCAGGATTGTCAACGTATGCCAATACTTGTAAGCGTGCTCGGTCTTCTACAATCTCTGCTAGCTTAGTACGAGCATTAAACTCTGCTTTAGCAAGTGCTGTCTCGTCTGTAATACCACGCTTGTAAGAGGCGATGAAAGCCTTTTCAAATCCAGACTCATCAAACTGCTTACGCAACTTAATCATCTCAGATAGAACCATTGGTTCACGTGATAGACGGGCATTAGCCTCACCTAGCCAGTCCCAACCCCACTCCATAATGGATGTGGTGTAGTTACCAGTATCTGTTACTGGAACTAACTGTGGTCCAACAATGTATTCTGGTACATCATCAATGTTCTTAGGTAGATCATCAAGACCTAACTTACCAGTAATGCGATACTCGCCTAGTTCATTGTCAAATGTGCGTACCTTAGATAGCAAGTCTTGATTGATCTTGCCATCCTTCTTAACAAATAACTGCTTTGCTGCATCATAGATGCGCTGTGCGTGCTCTTCAGTGCTAATGCCGCGCTCTCCCATACGAAATGCTGCAACTTGCTTAGCATTTGCTGGGTCATTAAGAAATGCCACAATTTTACCAATTGCAACTGTTGCTTCATCTGCATTATCTGAAAGGTTTGCTACTGCGATACCACCAAGTTTATCGTTTGCGTAGTATCCAATACGCATTGCCCAAGCAACCTGATTTGCTTCGTTAGCAAGAGGTGCCATTTGTGTATAGGCCTTAGCGCCTTTAGCACGTGCAAACTTGCCCTTTGGTAGGTTATAGCCTAACTCAGCTGTGCGAACATTGTTCTTGCGAGCAAAGTTTATTGTACGTGTAAAAGTATCAACACCAGTAAAGGCGTTCTTACCACCTTCAACAACATCCATAAGGGCGTTATCTAGGTCACCGTAAAGAATCTGCTCTTGTAAGTACTTGCGATCAGCTTCAGTAAACTTGCCTAAACCTGTTTGGTCATAGAAGCGAGCCAACTTGCCTTCGTTCAAAGCCTCTGCAGTAATTTGACGAATCTTAACCACATCACCTTGTGCTGCTTTAATAGCCTGTGTGTAGTGCTTGGCTTCTTTGTTATTAACAAAACGAATAACTCCACCTAGTGGATCTTGTGCTGCCTTGCCTAGAGTAGTTAAACCTTCTTCTACTTGGCGTGCTGTACGCAAACGAGTTGATAGGCCACGTGCTTTAACCAAACCAAATGCTGATTCACCAATTGCAAGGTGAACCATTAAGTCTTCTGTTGCATTACGGATAGCATAACGAGGACCAGCAAGAGTCAAGAATGACCAACCAGTAGTCATCTTCTCAACCCAATTAGAATGAGCAAGACCTGCAATTTGCTGGATAAGACCAGAACGTGAAGCAGCACGGTCAATATCACGAACACTTAGCGTGCTTACATAATCTGATAGGTCAGATAAAATTAAACCAACCTGCTCACCGTCTGGCAATGCTGCTGGATTGTATCCAGTGCGTGGATCTGTTGCAGCAAACTCACGCTTTGGAGTAGCCTTTAACTGATCTGCAATTACTTTACCTTCTTTTGTTACATTCAACCCACGAATGTCAGCGATAGTTGATTGCAAACCGTAAAAGATTTCTTTCTTGCGTCCCACTTCAGCATTATCAAATGCCTGTGCGATAAGACGCGATTCATTCTTTGGAAGAACTAAGCGTGCATAACGATAGACCTTAGCTGCACCATCTTTAGAGGTAACATCAAACAAGTCATCTTCAAACATAGGTACTTGTGTAAACTTAGCCTTAAAGCGGTCAATGCGGTACTGAACCTGCGCCATAGAAAAGCGTGCTGTTCCCTTAGCATTGCGATTAGCGGCAACTGTATTGACAATAGTTTCTTGACCGTCAATGACTGCCTTTGCAATGCCATCATCAGTTGATGCTCCACCAAAGTAAAGGTCATCTACAAATCTAGGACCAATACGATCTAAGTTAAATACTTTGTTGGCTGTAGTAACGGTAGTTACACGAGCCTTACGAGCTGCATCTAGGCGTGGAATCATAACACGCTTGCGACCAATCTGGCCCTTCATCATCTCTTCTAACTGCTTAGCGTTCTCAAAGAAAGCCTTAGCAGTATCTGCGTTGGTAATAGGCACAGCGTCATCTGCTGAGTTAATAAAAGATTTAATTACTGGATCACCAAACTCAGGAGCAAGAGTTGTAAGACGTTGTTTGATAGCAACTGCTTCTTTTGTTGCTCCAGTATCAACAGCCTTCTTGTAGGCTGCTAGGTCTGCGCCATATTGGTTCCAAAAATTCTGCACCTGTGGTCGTGCAAATACTTCTGCTACTTTGTCTCCACCAACGACAACGTCAACTGAATAGCGAGATATATCTATTAGACGCTTTGCTTTTCCAGCAACAAGTAATGGATCTGCAAGAATACGAAAGGCTGCATCAAATGTTCCAGATACTGCGCGATAGAAAAAGCCTGAACCTTCTACTTGTTCTGGTGTAACAAGGTTAGCAATCTGACGACCTGGAGAGTACTTAGCAGCCTGTGCTGCATCTAGTGCATCTTGAAATAAATCATCTTTATTCTGTGCAGCTAATGCTGCAATCTGACGTTCTGATTCTGTACCAGATGAAGCGATAGCACTTAACTTTTCGCCAGATGCAACTCGCATCGCAACATTTACACGGTCTGTACCAAATTTTGATTTAGCATTTTCAATGCGACCTGTGTTAAATACCTTGTCGCCTTTATCATTAGCTTCTGTCCAAGCAAAACCAAGTTCACCACGTTCTGCAATAGGAATAACTGCAGCACGATATGCACGGGTTGTAAGATCTGAAACTTCAGTAATACCTGCAAGTAAAGCACCACCTGTGTAATGCCACGCAGTACCTAGCCAACCACGTTGTGGCTTAGTAACAGGATCTTCTTCGCCTGCTACACGCTTAAGTGCTGCTTGTTGTGCAGGTGTCTTTTGTGCATAAGCCTGCTGTGCAGTCTTTTGTGGCAAGTTAGAAAGTTCACGGTGGACAGATAGCGTCTTACTTAACGCTTCCATTTCCTTACGTTCTGCAGGTGTTAATCCTGCAGCAGAAGCGGCAGCTTTGAAATCAGCCAATTAGTCACCTCGCGCAACAGCCTGCTGATACAAGATGGCAATAGAACCGTCTGTGTCAAATGGCAACATCTTTGCTAGCGTGTCTGAAGTCTTTGTTATTGATTTCTGCATCATCAATGCAGATGATCCTTGTCCTGCACCCATATCAATACCTGCAGTGATTGGTTCATTAGGTCGTTCTGTTGGTGCAAATAATCCTGTTAATGGTGTCTGTGGTGCTTGTGTTGCTGCTTCACGTACATCTCCTGCACGAGCAGGACGCACATTGCCAGTCTTGGCTAGCGGAGCACCAGACTGAATAGCCTGTGTCTCAACGCCTTCGCCGTATCCTGTTGAACCTAATTCTAACTTATCGGTACGTGTAGAGAATTTACCTGGACCTGCTGGTCCTGCCAGTGGATTCATCATACTCACTGTTGGTCCTCCTCTAATTTTTCTAAATCTGCTGTCATATCTTCCCAAGCCCGATTGGTTTGAGTAAGATGATTTGATTGGTAAATTGATAATTCCATTAGTTCACCTGTTAATGTTTCAAAGGATGAAGCAATGTTGTGTAGAAAACCTACACCGATAACTACAAGATCAAGAAAGCGCACTGGACGAGAAATGTGATTGTTGTCTTTCATCGCCCAGTGCTCCCTCTGTTAAAAGTTATTATCCCTTTTTTACTGCGTTGCCCTTGCGTCCTGCTGGCATCATTCCGAAGAATACCTTGCCGCCTGCTGGCTTTGAAGTATCCATCTTGCCTTCCTTTGGCTTAGCCATTGGAGCTGCTGCGCGTGATCCTTTATTCATATTTACACCCCCTCTACTTAAGCTGCACCGCTGATACCAGCGAGTAATTGAGCTATATCTGGACGTTGACCAGCAGCAGGGGCCTGACCACCTTGTTCTTGTGGAGGTTGCGCTGAGGCTGGGGCGGGGGCCGCACCTGCCGCTGGAAGCTGTTGCTCCATACCTGGTGCCATTGGTGGCATCTCTGGTGTTGGAGGTGGTTCTGGTGTAAATGCTTTTTCGATTACTGACTCTAGTGATTGTCCCTTTTGGCGACCTTGGATAACAGTTGCGATACGTGAGATAATCTCACTAGGGTCTTGACCTTGCGCTGCGAGGGCTGGAATTGCCTGAGCATACTGTGCAACAGCAACACGCAAAGAATCGCGCATCTCTTCAATATCAACACGTTGTTCCTCCTGCGTAACATTCAAGTCCATTGGAATCTCACGACGTACATAGTCACGAGAAACTAACTTGTCTGAACGCATTTGTAGTAAAGCAATGATGGCACGGTTTGGGTCCATACCAGACATAATTCCGTAACGTACATCTACGCCGTACTCACCCTTGATGTCACGAGATGGTGTGTACTTAAGAACGTAAGGTGTTCCGTCATCTGTTCCCTTGATGGTCTTTGGAATACCACCAAAGACCTTCTCATCTGCTTCAAAGCAAACAGAGATAAGTTCTTGGAACATACGAGCAAACTGTGCCTGTGCTGACTTGATCTGTGTATCAAAGCCAGCCTGTAGTGCTTGTACACCACGACCTGTTACTACTGATGCACTGATATCTCCTGAACGAGATTCAGGGTAACGAGCACCAAGACGTAGTTCACGCTCTAGAACACCAGACTCAGTAAAGACTCCAGGTGGTAGTTCTAGTGGAACGCGACGAATACCTTGTGGGTTAGCAGAACGCATAATTGAATCTGGACCAAGTGCCAACTCTTGCACATCCTGTGGGATAGCAATAGGTGCTTGGATAGACTTTTCTGCTGCTTGGATCTGCAATACTGCAAAGCGAGCACGAGCAAGTTGCACAGATAGAACATCATCAAACTGTCCACGGGCTTCACCATCTAAGGATGAACGCATTACAACAGATGCCATAGGCTTGTTTAAGATATTAGGAGTACGTGATAGAACTAAGTTCTTACGCTCAGGTAAGTACAGTAGGTCCTGATCCTTATCGTGGTACTTGACCATTGAGATGTAAGGAGAAGATAGAGCGTACTGGTTCTTACCTAGGATTAAATCGTAATACTCTGGGTATTGTGCAGCTAGTGTCTCTGCATCGGTAACGATGACCTGAGAAACAGAAAGCACACGACCATAACGATCTAACTCTGGGTAGGTACCGAATGGGTTGAGCATACGGATACGAGGGTTGTTATCCTCAAAGTCCATCTCAACCATACCGATACCAAGACCGTAGGTGTTATACCAGTCTGCTGCTGTGTACATCTGCAGTTGTAGGTCAGAGTTTGTTACA
>Ga0315909_10007099_pt1 | contig 12551 bp, 31 predicted proteins | sample LakEriMetagenome_11_FD_203527 | JGI IMG/M metagenome (GOLD analysis project Ga0315909, IMG submission 203527) | Freshwater fungal communities from buoy surface, Lake Erie, Ohio, United States - Buoy 2 MA125 | ecosystem: Environmental > Aquatic > Freshwater > Lake | place: USA: Lake Erie, Ohio...
AGACACCATAGGGCACTAGGTAAGGCGAATGCCTAACCTTGCAAGACTAGACGGGAGACTAGAAAAATGGAAAATAAAGTAAAGGGCGTGGAGTTGTTGGCTACGCTTGAGAAAATTAGGAACGGCGAAACTTACGAAATCTTTAACCTGTTGCCAGATATTGCAGGGGGTAGCGTGTGGTTAGATGAAATCAAGGACACCGCAATGTATGTTCAAGGTTATGTTAATGCCGACGGAGATTACAGCATAGACGACCTTAGAGATTACGGGCACGAATATGCCAACGGGCAATGCGAAACTTATTATAAAAACATAAACGACGAGGTGCAAGCCTTGAGCCTATGGGCTAGTAATGAAATCGACGACGAAGTGGCGGAGTTGGCAGGGTGGGCGGAAGATATGCAACCAACGCTGACAAAATTACAGAGCCTTTATCTATTCGTGGCAAAGCGTATGGTATGGGACGCAGTAGTAGACCAAACCTTTCAACACACAACACAAGACGAATTGGTGGAGGCATAAATGAAATCTCCTACCTATTACCGCACACGCACGATTGTGCGGGCGTTGTTCGTGCTTGGAATGCTTGTTGCATTTTATATAATCTCAACTCGTATCTGGTGGACGGGCACGGGATTTTGCGTAAACACTATCGAGATTTGCGGGGTGTAATATGTGTGGCGATTGCTTACAAGATATAAAGATTTGTGGGTGTGATAAATGAAAGTTGCAACAGTAATAGATGAATTAAAAAAATTAAATCCTAATGAAGAGATTGTAGTTAGTTGGTTTGATAAACAAACTTACCAAGATTATTACAATGATGAAGAAGAGATAACTCCTGCCGAATGGGATTATGTAGTTAAATCTATATCTACTAATGATTACTATTGGGAACAGGTTAATTGGACTTTAGAAGAGGCGGTAGCCTTTATTAAGGGAAGGATAAAGGAGGAAGTAAATGTTAGATGAAGATACACCAGAATGGGAACACACAATAACCGCAATGGTTAAATTAAGGCAACGCAATAGAGCCACCGACGCAGATAAAGGTTGGGAACTTGCAAAGGACGACGAAGAGAGTTGGTATGTTGTCTCGATTGATTGGGATAACCTTGCTAATTCAGACACAATAAGAATAAAATAAACCAATGAAGACAGGAGAAGCAATGAATGCAACGCAAGAAATAAAAATAGAAGGCTCAAGCCACGAAGAAACTGCGTGGAAACGATATATCTATTTTGAATATGAAGGTAATAACTATGAACTAACCTTATATTGGGACGAGTTTAATGGATATGAAACTTATTGGCGAGTGCCTGACCGCACACCTAATTGGGTAGTTAATTGGGACGAACAGGCTCATCAAGGTATGAATTTTGAATGGTATCTTGATGAATTAACATATGAAAGAGAGAAAAAATAATGTATCAAGGCGAACTATCAGAGCCAACATCACTTACAAAATGTTGCAATGCTCGTGCAATTTGGGACGATTGCGAAAAGCACTGGACGGAAGAAGGTAGTGGTTGTTATGCTACTTGTTGCGAAAAATGTGGCGTTCAAATAGAAACAGATTGTCAGGATAATATACATTATCTTAGTGAACTTATATCATCAGCAAAAAAATTAGTTGAATTGACGGGGGAGAAAAAAAATGGTTAAGTATCAGATAACCGCAGAGGTTGATAGCCAATGGTTCGATATTCTAGGGCAGATTACTAGGTATCAAGACGGGTTTGTGTGGCACGCAGTAGAGGAGGTAAAATAACAATGGATATATGCCAATATTGTGGGTGGGAAATAAAAAATCCTGCTTGGTATAACTACTATAATCAGAAACCATTATGCGACGATTGCAATATGGATATGTATTTAGAAAAACAAAAAGAAATGGAGAACGCATAGTGATTGGAACAAGCAGAGTAGTTAGAACAGATAGCAATGGTGAAAGATTTTTAGGCGACCCACCTAACAATGTGGTTGTCCTGAGAAATGCTTTTGATGTTGTCTATGAAACCAAAGGGACGGAATGCGTAAGAGTATTCCTACCAGAGGGCGTCGGTATTCCAAAGGATTGGAACGAGTGGACAATGCAGGCTAAAGATGAATGGTTATTTGAGAACCAAGAGTATGTAAACTACAAATGGAAAGATGTAGATAGAGGTGATGTAGTCCAGATACAAGAACTAAGATGAGCATAACCGTATTCTTCCTCCTATTACTTGTGCTCAGATACTATAAAAAATGGTTTACCTATTGGAGAAGTTGGAGGACTAGATGAGTATAATTGCTGAGGTGTTAATGCCACCTGAGTGGACTAGAAAGGCGTTGTGTGCTGAGGTAGACCCTGAGATATTTTTCCCTAACAAGGGAGATAAGGTTGCCTATGTTAAGCAGATATGTAAAGCCTGTAGTGTTAAGGCAGAGTGCCTTGAGTATTCAATACAGAACAATGAAAGGTTTGGCATATGGGGCGGACTAACGGAGCACGACAGACGCAAAGTAAGAGCAAGGAAAAGGGCAAGTTAATTCACAAACGGGTGGTAGCCATAGTCCTGTTGGTTATCACCCTAACTTTATTGTCAGTAAACAGAATAGGCGCACCCTTTAAATCCCATACTCCAGAGCCAACAAAGGCTACAATGGAGCAGAAGAAGGCTAACAAAGCGTTGGCTAAAAAGATTGCTTGGGTTGGGTATGGTTGGAAAGATAAAGAGTGGGCTTGTCTTGATAAAATTTTTGTTAAAGAGGCGAAGTATGACCATTTGGCAAAGAACAAATCTGGTTCAAGTGCATTTGGAATTGGACAAAGGCTTAAAGAAACCAGCAAAGAACCTATGGTTCAGATATTACATACCTATAAATATGTTCAACACAGGTATAAAAATCCGTGTTCTGCTTGGCGGTTCCATATCAAACACAATTATTATTAATGTTTGACTTACGAGGTGAGCCAGCATTTGTATGTGTGTGTGGTTCGAAGATGTGGAACTTAAAAGTTATGTGGGATAGCGAGACCAGACAAGTAGGAATGTATTTGTTAGACCAAGTATGTGATGAGTGTGGGGCTATAGCCACCGCTCCGACAGAGATAGATGGGTGTGATTAATGCCAACATATGAATATAAATGTAATGTATGTGGTGGGCAACAAGAACTTAGTAAGGCGCACGACGACGAGACAATACCTGTTTGTTGTGATACAAGTATGACACGTTTATGGTCTGCCACTCCTACCATTTTTAAGACAGGTGGATTTTATTCTACAGGTGGTTGAGGTTCTTCAGTTTCAGGTAAATCTTCATCACGAAAAGGTTTAAATCCTCCAACTTTATTAATCAATTTCTTTATTGCACGTTTATTTCTCATACGAGCAGTGTCTTCACTAGGTAATTTCATTTCATCTGCAATTGCTTGGAAGTCCATACTCTCAGAGTAGCGAAGGAACAATAACTTCCTGTCCTCTTTACCTAACTTCCAAAATCCTGCATCAATTTCAATCATCATTGCCATCAGATTCCCTCCTTCAGAGGGAGCAGAGGGTCGAGCAGTGCCACCAAGATTTAGTTTATGTGCAAGATTAATCTCACCTCTTAAGACAGAGGGCAACAAGGCTTCAATCATATCTGCTTGGTAAAAGAATAGGTCAGAGGTTTCATATCCACCTGTCTTTGCTTTCCAAGCCTGACAATAATCTAATGCTTGATTGCGAAGGGAACGATAGATTAAATTCTTTGCGTCCTTCTCGCCTATTGCTTCCCAAGTATCTAATTTATTTGGGTGCTCAACAAACCATTGATATAGATTTTGTTTTATATCTTGTATATCAATCTTAAACTTAAGTTGATACTCAGAGGCAACAGCATCTACTATATATTTCCAAGGTTCTATTCTATCCCATTCAATCACGTTAGTCTTACACCCAATTCTAGTGGAAGGAATGTAACTAACTTGCTTGTCTTTGATTTGTTTTGAAATTCAGTAGTGGTAGGTAGCCACTTATCAACCCATTCTAAATCTTTAACTACTGAGTTAAGAGGGAAAGCCCAGACGCCAAGGGGTGTAGAGTTTATATACCAAGGCTGATAACCTAGAACTTCTGCAGTCACAACTAAAAAATCAAACTTCTTTCTTTCCAATAAAAGAGTATCGTAATGGGTAAGCCTAGACTTAAGTTCAATAAACATTTGAAAACGACTACTTGTGCAGTCAAATCCATCATATTCATTAGAAGACTTTTCTAAATCAGAATAGTGTCCAGCCTTTAACCAATCAAATAACTCTTGTTCCTTCATTCAGTATCCCATTTATTTCTTAAGACCAGCAAGGCTATGATTGAGTAGTTTGCCATATCTTTAAAGGAGTCTTCGAGCGATTCGTATTGTGGTGTTGCGCCTTTATCGACAAGGTTATTAATGCGAGCAAGTTTGTCGTGCATACGCACTCGTAATCCATTGAGAGGTCCACCTGGTGATTCGGAGATGTTCTTCGGACCGTAATCAAGGTGCTTCTTAATAAGTAATTGTTTGAGTTCATCAAATGTTTCGCTAACCGCTATTGCAAACTTGGGGTCGAGAGCAGGGGCACTGTAATTTGTAGTATCAATTGTTTGTCCTGTATCTTTGTTGATGTTATATGGAAACCTTGCCGTTCCAAGTGGGTTATAATCTGCCATACTTCTTCATTCCCCATTCTCTTTGTCACCTTCAGTTAGTAATTGCTGAAGTGATTCGTCAAAATTCTGTAGAGAAGATTTGACTATCATATCCTCAATCAACGTGTCAATTAAGTCGTAGCCATTTTCTGCTGCAAACAGTGTAACATAGGTAGATTGTGCTATATGTCTTATTTGTTCCGTGTTGTCCGAATTGTCGTAAAGAAATCTTAGTAAAGAACCAAGCATTAATCTATAGCCATTAGGAAGAATTAGATAAGGGTCAAAGTCATCCTCTTCATCTTCCAAGGTATGGTCTATTAAATCAAATGAGTTATCAAACTCTTGCCCACACTCGTGACACTTGAGATAGTCTGGGTCAATTGGGTCTATCACTCAAGCCCAGCCTTCTCTCTTATATATCCTGCTCCGAATTTAACGTAGGCTGAGTTGACATCTTCTCCTTCTGGCAGTTGCACGATAGTAACGGGGAGTTCCCTAGCCAATGAGCGTGCGAACTCCGTGCCTGGTTGGTCTCCGTCGGCAAAGACAAATACTCTTTCAAAGTCCGCAAGTAAGCGAGTGTAATGTTTCTTCCAACTATTAGCCCCAGGAACACCGATACAAGGAATACCAACACAAGCAGAAAGAGTAATAGTATCGAGTTCACCTTCGCACACTCCAATGTAATCGTTTGCTTTATCTATATCTAATACGTTATACATTCTGGTATCAGCACCAGTCATTCCCATATATTTAGGTTCAACAGCAGGATTAAGACTGCGAAAACGCAAATCGACTGCACCAGTCTTGGTAATATACGGTATGGATAATCTTCCTTGGAATGCTTCGTGTCCAACTTCAGGCTCCACGACTACGCCTAATTGCGCCAGCCGTGCTACCTCCAATGGAATGCCTCTGCTTTTTAGGTAATCTTCCGCCCGATAAATGTTTTCCCCGTAGCGTGCTGCTGCTTTGTCCAGTAATTCCTTCTGCGATGCGCTCTGCTTCACGTATATTTACTCCTTCTTGTAGGCTTATGATTTGTAAACTGTTACCTTGCACTCCGCAGGCGAAACAGAAGAATATGTTATTGTCAAGATTCGCAGTTCCTGACTGGTGTGTATCGGAGTGGAATGGACACTTGAGATTAACTTGCCCGTGGTCTTGTCGTAGACTTGCTCCGTAGTGCAAAAGGATTTCTCTAATGCTTGGTAAGTCATTATCATTTCTTCTCACCATATCCTGCCTCTCTTAAAAGATTAACAACATCTTCTAGCCTTAACACTACAACCCAATCCTTAATTCTTTCTTCACCTTGTCCGTTAAGTCTTAAACAAACTAAACCAAGTATGCCAGTCTTGGCACGCTCCTTTAATTGTTTAATGGCACTAGATGGATTGAATCCAGTCCGTGCTTTGACTTCCCAATCTATACCAATACATCCAGTTATATCTGTACCACTGCGACCTGCACCAGTGGATTCTGCATATGGAAATCCATTGAGTGCTAAGTATTCAGCCACTACTTTCTGGCTACGGTATCCCCTATGTTTACGGGACTGAGATGGCACTAGTACGCACTCTTATCTTTCTTAAGAATGCGAATAGCCCAATCTAATCCTTGATTAAGTCCATCACCCCACTCGTCGGTAGGTTTAATCTTTGCTTCTTCAATCTTAGTAATAAAATCTTTTAGTTCTGCACTAACTTCAAGTAAAACAAGACGACGAATCTCCTGTGTCATATCATCTTCTTCTTCTCTAATCATACTTACTCCTTAAACTGTTCGACTGGCACTCGCCAGCCTTCAATGTATGAATCATACCATTCGTCAGTCATATAGTTGGTAGGCGAGATGTGTCCATATACCTCAACCTCAGAGTAATACTCAGTGTCTAATACCTTAGCCCCAAAGATATAGTTATTAATATCCTTCTTCCAAAAGGGTATAGAAGTCTGGGTTCGTATAGACCTAACTTCATAGTTCGCCCCTACATCTGCCAGTAATTTACGCTGAGGATGAAGGCTATTGGGATACCAAGGGACGTTCCAAGACTGGTTGTACTGCTTGGCTACCGCCCACTCACATACATTTGCCCTGATGTTAGACAGTAATTCGTGCTCAAGTTTGCCATCTATTTTACCCTTGGCGTAGTTAGGCTTGTCAGTTGAACCAAATTTGGCTAACCATCTTTCTACTGCCAGTATGGTTGCAACCCTAACCTCATCTTTATCTAAAGTTACTATCACCGCCAAGTCATCCTAGGATATTTAGTAAAGTTAATAAAGAAAAATAAGAAATCAAATCTATTTACTTTAGCAAGTATTGTATTTAAATTATCTTCTTCCATACTTATCAAAGGATACTTCTCATATCCAAGACCAAAACAATGCATAGTGTTAAACCCAATAGTTATAGATACACTGCCTATGTCTTTAGTGAATGCCATTATCCACCATTCTCTGGTATATCAGACATAAACATAAACTCAGGATTAAAAGATAACCAACAGTTTAAATTAGCATTAGCATCAGCACGCCCGTATCTGTTCTTTACAGGGGCAACAGCCATAGAAGTACCAACAACTCCAAGAGTGCAGATAAGAGCAGGAAGTTGTGCCACCTTACCTTGAAGAGCCGAGCGAGGTTGACAAGGAGTGCCAAGTACAGCCTCAGAAGTATGGTGCAAAATAATAATAGCGGCGTTAGTAGCACGAGCAAGGTATTTCAACTCCTTCATAATAGCCCTCATAGATGCGAACTCTTCGCCTCCGTCAGTTGCAATGTCCATAAGATTATCTACAAAGATTGCTACAGGTGGACAACCCCATAGTTCTTCAAAGGCTTGAACTTCTTCATCTATGTCTTGCAGTGTAGGACTAGATTCAAATGACCAAACAATATGAGCACCCTTTGCCAATACAGCACGAGTCCAACCTTGGTCAACATTCATTAACTCTTCTACATCAGTTTGATTCTTACCTGAAATCATTGAGGCTAATCGCATAGCCATAGTGTGAGCATTAGTGTCAGCAGATATATATAAACTAGGAACTTTCATATTTAATGCTAAGGCTAAAGCAAGAGTTGACTTACCTACACCTGGAGTTCCTGCAAGCATAGAGACTTCTGCTCTACGAAATATAATTTTATTACTTTCAAATGTTTTAAATACAGAAGGTAATGGTTCTCCACCAATATCTTTTCTGCCTACGCTACGAACAAGCGTTCTCATTAGTTTCCTGTCTTAAGTTGGGAGAGGGATAATATCTTCCCCTTGCTACTACCCCTCCACCAATTTTTATTCTAGTTCTTGTTGAACTAGTTTGCTGGTTTGCATTGGTCTAGTGTCCCCTGTGGGGTCGGACAAGCCCAGAATGCGTAAGGTTTCCCCGTTGTTTTGCTTACTCCACTGCGATGGATTCGTGCTCCGTGTATACACGTCGGGGTTGAGAGACCTCCCGTAGCGGATGGAGCCGATTGCGGGGCGGTTGTTGAGGTAGGCGTTTGCGCTGTGCCTACTGTTGAACCAGTGGTCCCCAAAGGGGCGACAGTGTAAGCACCTTGAATTAACTTTCCAGTTGCTGCAATCTGTGTAGAGTAATCACTCACACCTTCAAGCAATACTGATAGTTCTTCAGATGTATTTGCACGTATATTAATCAAGTCTCCAGATGGAGTTTTATAAGAGACTTGTAACTTCCAGTCTTCGTTTGCCATTTATTTATCCTTCGTGAATTGGCAGTGTTCTGTGAGTCCACAGTAACTGCACGATTGTAGGTTCGGTAGAAATATACCAGCCTTGCGAGCCTTATCAAAGCCTGACACAAAATATTCTAATGCGTCTAGTGTATATCTACTAAGGTCAATCATTTCCCCTGTCCCTGACTCACGAGACATCCAGTAATTACCTAGATTGACTTTAACACCAAGCATCTCTTCTACGCCGACTTTATAAAAGCCTAACTGTAAATCAGATACTGGCTTACGAGAGGATGTTTTCAAGTCGACAATCACAAGTTGTCCGTTAACTTCAAATATCCTATCAATAAACATCTTCACTGGCACGTCAGCAATGATGGGATTTAACTCCAACTCAATAGCCCGAACACCTTGAGGGGTAGTCCAGATTTTCCAGTCTTTATTATTTTTGCGCCAAGAGATGTAGTTGTCTACCCACTTGGAACCCTGTTCGTCCCACCAGACAGCATCTTCTCTATCTGGATTGGCTTTAGTTGCACGACCTGCAATACGTGCTTTACTTAAATCTAAATCTTTTGTTTCCTTTAACCAAGCAATATCCCATAAAGCATTACTCATTTTCTAAATCCCATAATTCTGTAGCGTGATGAAATGCTCTGCCACCAGCAGACCAAACGGAAGGTTCTTCTTCTAACTTAAGTAATCTTCCCAAGTAATACTGATAACCACAGGTCAGATAAGTTGTAAATGCTGAATAAGATATATGAGCAGGTAGTTCATAGCCATCAAGTTTAATCATATTTTCTCCCGTCTTATGAATTAGATAACCCTCCTGCGGAGGACAGGAGAGTACTCAACACAAGAGAGTTATCTAAATTTATTTATATTTAATTATATACCCTATCGGGTAATCAGATTTAGGAAAGCCCCCCTACCCCCCATAAAAAATTATGAGAAGGTAGAGAAGACATAACCCTATCGGTATAACCGTCATTGAGGTTTCGCCCCCACCATTGCTGGTAAGTAAATACTAACATAAACTACTGACATATGGAAGTCATAGACACGCCGAGAATAAACGACAAAAGACCCCCTTCCCAGTATCTCTACTAGGTCGGGGGTTATTTGTGTCTTAAAAGGGCATTTAAAGCCCGATTTGGGCTACTTCTCTGTGCGTCCAAACTCTGGTGCTGACTTGTCCAAAGCCTTCAAGACTGGTCCAACTAGACCAGCAAGGAATGCTGTAGCCAATACCTTAGGGTCGTGTTGACCTGCTGAATATAGAGCGACTACGGCTGCTGCTGCTGCACGTAGGTAGGACATAGCAATTGCTTTTGCTTTTGTTGTATCTATCATTGTTCTCCTTAGAGGAACTTAACTAACTCGGCCCAAGTTTTTGGACCGATGATGCCATTGGAATCAATACCATCGTGATTGTCTTGGAACTTAATCACAGCAGCCTTGGTCATAGGACCATAGATTCCATCAGCACTCAAGGCAAGGGCTTTTTGTACAATCTTTACGCCATTGCTTTTATCTCCAGGCTTGATAGTGCCAGGAAATTCTGGTGTATCTGATACTGGTACAGTAACACTAACTTCATTGCCCATATAATTAGGACGACCAAAGCCAACGATACTTACCATAACTTTTTTCTTATTAGCAATATAACCACGAGTCTTAACTGCTACCTCGCCGCCATTACGTTGGTCTCCCTTAGGATTACCAGCGGTGTTACCTTCAATACAAGTAACAGTTCCATCTCCATTGTTTTCAATTACGATACCAACGTGAGAGATTCTGTCTACGTTATCTCCAGGAAAATCAAAGAATGCAATATCACCAGGTAGTGGCTTGGCATCTTTGGCTTTAGTCCAAGTATTCATTTTTTTAAATCCACCAGCACCTGCTACGGTTGAAACCATATTAGGAACTTTAACTCCTGCTTGGTTTGCACACCACATAACAAATGAACCACACCAAGGCAAGAAGTTAGCCTTAGTAAATGCACCATATTTTGTTTGATTATCCTTAGGACCTTCAATAGTTCCTACTTCCCCTTTAGCAACTTCAATGAGTGCAGGGGCTGTTCCCTTGTCTGCCATCATTCTCCTTAGTTGTAGTTAGGGTCAATCTTTAATGATTCTTTTTCTTTTGCTTGACGCTCTTCGACTTCAGCGTCAGCCACGGTCTTGGCTCCCTTGTCTACAGTTGAAAATGCTGCATTGATTTCATCTAATGACAATCTACCATCGTCCATAAATGCACGTGCAAGTTTTTCAATTACCGCTGCGACTGCAGTTAAGCCAGCAACCATTACAGCCTTTGCAGTTGAGATACCAGCCAGAGCACCAGCACCAATAACTCCTAAGCCAGAGGCCGCAAATACGGCGACGATACGCATTAATACATTCTTCAACGAAGTCATTTCATTTCCTTATCTATAGTTAAATTGACATCCAACCTAAATATTTAGAGTCAGGGTTATCTATTAACCATTTTTCCCTAAGTTCATTTTGTTGTGGCCAGCAGATGTCATTAGTTTTACATCCACAGTCTCCACAATTATTATCTATTTCTTTCTTATCCATACTTGCCATCCCTTACGAGTTATCTCAATATCATTCTTATGTTTTAATAACCACGCATCTATTGCTGGCTTAGGGTTTTTATCTGCACCATCTGGATGGTCCCACTCATAATCATCAAATGCCATAACACCACCAGGCTTGAGTAAGTCCCAAGATAGGTCAGCATCTAGGGTAACTGATTCTGGTAGATGGTCTCCATCAATATAGATAAAGTCATACTTAACCTCACGGTTAGCCTTTAACCAGTCACCACTAAATGCTTTATGTGATGCCACGTTTTTAGCATAAGGTTTCATCTGTTCTTTATAGGCTTCTTGTATATCATCCCAGTTATAGACTGACTCGTGAGGTAGGTTGCCACACCAAGGGTCTATGTCTACTAGTAAAGATGTTGGGTCTGTAAGAATATTCTCTAGTAACCAAGCAGATGCGTTGCCAGTAAAGACACCTATCTGTAGGAACTTAAGATTCTTCTTGCCCTTAAACTCTGCTAGTCCTGATTCAAAGTCTTGGACTGTAGCATTGTCATAAAACCATTTAGGAAAGTTGTCTGCTTTACTCATCGTTAGAGTTACGCAATGGATAGGTGATTGCCCAGACTACCAGAGTAAGTATGATTGCATACCCAACTACAGTCTTTGCTGAGCCAGTTAATACTACCCAAGCAATAAACATACCTAATAGGGTCCATAATTGTTGGACCATATCTCTTAGTACTTTCAAGGTTTTCTCCTTTTGTATAACTTAATGTTGTCATTTGATGGCACTCCACCACCACTACTGGTAGGTGTAGGTGTGGCTGTTCTTGTAGCAGAGGCTACGGCTACTGCATTAACAGCAGCCTGAGTAGCAATAACAGATGCAATGATTGTATTCTCTGATTCTGTTCTTTCTTCTTCAGACATATCGGCACCAATGTTTGATAGAGCAGTAAGTACCTCTGCTGGATTATCAAAGATTGCTGAGATTAACTCTGCTGGATTCTCTAATAACTGTAGGGCTACTACTGTTCCAGCCTCAAGCACTACACCATTGTCTAATTGAACTGGTGTTTCAGGTGCAAGAGTTTCTAATTCAACTTCATTTGCCTGTACAACTTCTTCTACAGGTGGTGCTTCTTCCTCAGCAGGTGGCTCTTCAGCCTCTACAGGGGGTTCTTCTTGTTCAATAGGTGGTTCTTCAACTGGAACTGGGGCTTCCTCTTCTATATCAGGAGGTTCCTCAGCCTCTACAGGCGGTTCTTCGGCCTCTATAGGAGGCTCTATAGCCTCAATAGGTGGCTCTTCTGCTATGACTGGAGGTTCAGGTTCCACTAGAGGTGGAATGTAAACAATAGGTGGGGGTTCAGGTGCTACAACAGGAGGCTCAGGTGGGGGAGTTGGGGCAACTGGTGTACTTGTATCTACCGTTGCTGTAGTTCCATCAACTGTTGAAGTGTTTGTATCAACTACTACTGTACTTGTATCAACCATAACAGTAGAGGTATCTCTAGGTGGTATTAAGTTACTGCTTAAAGTATAAGTTCCTATTGGTCTTTCACCACCAACTACATAATTATAAGATGTAGCACGGATTGTATAGGTGTCAGCGTTTAATACG
>Ga0315909_10007100_pt1 | contig 12551 bp, 15 predicted proteins | sample LakEriMetagenome_11_FD_203527 | JGI IMG/M metagenome (GOLD analysis project Ga0315909, IMG submission 203527) | Freshwater fungal communities from buoy surface, Lake Erie, Ohio, United States - Buoy 2 MA125 | ecosystem: Environmental > Aquatic > Freshwater > Lake | place: USA: Lake Erie, Ohio...
CAATCCACAAGTCTCACAAGTTACATTGTCTTTTAATTGTGCTGGGCATATTGCTATTGTATTACCTGAAGGGGTTTTAAACGTGCTTACAGCGTCGCTATGACCTTCTAATACTACAGTAGTGGGATACCCTTCATTGTATGCTTGATCTGCTTCTGTAATGCTTTCAGTACTTGCATTGATTGTAAAACCCTGAGCATTAGCTTGCTTGATAGCTATAGCATTTTGACCTGATCTAGGATAGTGAGTATAAGTAAACCCTCTTTTACCCTGATTAGCTTGTACCAGTGCTTTAAGCTTTACAGTATCGATAATATTGTTTTGACCTGGTAAGTCTCCTGCTTGATTATGTCTCCATAATTGCCCAGGTTTAAACCCTGATACAGTAGTGCAAAACGTATCCCAGTCAGTACCTCGCTCTTCACTGGTTACTTTATTCCAATGCATATTGAGATGATAATCTAGGGCATAACAACCACCTTCTTTAAATGGGCATACAGGCGGGCATGAATGCTTGCTAGTGGTGCTTACTGGTATTTTACCAGTTTTAGTATTGCTAGATTTTAGCGTTAAATGTACTTGCATTTTTATTCACCTTTTTAATAATTGTCATACCTTCATTAAATTGAGCGTAATACCTTGCCTCCTTCAATGTCTTAAATTTAAAGTCTTTCCCATTAATTGTAAATTGGTACATACCCTAACCCTCCATTATCCTATGATTAAAATCTCTATTGTTTTTAAATGTCTAATTCTATCCTGCTTATATTGTGATTCTACAGTATCCCATTTAATTTTATCTAATTCTCTTCCGACTAGATCCCACAATAAAATTCTCTCGTCCCTGGTTAATGCAATATTCATTTTATCTTGAAATTCTCTATCCATGTTAAACCCTCCTGTAGTGTTTTAAGAATACCCTAGTCAACTGGTTTAGTCAACTAGGGCAAACCCTTACTTACTGTTATCCCACTGTAGTCCTGCTAAAATCTTAACTTCGTTGATAAAATCCCTTAGGTGTTCTGTATTGCCTTGCTCTAGAAATAGACCATAAAAACCTTCTGTCTTATTTTCCCAGCGATCAATAAACTGGTCTCTAGTTAATTCAATTTCTCGTCCGAACATGTTAATAAATGGTTTAGTTTGCATTGTATTACCTCCTGTGTTAATGATTAGATAATAACAGAATCCTATGAAATGTCTATAGGTACTTACCCTAGTGCCTGGTGTATTAGAGGGTCACTACTATACTCTCATTCTCTTGATTTGTCAATAGGTATTTTCCCTAATTGACTATATAATTTATTTGTGCATAGGGGGAGGGGGGCTACGCTACAAATTAGTACGTTAGAACCCTACTAAACACCTAAAAAGTAGAATTAAGAAGTGCTTAAAAATTAGGCATATTGCTTAAAAATTAAGCAGTAGATCTTCCTAGTAAAATCAAGGAGTTACATAATAGGGACACAGTCAATAAGACCAGGAAGAAAAGGCTGATGCGGAATACGTGCTAGTTTACTGGGTAGACCCGCTGAAGGAGACGTGCTCCGTAGGCATCATAGTAAAATATTACTTGACAAAATCTCATAAGTATGGTATAATAGTTGTACTAAGGAGAAAAAACGCTCTGTCTTACTCCTAAGTAACAACCATATAAAAAACAAATAATATAAAAACTACTTAGTTAACTTCTAAGTATAACTTAGAAGAGAAGTAATTTTAAATGTTAGTCTCTACTCACGTAGGAAAAGGCTTAGAAGTGAACTTAGAAGATAAAGAAGATAATTCAGTTATTGTGTCTATACCACGTAGGGGTCGTCCTCCTAAGGCTGTCGTAGAAGCGAAGCGTAAAAGAGGTAAAGTTGGTAGACCCCAGGGTGACACAGGAAGAATACAAGAATTTAAAGCTAGACTCCTGAGTACCACTGGAACAAAGGTAATCGATACTGTCTTAAGGAAAGCCTTAGACGATAGCGATAAAGACCAGGTAGCATGTCTGAAGATGTGCATGGATAGACTTCTACCTGTCTCCCTATTCGAGAAAGATGCTAAGGGTCAGCGGAATGCTGTAACAATTAACATCACTGGTTTAGGTGAGACTAAGGTAGAGGCTGTAGAGACCATCGACATGGTAGATGACGATGAATCTTAATTTCGAGCTCCTTCCCTGGCAAAAGAAAGTATTTAGCGACGATACAAGGTTTAAGGTTATCGTAGCAGGACGACGCTGTGGTAAGAGTAGACTCTCAGCAGTAGCCCTCTTGGTGGAGGGACTGAGATGTCCTCAAGGCTCAGCAGTGATGTATGTAGCCCCTACCCAAGGGCAAGCAAGACAGATTATCTGGGACTTGCTAATGGAGCTGGGTAGAGATGTAATCAGTAACAGTCATGTCAACAACATGGATATCACACTGATAAATGGTGCTAAGATTTATGTACGAGGTAGCGATAGACCTGACACCCTTCGTGGGGTTAGCCTTACTTTCTTGGTATTGGACGAAGTAGCGGATATTAAAAGTGAGACTTGGGAGAAGGTGTTACGTGCAGCGTTATCGGACAAAAAGGGTAAAGCACTCTTTATTGGGACTCCGAAGGGACGCAACTGGTTCTACGATATGTATAACCTGGGGTCTTCTGAAGAAGATGAGGAGTGGAAGAGCTGGCACTTCACGACCAAAGACAATCCGCTTATTGATCCGAAAGAGATTGAAGGAGCTAAAAAGACTTTATCGTCATTCAGTTTTAAGCAGGAATACGAAGCAAGCTTCGACAACGCTGGAACAGATTTATTTAAAGAAGATTGGATACAGTATGGAGAAGAACCCACAGACGGTGTCTACCATATTGCCATAGACTTAGCAGGGTTTACTAATGCAAACTACTCCTCTGCTAGGGCTAAGAAGCTAGATGAATCAGCTATCGCTGTGGTAAAAGTAACAGATGATGGTATCTGGTTTGTAAGAAAGATTGAGCATGGACGCTGGGATGTTAAGGATGCTGCAGCTAGGATTCTAAAGAACATCAGAGAGTTTCAACCAGTGGGTGTAGGAATTGAAAGAGGAACGGTACGTAATGCTGTATTACCTTACCTCAGTGATCTAATGCGATCAAACAACGTCTACGCTCACATACAAGATTTAACGCATGGCGGTAAGCAAAAGACTGAGAGAATCGTCTGGGCATTACAAGGACGCTTCGAGCATGGTAAAGTAGTATTGAATGAAGACGAAGACTGGACAGAGTTTGTAGATCAGCTTCTGATGTTCCCTACGTCTCAAGTACATGATGACTTAGTGGATGCTTTAAGTTATGTTGACCAATTGGCTGTAACGTCATACTTTACAAACCAAGAGGAAGACGAATATGAACCGAGTGACTTTATAACAGGATATTAGATGAGCATAGTTGGTAAATTATTTGGCATAGCAGATAGTTTAATAGATTCTTCTCCTTTAGGTTCTCGAAGAATAACTGAAACTTTATTTGGACAACCTCCTTCTAAAATGCCTGAGATGTTCATTGGTAGGGAAGGTATTAGTAACTTAGGAGCAGAAGGAATGATTGACGCTCCTGCTGCTACAAATCTCTTAGAGAACGCACAGCGTGATTGGTTTAAACTTCCTGCGGATGAATGGAATACAATCTATGGTAAAGAAGCTATAGCATTTGACCCAGTAGCTAACAAAGCAATGCTAGAGATCAGCGACAAGAATGTAGACTTACGTAAAGGTGTAGACCTTAACAAGATCCCTGAGAATGAGATCTTAGCATTCGACGAAGTATTCAAGGCAGATGTGCTAAAGAAAGCTTATCCAGACATTGGAGATGTAACAATCAGCTTTATTGATGATCCTGTGGATTCTCGTTTAGCAGCTTTTTCTCCTAAAGATAATATGATTTTGTTTAATCGCCAGCATTCTGAGTGGAGACAGACAGATACCCCAGTTAAGGTTGCTCTACACGAGATTCAACACTACGTCCAAGGTAAAGAATTATTCACAAGAGGTGAAAGTTTTAAAACAGTTTTAAGAGAGAATCAACTATACACAGACGCACAGGCAGTGCTTGGAACAATGGTTGCTAAATCTCCTGACGATTCTGTGGCTTTTGCTAAGCAATTTAAAAATCTAGGATTTAGTACCGATCAAGTATCTGAGGCAGTCGCTGGATTAATCAAACCAGATGGTTTATCTGCTCGTCGTTCTTTAGAAAAAGCTTTCCGTAGTAAAGAACTAGCTGATAAGTTTATCACCAGAGCTGAGAAGTATCCTAGACTAAGCGGTGCTATTGAAGCAAAAGATATTACTGGCTCAGCTTATCAACAGTCTGTTGCAGATTATATGCGTGTGGCTGGAGAAGTATTCGCTCGTCAGACTGAACAGCGTCGTGGTATGAGTGTAGCAGAGCGTATTGCTAATCCTGCGATGCAAGCAATCGAGACAGACCCTCTAAATCGTAGAGCAGGTATAACCATCGACAACATGACTGCTCCTCGTGCTGCAGACCCCTTTCAGATGCAAGTTCCACAATCAACCATTCCAGGAATTTAAAACATGGCAGAATTTAAAGAAGACCCAGTTACTGAATCTGATAAAGAGTTAGTATCGTTTATTGTTGATCACTGTAACCGATGGAGAGACCATCGAGATGTAAACTATTTAGACAAATGGGAAGAGTATGAAAGACTTTGGAGAGGAATCTGGGATGGGGCTGACAAGACTCGTGAGTCCGAGAGATCTCGTCTTATTACTCCCGCCCTCCAGCAAGCTATCGAAGGCAAACAGGCTGAGATTTCTGAGGCAGTGTTTGGTCGTGGTGAGTTCTTTGATATCACGGATGATCGCCAAGATCAAGACAAGTCTGACATTCCGTTAGTACGTCAACAGATGCACGAAGACTTTAAGTTTACTAAGGTCAAGAAAAGTGTTGATGATGTAATCCTATTAGCAGAGCTCTATGGCACTGGTATCGGAGAGATTACCGTAGAAGAGAAACTAGTAATGTATCCTTCTACCCAGCCTATCCCTGGCACTAGCATGGCAGCTATTGGTGTTACCGAAGAGAAGAAGTTCATGGTACACCTTAACCCAATCAATCCTCGTAACTTCCTCATTGATCCTAACGCTCGTGATGTTGATTCTTCTTTAGGTGTAGCAATTGAGGAGTACATGCCGTATCACGTTATAATCAAAGGCATGGTAAATGGTACATATCGTAAAGTAGGAATCACCCCTAGCTACAACGACATGGAACTAGAACCTGTCCAAGAGATGTCTCCTAAGCAGGACGACAAAGTACGAGTCATTCGCTACTATGGTTTAGTTCCTCGTGAATACATAGAGAACCTTCAGAAGGAAGAAGGCGAAGAGATGGTAGATCTTTTCCCTGAAGGCTCAGACGCAGAAGACTACCAAGACATGGTAGAAGCTATTGTCGTTATCGCTGACGATCAGTGGCTCTTAAAGGCTGAAGAGAATCCTTACATGATGAAGGATCGTCCTATTGTCGCCTATCAAGCTGACTCGATGCCTGGTCGTTTCTGGGGTCGTGGTACTGCTGAGAAGGGCTACAACATGCAGAAAGCTATCGACGCACAGATTCGTGCTCACTTAGATAGCCTTGCTTTGACCACTGCTCCGATGATGGCGATGGATGCTACACGTCTACCACGTGGTGCTAAGTATGACGTAAGACCAGGTAAGAACCTTCTAGTCAACGGTAATCCTAACGAGATCATGATGCCATTTAAGTTTGGCAACACAGATCCTTTAAACATGGGCACTGCTCAGGCTTTCCAGTCTATGCTCCTACAAGCAACAGGAACAATGGACACTGCTTCTATGCCTGACAAGGTAGCTGCAGGAGAAGCCTCTGGTGCTGGCTTATCGATGGCTCTATCGGGCTTGATGAAGAAGAACAAGCGTACCTTGATTAACTTCCAAGAAGACTTCTTAATCCCTTTCATCACCAAATCTGCCTACAGATTCATGCAGTTTGACCCAGATCGCTATCCTGTGAAGGATTTTGTGTTCTTGCCTGTATCTACCTTAGGAATGGTAGCTCGTGAGTACGAACAACAGCAGATGATGGGTTTAATGTCTACCTTAGGAGCTCAATCTCCTATCGTTCCACTGCTATTACAGGGTGTAATCCAAGGTTCTAGCATCTCTAATCGTGAGGAAATCATCTCTAGACTCCAGCAAATGAGTCAACCTGACCCAATGCAGCAGCAAATGCAGCAACTTGCTATGGCTACAGCTCAGGCAGAGCTACAGAAGACCCAGGCTGAGGCTGCTAAGGCTATCGCTGAGGCTCAAAGAGCTGGAGCTCAGGCTCAGGCAATCCCTGTAGAGACCCAAATTAAAGCTGTAGAGGCTGCAAACAAGCCAATGGGTGCTGACCCCTTCACACAGGTGGAGAAAATCGCTAATTTAGCCCTTAAAGAGGCTGATATCATGTCTAACGAGCGTATTGCTATGTTACAAACTGCTACAAAAATGCAATAACTATTGACAAATTGTAAAAAGTATGGTATAATATATAGTATATTACCACAATAAACTCTCCTTGTCAAGGAAAAAGAGTATGAATAGAGAACTACAAGATTACTACGAGAACAGATTCAGTATGATGGCTACCCCAGGGTGGCAGGATCTGTTAGAAGACATAGATTTAATGCTTAGCTCCACAGACACTGTCAAAGGTGTAGAAACTGTAGAGCAGCTCCACTTCAGAAAGGGCGAAGTCTCTATCATGACGTGGATTAAGAACTTAAAACAGTCTAGCGAAGAAGTATATGAGCAGCTTCAGCAGGAAGAAGACAATGCCTCAAAAAACTTGTAGCAAGTGTAAGATTATTAAAGACTCTAGCGAATTTGAAAAAGATACTAGAGTTAAAAGTGGTTTAAAAGCTGCTTGTAGAAAATGCACTAATTCAGCAAGACAGAAATACTATCATACAGATAAGTATAGAGACCGTCATTTGAAACAGTTCGGAATAACAACCGAAGATTATAATCAAATGATGAAAGAACAGGATTATAAGTGTGCTTGTTGCGGTAAGACAGAGCAAGAAAACAAAAAGCGACTGGCTGTTGACCATTGTCATAAAACAGGAAAAGTTAGAAAACTGTTATGCCACCACTGTAACATAGCATTAGGTTTAGTTAACGATGATGAGGATATTTTAATATCGTTGTTATCATATTTACGAGAGTTTAAATAATGGCTAGAAGATTATTCGACTTTCGATGTAACGATTCGCATATCACCGAAGCCTTCGTCGATGTAGACACAAAAGAAGTTCGGTGTGGTGAGTGTGGCGAGATTGCTACTCGCATTCTTTCCTCTCCTAGGTTGGGTTTAGATCCTATCTCTGGAGATTTCCCTAGTGCTACTGCACGATGGGCAAAAATGAGAGCTGAGAAGCTGGCATTGGAGAGAAAAACAAAAGCAAATCACGGCTCGTAAATGGACTCTTGACCACCGAGCTATTTTTTAAATGTCCTAAAATCGCATTGCGACAGGAGAATATACATGGCTGCTAATTTTATCGAACTGCAAGAAGAAGTAACTGACGAGAAGTTTACTGATCCAACACAAGAACAGAGTACAACCCCAGACGCTGTAGAACAAACTACAGCACAACCTGAAGAGGCTGCTCCTGAATTACCTGAGAAGTATCGTGGTAAAGCTCTAGACGAGATTATCAAGATGCATCAAGAAGCCGAGAAGTTAATCGGACGACAGGCACAAGAAGTTGGAGAAGTACGTAAGTTAGCTGACTCGCTTCTAAAGCAACAACTCGAATCGAAGCACGACACACAGCCAAGTAAAGCACAAGAGATTGATTGGTACGAAGACCCTGCTAAGGCAGTGAACCAGGCTGTAGCCAATAACCCAGTCTTAAAGCAATTGCAAGAGCAGCAAGCTCAACAAGCCCAAGTGGTTGCATTGCAGACGATTGAGAAAGCTCATCCTGATTATTTAAGTGTAGCACAATCTGAAGACTTTGCTTCTTGGATTCAAGGATCAAAGGTACGGATGGAATTATTTGCTAAGGCAAACAACTACGATGTAGATTCAGCGTTAGAACTGCTAGGGACTTACAAGTCTATACGCAACGTCAAACAACAAAAAGTAGAAGCTACTAAAGCTGCTGACGAATCGCTGAAGAAGGTCGAAGAAGAGAACCGAAGCAAGGCACTTAAGACTGCTGCTGTCCAACAAGGTGGCACTGGAGAGTCAACAAAACCTGTTTATCGTCGTGCAGATCTTATTCGCTTAAGAATGCAAGACCCTACCAGATATGAAAGCATGGCAGAAGAAATTCTACAAGCTTACTCAGAAGGTCGGGTACGTTAATTTAATTTAATTTTAGGAGATTTAAAATGGCAGCAGTAACATACCCAGGCGGTAGTACATCTATCGTTAACAAAACAGCAGCAGATAAATTCATTCCAGAGATTTGGTCTGACGAAGTAATCGCTGCATATCAGAAGAACCTAGTATTGGCAAACCTCGTCAACAAAATGACGATGAAGGGCAAGAAGGGCGACACGCTCCATATTCCTAAGCCAACACGTGGTGTTGCAACAGCTAAAGCAGCTAACACTGCAGTTACTATCCAGGCTGACACCGAGACTGAAGTATTAGTCTCGATTGACCAGCACTTCGAGTACTCACGTTTCATCGAAGACATCGTCGAAGTTCAGGCTTTGGCATCCCTCCGTCGTTTCTACACTGACGACGCTGGCTATGCTTTGGCTAAGAAAGTTGACGACACCTTGTTCCAATTAGGTAAGTCTTTCGGTAACGGTGATGCTTCTGACTGGACACACAGCACCAGCTATTACATCGACGCTTCTACTGGTCTCACAGCTTACGCTGCTGACACTGTAGTTCCTGCTGACGTATTCACTGACGCTGGCTTCCGTGCCTTGATCAAGCTCATGGACGATGCTGATACCCCAATGGATGGTCGTTTCTTCGCTGTTCCTCCATCACTACGTGCAGCTATCATGGGTATTGATCGTTACAACAGTTCTGATTTCGTTGATGGTCGTGGTGTAAACAACGGTCAGATCGGTCAGCTCTATGGTATCGACATCTATGTAACAAGCAACTCTCCAATCATTGAAACTGATTCTGACAATACAGCTACTGCTGGTGGCGACATCAAAGCAGCTATCTTGGCTCATCGTGATACAATGGTATTGGCTGAGCAGATGTCTGTACGTAGCCAAACTCAGTACAAGCAAGAGTACTTGTCTACTCTGTACACTGCTGACACCCTCTACGGTGTTAAAGTAGTACGTCCTGAGACTGGTTTTGTATTGGCTGTAAACGCTTAATAGTAGTTCCTAAGACTCTCCAGCTTCGGCTGGGGAGTTTTCTTTAAGTGCATTCGCTGAGTGTATTTAAACAAATGAAATACTGTTACAAATGTAAAACAACTAAAGAACTTGATTTGTTCGGTAAGAATAAGTCACGTAAAGACGGACTATCTGACGAATGTAGAGATTGTAAAAGACAACAAGATAGAGATTACGCAGCAAGGAACAGAGAAAAAGCAAAACAAAGAGCTTCTGTATGGTATTACAGTAATAAAGAACATGCTAATAAACGTAGTAAAGTTTATGGAGCAATTTGGAGAACTACTAATAAAGACAAGCAATGTGCAAAGTCTAATAGATATAGAAGTAGTAAACTACAAGCAACACCTAAGTGGTTATCGCAAGAGCAACAAAAACAAATAGAAGCGTTTTACTGGTTGTCAAGATTGCAGAATGAATTAACAGATAATATATATCATGTTGATCATATTATTCCATTAAAAGGAAAAACAGTATGTGGTTTGAATGTTCCTTGGAATCTGCAGATTATTCCTGCGTTAGACAATATTCGTAAAGGAAACAAAATTGTTTTATCTTAGTCCAAAACAACGATACGCTAAATGTGCTATTTATCGTGGAGCAGGTGGTGCAGGTGACGCTGTCGGAGACGCTTCTAGCGAAGTATTACTTGCACTTCAAGCAAAGGATGCTGCACAGGCTGCACAAGCTGCTGCAGAGTTAGCACAAATTGCTGCAGAGACTGCTGAAACTAACGCAGAGACAGCAGAGACCAACGCAGAAACTGCAGAGACTAACGCAGAGACTGCTGAAACCAATGCAGAATCTGCTGCTACTAACGCTGCAAGTTCTGCTAGTGCTGCTGCTACATCGGCTACCAATGCTGCTAATTCAGCTACTGCAGCTCAGACTGCAGAGACTAACGCTGAAACTGCGGAAACAAATGCAGAGACAGCAGAGACTAATGCTGCTTCATCTGCTAGTGCTGCAAGTACTTCAGCAAGTAATGCTGCTACATCGGCTACGAATGCAAGCAACTCAGCTTCTGCTGCTGCGACTTCTGCAACCAATGCTTCTAATTCTGCATCGTCAGCATCAACATCTGCGACTAACGCATCAAACAGTGCTACAGCAGCACAGACTGCAGAGACCAATGCAGAAACAGCAGAGACTAATGCTGCTGCCAGTGCAAGTGCTGCATCAACCTCTGCCAGTAATGCCGCATCAAGTGCATCGGCAGCGTCTACTTCCGCAAGCAACGCAGCCACTTCAGCGACTAACGCTAGTAATTCTGCTTCATCTGCTTCCACAAGTGCTACCAATGCAAGTAACTCAGCCAGTGCTGCAGCGACTTCTGCATCAAATGCTGCTACATCAGAAAGTAATGCAGCTACTTCCGCTTCTAATGCCGCTGCTTCTTACGACTCATTTGATGATCGTTACTTAGGAGCTAAATCTTCTGCTCCTACATTAGACAATGATGGTAATACTTTATTAACTGGTGCGTTATATTTCAATACCGTTACCAATGAGATGAAGGTGTGGAGTGGTTCTGCTTGGCTCAATGCTTATGCTTCTCTTTCTGGTGCATTATTAGCGACCAATAATTTATCTGATTTAAATAATACCGCTACTGCTAGGACGAACTTAGGTGTTGCGATAGGTACAAATGTTCAAGCCTATGATGCTGATTTAACAACCCTTGGTGCTGGAGGATCGGCTGCTAGATCTTTCTTAGGATTAGCCATTGGAACAGATGTTCAAGCCTATTCTGCTGAACTACAAGGTATTAGCCAAGGCGGTAATCTTGGAATGAAAAACCGCATCATCAATGGTGCAATGATAATTGACCAGCGTAATGCTGGTGCGGCAGTAACAATTAACAACACAGCAAATACTTATACGATTGATAGATGGAATGCCGTTGGTGCATTATCAGATGGTGTTTTTACTGTTGACCAAGATACAACGGCACCAACTGGTTTTACAAATTCAGCAAAAATAACAGTAACTACAGCAGATGCGTCAATCGGTGCTGACCAGTCTTATATGTTTACTCAATTTATTGAGGGCTTTAATGTTGCTGATTTAGGATGGGGTACTGCATCAGCAAAAACCATAACTATATCGTTTTGGGTTCAATCAAGTGTTACTGGCACTTTTGGCGGTGCTTTAAACAATTCTGATAATAGTAGAGGTTATCCTTTTACTTACGCAATTTCTGCCGCAAACACTTGGGAATACAAAACAGTAACTATTGCTGGCGATACAAGCGGCACTTGGTTAACTAATTCTAGTCGTGGAATTGCGTTAAGATTTGGGTTTGGTATAGGTTCTAGTCGTGTTGCAACTGCTGGAGCATGGACAGGAACTTCTAGCATTTATGGTGCAACAGGACAAACACAACTTATATCTACACTTAATGCTACTTGGTACATTACTGGTGTGCAATTAGAGGTAGGCTCTACAGCTACTAGCTTTGATTACAGACCTTATGGAACTGAATTGGCTTTGTGTCAGAGGTATTATCAGAAATCTTTTTTACAAGGTACTGCACCCGTTCAAAATAGTGCGTCTTTTTCAGGGACTAGTGGAATAATTAGTGTTAATCCTTCGGTTAGAGTTTTGATGGATGTTTGTTTTCCAGTTGTTATGAGAGCCGCCCCTACAATTACATTTTTTAATCCTTCTGCGGCAAATGCGGAAGCTAGAGATGCAAGTGCTTCTACAAATTGTTCATCCACAGGCACTTTTGCTATTGGAGATAGAAATTTTGTAATATCCACAGTAGGTAGTGCAAGTAGCACCCAAGGAAATGGTTTAAGCGTTCATTGGACTGCGGCTATTGAACTTTAATGGAGAAAACAATGTATCAACAATTACCTGACCAATTCGGACAACCCGCACAGTTCATTAAACGCCTGTCCGACAACGCATTTATCCCATTCGACCCAGCAAATACGGATTTTGCAAACTTCAAGAAAGAAATCCTTGCTGACGAAGCCCAACTTCAAGATGCGGATGGGAATGTGATGACTGATTCTAAAGACTATGTAAGGACGCTACCATGACTGAAGCAGAATTAAAACTCCTAAGCCACGAAGAAGTCTGTAAAGTTCGATACGAACAGATACACGCTAGACTAAAGAGACTAGAACAGATTCTCCTAGGCACTGCTGGATTCATTATTATTACTTT
>Ga0315909_10007103_pt1 | contig 12550 bp, 16 predicted proteins | sample LakEriMetagenome_11_FD_203527 | JGI IMG/M metagenome (GOLD analysis project Ga0315909, IMG submission 203527) | Freshwater fungal communities from buoy surface, Lake Erie, Ohio, United States - Buoy 2 MA125 | ecosystem: Environmental > Aquatic > Freshwater > Lake | place: USA: Lake Erie, Ohio...
CCAATAGTTTATATAACCACAAACATATTTAATGGTAAGAAGTACATAGGTGTGGATTCGAAGAACAATCCGGATTATCTGGGGTCCGGTAAATACCTAAATAGGGCCATAACCAAATACGGGAGGGATAATTTTATAAAGGAAATCTTGTTTGAAAGCGAAGATATTGATCAAGCATATTTAAAAGAAAAAGAAATAATACAGTCTTTAAGTGCTGACATATCTGATGAATACTATAATATTCATGAGGGAGGAAAGGGAGGCTGGAAAAACATTAAATGTGATGGTGAAAACAATGGCATGCATGGCCGATCGGTAAGAGATATTTTTATTAAAAAATATGGCGACGTTTTGGGTAATGAAAAATATAACCAAACCAGAAGGATTGCGGGAATAAAAACCTCCGCTTCACTAAAGGGAGTAACCAAAAGTAAAGAGCATTGTGAAAAATTATCATTATCGAAAAAAGAATATTTTAAGAATGAAACACCAGAGCAGAAAAAATTCAGATGTGAAACAACTAGATTAGCCATGAAAAATGCAAACATAGTTAGAGATGACGAATACAAGAAAAAAATGAAGGAATCAATAAAAAATGCAGTTCATTTAATAAATAAAAAATTTGCATGTGAACATTGCGGAATAATTACGAATAGGGGTAATCTAAAAAGATGGCATAATAATAACTGTAAACAAAGATAGAATGGAATTAATTTCGACTCATCCGATTAAGAAATCTGATTTAGGGTTTCACGGTAATCTTTTCGGGGGTCGCCTCCTAGCATGGATGGATGCAGCAGCAGCTGCCTATACAATGCAAGTGGCTGACTCCCCTAGGATGGTTACTGTACTGATTGAGAAATGTGTTTTTAAAAAACCTGCTAAAGAAGGCCAATTAATTAAAGTTTACGGTGAGGTTGTAAAAATTGGAAATACCTCAGTTACGCTTTACATGGAAGCAAGGTCACACAACGTGTATTCAGGAACACAATCAACGATTCTGTCCACAAATATGAAATTTGTAAGGATAGATGAAAATGGTGATCCAATTCCCATATCAGATAAAGTGAAACAAAAACATTCTGATCCAAATATTGATACCAAATTCGGGAAACAATCATAATATAATCCATAAAACATATTGATAATATAATATTTCATTCTAAATATTATTATTGAATTAAAAAATGGTACACTTCTTAAAAAATAAAAAAAATAAAACCATCATCGAATGTGAATCAATGGATGATGATCTTTTTTCTTCCATATACTTAATCAATTATACAAATGATTTTTTGGAATACTATAATTTAGATAAGGAAAAAGCAAATGATTTTCTGAATGAAATATGCGATTTAGATAGCATTAGAAATTTGTGGTGGGAATCAAACTATGATAATAAAAATTGGGATGATGTTGATCATTTCATCAGTGAAAGATATAAAAAATCATCCGGAAAATTTGATCTGAATTATTCCAAAAAAGACTAAAAAATTATGAAAAATAAGAAAAAAACAAAATGTTTAAATTGGACTATGATTATAACCTGGAGTATAATTTTTTATATTTCTATTAGATTAGGATCTTGGGCTTATTCGTTATTCAGATAGCATTTAATTTCTATCGGGGAATAGAGGATCAGGTTCAACGTTGGAATTTTTTTTATTTTTTAGATATTCCATAGCTGTTAAACCTATCTGATCGATCATATTTGGAATTTTATAGGGTGAATTTTTATCCTCTCCCTGAAGATTTTGAGATAGATGCGGATTCATCGCTTCCAATCTTCTAATTATGTTTTCCATATATTCTTTAGATGGTTTCATATAGTTTAATCTAATTTTTAATTTTATATATTTACAATAAAAAAATAATATGGGCAAAAAAATAACAAGATCCCGGGAAATTGAGGATATGGCTTTATCAGGAATGTACATCTCTGATAGGGATAATGAATTTATGGATACTGGAAATAAAAAAAATTATTCTCAGTGGAAAATAATAGGCGATGGTAGTTTTTCCCCAAACCCTCCCACCGTTTTAAAACTTGAATCTGGACTATATGAGCCCTTTTATATAAATAGGGATCAAACCTGGGGACTAAAAAAACTCTCAATAAACACGGACGAATTATATGAACTCCCAACGGAAGAGATTTCTAATATATTGGATGATCTCAAAAAATTCTGGTCAAGAGCGGAAACCTATAAAAAATACAAACTTATGCATAAAAGAGGAATTCTACTCTATGGTGATCCAGGATGTGGAAAATCAGGAATTCTTCAACTTTGCATGAAATATATTATAGAAAATTTTGAAGGCCTTGTAATAAATATAAAAGATGACGAATCTGTTAGAGGATACATGGATCTTATCGAAAATATGAGGGAGGTTGAACCGGAAAGACCCCTTGTTGTTATAATCGAGGATATAGACGCTATTGCTGATGAGGGAAGCTATGTAACTTCCCAGCTTTTAAATATGCTTGATGGTATAAAACAAATAGAAAATGTAACATACATAGCAACAACAAACTATCCAGAAAAACTAGAGGAGAGGATTACTAATAGACCATCCAGATTTGACCGCAGATACTATGTATCCCCACCCGCTAAGCAAGTTAGATTATCTTATCTTAAAAATAAAGCACAAAGTGTGGATCCTATTCCTGAAATAGATTATGATAAATGGGTGAATGACACGGAAGGAATGTCAATTTCTCATCTAAAAGAATTATTTATTTCTGTTATTGTAATGGAAAATGATTACGAGAGCTCAATAAAATCACTCAAAGATCTTAAAAAATCACCCAGGGGTAAAGGACAGAAGGATGTTGGATTTAAAAATTAAAAATAAATTATAAACCACGAATTTCTAATTTGGTTCATTATTCTGGATATATAAAATAAAACATTTCCAACATGAGGAACATAATTAATTTTAAGGATTTTCACGATTTAAACGAGTCTTCTTCACCAAAACAAAATATAATAGTTGGTGATTCACAGGTTCCATTCATAGCCAGAAACACTAAAAATGCTTCCACTCTTACAAAAGAGGGCTCAGTTGAGGGTTTATGGAAGGGAGGAATGGGAATAGATTGGTTAAAATCCGCACTAAAAGTTAGAAATCCAGATAAGAATATATTGAATGTTATTGTTTGTATAGGAACCAATGGTGGTTTTAATATACAAAGAAGTGATATAGATGGATTATATAACGAACTCAGAAGATGTTTTCCTTCAGCCTCTTTGATTTTTGTAAAAGGATCTTGGGGCTGGGGAGGAAATAAAAACGTTACCACTGAAAAGGTAAATGCTTTCTACGATAAGTTTAAAAATTTAGGAGGATTTATTTTGGAGACTCCTATAGGTAAGGTGAATGATCCACATGGGAATCTGCCAGTTTACAAACAAATTGGTAGGGAAATTGATGACTTAATCACGGCGGGATTACCCGCATCCAAATCTAATGCTGAGGAAGTAAAAAATGATGCAAGCTATTCAAAACCAGAAAAAGCATCAAATGTATCAAAGCGTTTGCTAGGACCAGGAGAATATACAACATCGGAAAGTGATCCATATATCTATAAAGTTATGAATGGAATGTGGTACACTAAAGGAAATACATTAAAAAATTGGGTTTCGCTTCAGGGGAATAAAAAAGCATTGGATATACTTGATAATCAATTTCCAGAGGCTAGATAATCAAAAACAATAATAAATTAAAATAACTTTATGTCAGAATTAAAAATGATGGACTTTTTCGCCAAATGGTGTGGTCCCTGCAGAACTTTATCACCAACTATAGATTCACTCAAGGAAGAATATGAAAATAGTGGTATTACTAATCTGAAAATTTTAAAAATAGATGTGGATCAAGAGACAGATCTTGCACAAAAATATAATATCAGAAGTATTCCAACTATAATTTTTGAGAGGGATGGAGAAGTTCTTGAAAGAGTACAAGGAATACAATCGAAGGAATCACTTAAATCAAAGATTCAAAATTATTTAGAACAATAAAAAAATCCGAGTCTAAGCTCGGATTTTTTATCTTTTCTTGCCCTGTCCTTTATAACCTTTTTTATAGTTTTTAGATTTCAAATTTTTTGAGGTTTTGCTTTTTGCGTGTCTCCTACATTTTTTTCTTGGTTTAGCAATAAAAACTGAAATTGAGGATGATTTAGGTTTTGCCATTTTTGCTTTATATATCGAATAAATCATCTAATTTATTAGAGATATATACATATGATTGCCAAGAATTTGGTGATTTAAAAAAATAAAAAAATATGAATAAAGAACAAATTACAAGTTTAGTCCGTCATTTATTATCAATAATTGGTGGATATTTAGCCATGAAGGGAATTACTGATTCGGTAATGATCGAAACTGGCAGTGGTGTAGTAATGGGATTAGTTTCCCTATACTGGAGTATTAAGGAGAAAAGCGCAACCGCGGACATGTTAGCTGGTGTTATAAGACAAACATTATCATTTGCCGGCGGATTTCTGATTAATTTTCTTAATTTAACGATTGAGGAATGGCAATTTTGGGCGGGTACATTAGTTTCGCTAGTTCCTTATTTATTTAAACCTGGTAACCTTGGTTCGAGTAAATAATTAAGTACATCAATTAAAAAGGCTAGATTTAAATCTAGCCTTTTTTTATTATATATATGGTGGATATTTCTACCTATATTGATTCATCCTCTTCGGCTTTTGAACCTTTCTTAGAGGTTATATATTTATCCACTGAAGCAATACCAAATGATCCCAGAGTGATAACCATAAATCCATCAAATATAAATTCATTAATAGGCATTTGTTTACCGTGGAAGCCTGTCCAAATATCTACAGCTAAACAAACGACCATCATCATAAATGAAGCAAATCCAACAATGGATTTTTCATTTATATCATTTTCGTCCATAAACATTCTTTTGAAAAAAGAAACTTTTTTTTCTTGATTTTTCATAATTTTTATTCGTTATTTTTGTTTTCGGATGCATATTTTACACCCATAATTGTGCCTACTATTGAGAAGGCATTAGTTAATAGTATACCAAACATATTAGACCAAGTTGATCCTATAATTTGAGTATCTTTACCGGTAAACATTGCAATACCGTACATAATCGTTGTGATTATCCCAACACTCATAATTACAACCAAAGCTACTTTAACGATTGTACCTATTAATTCGGTTTGTGTTTTTTTCTGCATTACATCCAAATCATTCAGAGCAGCATCCTTAGCTTTTTCTGCTTCAGTTTTGGAATCTTCTGCTTCTTGAAGAGCAATTTTAAGATCTTCGTTTATGCGTATATTTTCTTCCTCAGATGCTAATAATTCTCGGTTTCTTTCTTGTACTTGTTTGGTAACTTCTAATCGTTTTTTTCTGGCTTCTTTGTCCTTTTCTAAAGCAGTTAAAAGATATGTAGAAAATTCAGTATCACCTTCCTCGGGCTGGATAACCTTAAGAATGTTGCCTTCAATGGCAACCCTCTTTGTCTTTTGAATTTCAAGTAAAAAATCTCTAACTACTTTATTTGCTTTCATTATTTATAAATTTTGAATGGTGCAGTTCTATTTTTATAGCCTTCAAAGTCTTTTTTAAATTCCTCTAATCTAGGTTCAATATCATCGGATTTAATTATCCAGAATTGAGCTCCAGATTTAACAGCTTTTGCTTGTTCTTCTGGCTCATTAGACGATGATATGATTCCAATAACTACGTTGTTACCGTATTCGAAATTTATCTTGCGTATAAGTTCAATTCCATCATACGAAGAACCTATTATATTAAGATCTACGAAAACACATTCTGGTTTTCCGGTAGGTTCTTTTTGCCAGTCTGAAAAAAGTTTAGCTGCTTCATCCGAGCTATCTAAAGCCTCAAGAGAAAGTGAAATATCTAAAAGACTACAAGCGTCTTCGAATACTAAGTGGAATAAGCTTTCGTCATCCACTAATAAAATTGAATCAATCATTTTTTTACTTTTATTTTAATTTAATTTTCATTTTTGTTCCTGTATTGAACTTTTCGCAATCCAATTGAAATCCATGTTCTTCTATTATTGCTAATGCAATACTTAATCCCAATCCGCCATTTTCTCTATTCTTTCTAATTTTTTCGAATTTACTAGGACTTAAACCCCTACCATTATCCTCGATCACCAATGTTGTGTCTTCCATATAAACCTTGACTAGTTTCTTTTCACTGTCATTATAATTTAATCCATTACGAATAAGGTTGTCTACCGCTGTGCAAAATAATGAATCATTTACGTTAGCTTCAATTAAGTCCCCAATTTCAACCTGTTTACCATATGCGGTTGTGCTAATATAATCAAAAAGAATGGTCTTAAGATCTACTGTGTTGGTATCTAAAACAACTTCCTGTTTAACAAGATTTGTAAATTCATATACGCTTTTATAGACCTTTTGTGTGTGACTAAGACCCTCTTTAATCATTTTTATAGAACCATCAATTTTCAATTCTTTTGCCGTTTCGTCGGATATTCTTTTTTGTAAAGAATTTAGTCCCCGTGGAATATAAGTATTAATTCCACTGTGCATATCATGTCGGATAATTCTAGCTGCATGTTCTAAATAATTATTCTTTCTATTTATGTCAGAAATTTGTGAATCAATCTCTTCATCCTGAATATTAATTTTCTTTCTTTGTAAAATTACTGCAATAACCAAGATTAAAACAAATAGTGCGGAAAGAACTGAATATAAATATTTTTTTAACTTGTTTTCTTTAACTTTCAAATCCGTGTTTAAATCGGTTAATGATGTATTTGCTTCCTTTAAATTAGTAGATTCCTGGGTTAGACCTATAACGCTCTTTTCTCTTTGTAAAGACTGAATTAGACTGTTTTTAGCATCGATCATATCCGGATCCCCACCGGATCTAACTATGGAATCCCTTTGTTTTGTAAGCTCAGCTATTTTTTCATCAATTTGCTTTGTAAGTTTAGAAACTTCATCTTTTTGTAAATTATTGTACGTTTTTGGTAAATCACTAATGAACTTTTCATCTTTTTTAATAGCTGCTGAAGATGCCGAACTCAACTTGGGTACCTGTCTGATTACGATTTTGGGTTTAGTTAATGCTACCGACATGGAGTCTATTAAAACTGATTGTAAACTGACTTTTTTTGTCAGATCCTCTATTTTTTTATCTTTTTCCTTATCCTTACCAAATCCGAAAAATTTACCCACTTTTTTGCCAAAGGTTTCTTTGGATTTGATAGTATCGGTAACATTTTCTTGAATTACCTCATCATTATCTTTTAAGATTGGTCTTATCTCCAAAACATTTCCAATTGAATCAATTTCTTTTGTCGGTTGTTCCTGAGAATATGTGGAAATACTTAAAAGTAAAACTATTGTAAATAGAAGTTTTCTCATAATTTTATTTTCATTTGTGTTCCTCCTTCCGGAAGTTTTTTGCATGTTATAGAAAATCCATGTTCTTCTAAGATTGCAATACATATATTAAGACCCAATCCACTTCCAGATTCTTGCTGACCTTCTTTTCTGGTATAAGGTTTTGAAAGATGATCAAAGTCTTCTTGGCTTAAACCTCTACCGTTATCTTCAACGTAAAGTGCATCATCAACTCTATAGATCTTAACTATTTTTTTATCACTGTCATTATATTTCAGTCCATTACGAATAAGATTATCGATTGATGTACAAAATAGGGATTCGTTAACTTCAGATTCTCCTAAGTCCTCCATAATTATTTGTGGTCGATATGCGGTTGCAGAGAGATAATCTTCCAGGATAGCGTTAAGACTACATATCGTCTTATTAAGAACTACGTCTTTCTTTACGAGATTTGTAAATTCATAAACTCCTTTATAGACTTTCTGTGTATGACGCAGACCTTCTTTAATCATTCTTAACGGAGCATCAATCTTAAGTTCTTTTGCCTGTTCTTCAGTAAGTCTACGTTCTAAGGAAGATAGCCCACGAGGCATATATGTATTTATACCGCTGTGCATATCATGACGAAGAATCTTGGCAGCATGTTCGAGATAGGTATTTTTTCTTTCTATTTCCATCTGTTGATTTATGCTCTTTGTGATATCGGTAGCAATTTTCATAACACTATAAGGATTACCATTTTCATCTATAATGGGATTGTAAGTTGCCTGTAAGTAAACCAACGTTCCGTCTTTTTTCTTTCTAACTATATCTCCACTAAAATAGTCACCGGCTTTTAATTTTTTCCAAAAATTGGTGTAGTCTTCCGAATTTTTTTCTTCATCAGTAACAAAAATGCTATGATGTTTGCCTATTAATTCTTCGGAGTTATAACCCATCGTTGTTAAAAAAGCTTTATTTGCATATTTAATTATGCCATCAAGATCAAATTCAATAACAGCATTTGAGCGATTGATGGCTTCCATCCTATTGTAAAGCTGAGTTTCTTTATTTGCTATGATGTTTGCTAGGTTATTACTTTCTTTTACTGAATATGCAAAAGAATATAGGGAAGAAAGAACTCGTGCAAAATGAATTTCTTCAGTTTTCCATATTCTCGGAGATAGACTTTCAATACAGATAACACCAATCAATATTCCACTATACCAAATTGGTACATCTAACATCGATTTAACTCCGAGGGGTTTTAGATATCCTTCAAGAAAACACGATGTAGCAGGATGATTTTCTGCATCATTAGCAACAATGATTGGATTTTCTTCTAGCGATAAAAAATATGATTCAAAATCTGTTTTATGTAAAATAATATCTTGATAAAAGGCATCTTCTAATTTTATATAAAGTTGTTGAAGGATGATAGAATCTCGGTCCTCGTTAAACAACCATATGGATGTTCGATCAGCTGAAACACTATCTACAACTTCCTTAACTACCAATTTAGCTCCTTCCACAATATTACCTTTATAAAATAATTCATTTGAAGATTGATGTACTAATACCTCAGTTAAAATTTCCGAGTACGATTTCATATTAAGATATTTTTATTTAATGATATATTAATTAAGGTCGAATTCAATAACCCTATTGGAAAGATTGATCGCTCCCAGATTATCAATTAATTCATTTTTTAATAGATCCTTCATAGTTAAATTTCAACTAATTGCTTTTTAATATGGTGAGTATTTTGGTTTTCCGTTTACCCTAGTGCATTTCAGTACCTGCTTTCTTTGTCTTCCTGAGGATTCGTATGAAACATGAACCCAGTCCGGATTTTTATTGTCTCCGTACTCCCATATCAGCTGATCAAAATCAAGATTCCCCTTGATGTAATCAAAAACCATCTTGTTAGTAATTCCGGTATTTAAATCGTCCTGGTCTAGATCTAAAGCTTCCCCACTACAGTGTTGGGATGTTGCTGATGACCCTGGAGTAGCCTCATTCAAAGCTTGTGATCTGTACCCGGAAGAAACCCCTATTGGTTTTTGGAAATGGTTTCTAACTGGTTCAAAAACTTTTTCTGCTAATAATTTTAGATTTTTTAAGTGCTCTTGTGTTGGAGTGTTGTCTATCCCAAGTCTTTTAGCAGTGTTTGACTTTGTAACCTCCTTCATTGATAAGTGTTCTGAAATCATTGTCATGATGTATTGAAATTTATTTTAGAAGAGCATAATACTCTTTAAAGTGCTTTAATCTGTCTGGCAATCCGATAGTTCCGCCATTTACCCTTTTTGTTACCGAAGTAACTGTTGCATCATCCGCTCCTTTGTCACATACAGACCAAAGACCATTTGAATTAAAGAAGAAAGCTGCGGAAGCTAATGGATATTTAGTTGCAACTAAATCTGGGTTAGCAACGATGTCTTCTGGTACCGTTTTATCGAAGGCCATGTAATTTGATTTACCTGTTAATTGGATATAACCTCTACCTCTGAATTTGAAACCCTCTTTTGAAGCTTCATCCCCATTACCCATTCTTGATGCATAAACCCTTGCAGCAATTTTTTCTGGTTGTCTTGCATAGGATTCGTTCAATGCTCCCGGAAAGTACTTAGGAAATATTTTTTTAAGTCCATCAGCAGAATAGTTTAGATTCTCGCTAACAGCTTTAAATCCCCCACTTTCGTGGCCACATTGAGAAAGGAAGTGAGCCAATCTTAATGGAGTTGTGATATTGAATGTTTTTGCTGTATCTGGAATTTGTGAAATTACAGAATCCGGAATATGTCCTTTTAAAGCTGCAAGCTTAAATGAACTAGGAGGAATAGTCGTTGATGTATTGTCGGCGCTGAACATTTTGCTCCATGTACCGCTACCAACTATACCATCAGCGGTTAACCCATTAGCAGCTTGCCAAGCTTTTACCGCTTTTTCAGTACCAGGTCCGAACGCACCATCAGCGGCTAGACCTAATTTAGCTTGTAATTTTTTTACATCTTCACCGGTAGATCCAATTTTTAAATTCATAATTTAAATTTTTTATATTATATATCACAACAATTGACCGAAATTGACCCCAGCGTGCAGAGAATTTATTTTTGTATATTTATTTTATTATCCAAAATAAATTCTTATATTTGCTAATAATCTTTAAAATATAAATATGATTTACGTATCAATTGACACAGAAACAACCGGACTTAAAACTGAAGAATATGATATTCTTTCCATAGGAGCAATAATAGAGGACACAGAAAAAAAGCTACCCTACGAGGATCTACCCAAATTTCACGTTGCAATAAAAAGACAGGAAATTAAAGGATCCCCTTTCGCTCTTAACATGAACAGGGATCTCATCGAAACTATTGTTCAATATCAAACTGCATCAGATCAGGACGAAAAGAATGATCTTGTCCATATGACAGGGATGCAATTCCTAAATGAGGATGAGGTTGTAGAAGCATTTTATGAATTTCTATATCTTAATGGAATGGTGGATGATGTAAATCATACTGGCCCTTGGAAGCTAGGCAAAAGTGGTAAAAGCGTTCCTGCTTTATCTTCTAATATGAAGCCAGTGGCTATTACATGCGCCGGAAAGAATTTTGGAACCTTTGATAAACTTTTCCTTGAAAGACTGCCCAGATGGAAACAAATCATAAGGACTAGATCTAGAATATTAGATCCCTCGATATTATACGTTGATTGGAAAAATGATTCGGATCTCCCATCCTTAAACGAATGTAAGAAAAGAGCAGGAATATCCGGGGAGGTATCACATAATGCTTTAGAGGATGCCTGGGATGTAATACAGATCCTTAGAAAAAAATATTAATAAAAATAATCTAATAAAATGAAAAATGTAAAAATTAAGGAGGAATCCAAAAACGCGAAAGAAACCGAGATTGTGGTTGTTCTGGATAGATCAGGATCAATGCAAGCCATAGCTGATTCAACTGTTGATGGATTTAATACATTTCTGTTTGAACAACAAAATTCAGAGGGAGACGCTTGGATTACTTTGGTTCAATTTGATGACAGATATGAAATGGATTATAAAAGTATTCCTGTAAAGGAGGCAAAACCTCTCATCAACGGGGAAACATTCAAACCAAGAGGTTATACTGCTCTTTTTGATGCTATAGGTAAAACTATCAATGAATTGGAGACCGACAGAGATGTTGTTTTTGTAATAATTACGGATGGACACGAAAATGCTAGCAAAGAATATAAAAAAGATGCCGTTATGAAGATGATAGGGGACCTCGAGAAAAACAAAGGATGGTATTTCCTATTTCTTGCAGCAAATCAGGATGCAATAAAAGCCGGAGGAAATATAGGTATTAGTAATAATAAGGCATTCACATGGAAGGCTGATTACGAGGGAACTACCAAAGCTTTTTCTTCATTCTCTAAGAACATATCTAACTACAGATCCTCCAAGATGGATAACCTAGATCTAAGTGATGTTGATTTATTTTCTCTAAAATCAAAATTGGACTTTACTGATGAACAGAGAAAAGATCAGAATGAATCATAAAAAAAGGAGCTTTAAGCTCCTTTTTTTTATTTTTTATAATTTGGATTTTCCATCATCATCGGAATTTTATCCTTTGCCTCGTTGATTTTTTTTCTGTGTTCAACTTGCCTTGATTCTTTTATCCATGGTGTTATTTTTTCGATTTCATCGAAATCACCCGAATCAAGGAATTTATCAACCAATTCTCTTAATTCCCTCTGTGAAAGTTTAGAATAATCTAACTCAACCTCTTCTTCTTCCTCACCTTGGCCACCAGGAATAGCATAGCCTTCATCATCCAAATCCTCCTCACCTGTATCAAAACCAGCAGCACCCATTTCATAATCGCTAATCTCTTTTTTGATATCGGTTATAATTTCTTTGACCTCATCCGTTGCAGATTCATCATCCTGAAGTATTCTCAAAAATAGATCTAAGAAATCTTTTGCTTCCATAAGCATCATTTTTCCAAGAACTCTTTCCCTTAAATTTGTTATTCTATTAGATTCTGGGAATCTATTTATAAAATCTCTCAAATCTGCTGCTATCTCCGGACCATATCTTAGATCTTCAAGCTCATCAGCAAGGGTGTCTGTGTTTGATATGATTGTTTCAGCGGTATCTGAATCGTC
>Ga0315909_10007104_pt1 | contig 12544 bp, 12 predicted proteins | sample LakEriMetagenome_11_FD_203527 | JGI IMG/M metagenome (GOLD analysis project Ga0315909, IMG submission 203527) | Freshwater fungal communities from buoy surface, Lake Erie, Ohio, United States - Buoy 2 MA125 | ecosystem: Environmental > Aquatic > Freshwater > Lake | place: USA: Lake Erie, Ohio...
ACTTCCGGCAGTGTCGAAACAATGCCTATACCTGCTGCGGCATTTTCTAATGAAGGGATGTTGGCAATTAGTCCAGGGTACTGAACGATTTGTTCCTGCCACTCCGGCCCTATCACAGCCGATCCCGGCTTGCGTGGTTGATTTTTAGTTTTTTCACTAGGCACTGAACCTAGTATCACTGGATAATTTTTAAGAGCATTTGCGAGAACAGCATCTCCACCAGTACGATCAGACTCAGCCATGATAACATTGAGCACAACAAGGCCAGCATTACGAGCATAAAGATCTTGAATAATTTTCGCATATTCTGCCCTCGGTAGTGGCCATTGGCCGTATTTGTCTAACGCAGCTTCATCTATGTTGACTGTATAGATGTTATTCTCTGTAGGTGCTTTACTTGTGATAAGTGTGTCAAAGTAACGTAGTCTTACACTTTCTACAAAGACAGGATCGGCAATTCTTATACTTAAAATAAGTGCCAATGTTAAAAGGGCAGTCCAAGGACTTGTTAGGATTTTTTTCAGCATGAAATATTTATTATAAATATTCGTGGGGAGTAACTAACCAGCAGGGCTGGTTCTATATATCGTCAACACGGCACAGCAGTGCCCGGTACATAGACAAAGAGGTGAGACCATAAATTTCAAGGAAAATATGGAACTCTTTACACTCCAAGCCCTATGGGCATTTCTAGCTATCATTTTGATAGACATTGTATTAGCTGGTGATAACGCTCTTGTTATCGGAATGGCGGCTAACAAATTACCAGATCACTTACGCAAGAAGGCAATCTTTTGGGGTACCTTTGGTGCCATTGCTATAAGATTTGTTTCAGTTGCAGCATTGACTTATCTGTTAATGATCCCAGGCTTACGTGCCATCGGTGCTGCCGCACTAATATGGATTGGTTGGAAGTTGGTGTTCAATCACGATGAACACAACATTGATGCCAAGGACACATTCTGGGGTGCTATCAGTACCATTGTAGTTGCTGATGCGGTGATGGGCATAGACAATGCATTAGGCATTGCCGCAGCCGCTAATGGAAACTTTGTTCTAGTCATTGCTGGCTTGTTAATCTCAGTGCCAATCATCCTGTTTGGTGCTACCATGGTCAGCAAGATTCTACAACGTTGGCCCGACACTGTGTTTGTGGGATCATTTGTATTGTTTGCTGTGGCGATATTGATGCTGATGAAAGAACCTCTAATGGCCTCATGGTGGGCAGGATTAGTTCCTTGGGCCGCTGCTATTGTACCTTGGGCCGCTGCTTTGGTTATTACTGCCATTCAATACAACAAGGCAAGACTGCATATACACAAGAAGTTTTTGTTTAAACCATAAAAAACCCCGAAAGGGGTTATTTTCGTTTAGTAGGTGGCTTCGACCATTCTAAACACACTACTGTATAATTAGGCCATGTTCCATACCATGTCCATCTTACACATCGTGATTGATTTTCTATCGTACTTGCTAATATTACAGCAAACACTGTACTAATCATTTCTTAAATCCTTATGTAAAAAAGCCCGCCGAAGCGGGCTTTGAGGTGGGCTATGCCCGATCGTTTTTATTAGAATTTGTAAATTACATTTGCCCCATAAACATTACTTGCGCCTTGATTTGTTTCTAATCTGTCTGCACGAACGTTGAATGTTAGGTTATCTTTTTCTTGGCTAAGACCAACACCTAACTGTTTCACTCCGTCTGTGTGATACAATGCTGTGGCATTGAAAATTCCTTTTTTAACAACCGCACCTGCTGTTGCAAAACCGTAATCTTGATTTAGATTGTTAACTCTATTAGACACAGTCACTCCCGGCAGTACGTCAATGTTAGCTGTATATCCGTTAGCTGATCGCTGACCATAGGTAGCACCAATTATAGGACGAATCATTTCATCTGGACCAAATGCAGGGCCAACTGCTCGTACACTTACACTGGTATCCTGTCCTCTTGTTTTGCCTGAGACATTTGGTAAACTGTTATTGAATGTCTGAGTAGCTAATAATCTAGCATCGCCAGAACCAGTGATGTTTACACTTGGTGCGGCTGAAACGTTGTAGTCAGTCATACTGTGTTGAACAGTTCCACTAAGATCAAAACCTTCAACATCTTTCTTTGTCAGAGTAGCACCTAACTGTACAGTTTCTGAACCTGCAGAACTTGCATTTCCAGATAGACGTGTGTCAATCTTATTGATACCTAGGCCTAAGTTCATGCCGCCGTCGATGTCTTTGGCATGCCCCACACCTAACACTGTAGAATGTCCACGATAGCCATCTCTGTTGTGGTCATAATATTTGTAAGTTAGTGTCTTGCCAAACTCTGTGTTTCTATTAATCATTGCCTGTAGTTGACTCACAGTTGCAATTTGATCAGTTCTTAACCCTACTGAAACAGCATAGTTAGCTGAACGGCCAATGCTGTCATTTGTTACCACATCATAGTCGCCTGTCACAGTTGACGTTGTATTAGTAGTTGATGATGTGTCTGTGTAACTGCTTGTTGGTGCAAAATCATTAGCATTAACAGTGGTTGTATTTCTAGCATATGTAAATCTAGTAGGAGTTGTTATGCTATACAACTCATTAGCAGTAATAACACCTGACGTAGAAACTGTTAGAGTGTTAGCACCTTGCACAGAAGTAGGTGTAGCTCTGGCATTAACTAGACTTGAATTATCAATACCGTTAGATACCCACACAGCATCACCGATTGGTGCTGAACCTGTAGCAACATCCGCATGTGTGACATCCAACGAATTAAAATAACGCTCTGACACTGTAACTGGAGTACCAGCAGCTGAAGTTGTAGTGCTATCGCTGTAAGTAGTTACTATGGTTGTTGGAGTTGTTGTTACTCTTCCGGTGTCTGTCACGGTCAAATTATTATAATTTCTTGTCAAATAGTTGCCTGCCACCATACTTGTTGATATTACAACAGCATCCCCATTGGTATCTGCTATTGTTGGAGTGCCGTTAACTGTGCTGGTTCCTGTAACGGTCGGCGTAGTACTTCCACTGCTACCGCTACTGGCTGCTGATGTTGCTGACCCAACGTCTGTTAGTGTGCCGCCGCCCGGTACAGCACCAGGTGTTCCGCCTCCAGCGCCTCCCGTTACTGCTGAACTGGCTGCTGTGAAAGCACTTGGTCCAAAGATATACGCATAACTGGCTGTCAATGTAGCACCAGCTGTTACTCCGGTCCATCTAAATGTAAGACCGATTGTATCATCGCTGTTACCATAATTAACTGTTATCGGATTGCCGTTAGAATCTAGTTCTTGAACAAAAGGACAGCCCCAAGAGGCATTAGTACATCCTGGGCTGGTCCATTGTATATTGCCACTGCTATCTAATAATGGCTTGTAATATGAAGTGCCGTTGTAGCTGGCAGCATCTGTGTTCCATCCGTTAACACCTGCTGTAACGTTACTGCCTGCAGAATACAATCCTAAAGCATACCGTGACACAGTTGCTTCTGAGAACGCTACATTAGTTGACGGAATAGCACCGTAACCTAATACGTTATCTGTCGATGAACTATCGCCGGGCATACCTTGGCTGTCTGGATCAATAAATTTAGCAAAGTAAACATTACTTGCCGCGTCGCCTGCTGTGATAGTGCTGGTTATATCGATATAAGGTTTACCTACTCCTAGAGTATAGGCATTGGATACTGCCCAGCTGCTGCTGCCAAATGTGCTGGCACCAGTCCACGTTAATGTGGTGTCGCTGTTGCTGAGTGTGAGTCCACCAGTCTTACCAATTTGCACAGTTCCAGTATTGTTGTTTGTTTTGTTTGTTGAATCTACTTTCAATGAAAATCCATCAAAAGGAGAACCCGGTGTTAGATAATCGTACGACGAGTTAAATGTTCCGGTTCCGGTTGGATCAAATAATAATCCTGGACTTGTTCCTCCGCCACTGCCTAATGTTCCTGTGTTAGTATTAACACCGGCTTTGATCCAGATGTTTTGTAGTAGACCCATGTTTGTAGTGCTATCGATGCTGGCGGTCTGTGCCAAGGCACCCGATGATACCATCAATGCCACCATTGTGGCTATTATTGTTTTTTTCATTTTCGCTCCCCAACTTTATTATTTTTATAGGTGTTGGATATAATATATTTACGGCAGCAGCACTAAAACATAAATGCTGAGTTAATTTTGTGTAACGATTATTGTGCTGGTAGCACCTTTATTGACATTTTGTATTATAGTCTGTCCATCTTGTATCAGTGTGTATGTGGCACTTCTAGTTGTGTCGAATGTCACGGTGGCATTGTGTGTTCCAGCTTTATACAATGTGACTTTGCTGGCATCGTCATTAAAATAATATAACAGACCCAATGACTTGTTGGCCGCATATCCTGGTAACACTGGTATGTCTAATTCATCGCTTAACAATTCGGCATTCTGTCTATCTAATTCATTGAGTGCATTATATGCCAACAGATCAACATTAAGGTCGTTTCGATCTAGTTCTCTATTGTTGTCTAACTTGTTTTCATCTAATTTAGTATATCTTAGTAAGTCAACATCCAACGCATTAAAGTCTAGTATACTTTTTTCTTTCTTTTGTATGCCTGCTCGTGTGTCGTCTTGTACTTCTGGTGGTCTACTGATGATCAACATGTTGTTGATGTTGGCCTGATCTAGTTTAACTATAGCGGGCTGTGAAGGTGGAGAATTAGCAGAACTTACCAGTGTGGCTTGATATGGCACATCTAGTAATACAACCCCTGCTAGATTGCTGACTTCAATGGCTCCTGTCACACATCCTTTGCTGTCACAACTGGGCAGTAGTATAACTAGGCTACGTCCAAGCTCGTCAACAGTCATTGAAAAGTCTGTGCCTCTTACAGCAATAGATGCTGTGGGTGTTTTTATTGCTACCTGTTGTGGATTGTTTTTGGCAATCTGCCCGCTGGCATAACGAGCAGTTCCCATAGCCATGTTTAATGCTAACTTACCTGTGCCTTTCTTTGGGTCGTAGACAAAATCATCAATGACTATTTTACTGTGTTCTGTAAGTTTTACTGTGGTCTTATCTTCAAAAGTCAGTTCTGCTTTTGCCCGAGCAGTACTGACCGTATCGTTCATTTCTACACCCGTGTTTACACTCGAAGGTATGCTCTTCTTTTCACGTAATATCTCAGTGGGCCCTGTTTGTTCAGTGACTTTGCCTACACCAGCAAAGACATTAATCGGACTGAATAACGATAACGTTATTATTAGAACCGTTGCTGCTAATAACCGCATTTTTAGTCATCGCTCCGCTTTGTGTCAGTGTTACTGCGTTGGCTGCACCGTTCGAGCCGCTACCAGAAACTGTAATTTCTCCTGAATGAAAACCTGCACCACTCGCAGTATGAGTTACGTTGTTCCAACTTCCGTTGATAGCAATTGTGCTTTTTATAGTACCGCCACTTAACGTCTGTACAGTATTGTTGTTACTACCGACGATTTCAGATCTAATAATGCCGGCATTACAGTTCGAACTTAGAGCAGTACCACAGCTTACGTTTTGTGTATTGCTGCTACCGTCTGCTGAAAGCACCACAGTAGCGCCTGTGCCATTATTTTCATTATTAAGAATCAAACTCAAGATGTTGCCAGATCCCAGTTGATTGATAGTGACATCATTGAGGTCGCCACGGATCAACGCTGGATCATCTGAATTGCCCAACCCGGCGAGATTACCATTGACCATATTTCCAGCACCGGTCTGCGTGATTGACACCGTTGAATTATCGCCAATTTGTTCTACATAAACATCGTTGGCCCACGCTCCCGATGACAGCATTCCAGCCATCATTAGACTTGTAAGTACTTTTCTCGACAACTTACCAACGCCTGTGATTCTTTTTTTCATTTTATTCGCTCCGGATGCAAGTTATGTTTATTAATGCATCCATATTTTAGTTTTGTAAAAAATTCCACCTCGTAAATCTTATAAATTATTTAAATGTAATTCCTAAATAATTAAACGCCACTGTTATTTTTACAACATGTTAAAAAAACAACAGTGTTGAAAAACCAACACCTGGTACTACATCACTGCTGTTTGTTAGTCAGTACATCCTGCTTAACAAAACCTTTACGCTTTTCAGCGTCTCTTACTAAGTGCCAACCTTCTGGGCCCGGGGAAATGATTGTTAATTCAGTTCCTTTCTTTAATAGCCAGGTTCTTTGACTCTTTTCGTTTGCCTCTTTATAAACAAAAGCGTCCTGAGCTAGATATCTTGGTGCAAATAATTCTGCGTTAGATTTTAACTCTTGACTAGGTATTATTGTTTTTGTTTCTGCCTTTGCTTCGGTCTTTTCATCTATCACTACTAAATGCTCTGGTTTTATAGGAACTATTCTTGTTACTTTTTCTTCTTTTTTGGGCTCGACTCCTGGGATTGCTTCATTGCTTTTTCCGCCGACGGGCTCGATCGGTGCGGCTGGTACGGGCTCTGGGGCTCCTTGGGGTGCTTGTGAGGTTTGTGGTTGAACCAACTCATCTTTCTTCTCCTCTGGTTTTTCTGGAACAGCGTTAACTGTTGGAGTAGATTGTTCTACTACTGGCTTTGGTTTCTTAAATCTCCATATGCCTTTCTTTTCACCTTCTATAATCATGTCATGGACAGCCTGTTCGATGGCCACACGTACCGCATAGGTAGTAGGCTCATTTAGTGCCATGCCATTTTCTAATTCCAGTGCCTTGGTTCCTGCGTCTACAAAACGTAGTACGCCCACGTTATGTTGTGTGCTGTAAATTGTTTTGCTTACCGCACTGGTTAACAGTACTTCGCCACTGTTGACACTGATCAATCTCATGGAGATTACTATTTCATCTACACGATACTGTTGACTGCCACCAATGCCTAAAAATCTAGCACCATTACCACCGCTTCTAATGTTGCTGTCGTAGCCAATGATGCCACCTTCTATCATTACTCCTGCCACTGTCATTGGTTTAAGTGGACGGGCATCTTTGCCTTCGTAGACTTCACGTTGATTGCGTATTAGCTGACGTTCTTTGATTAGATTGTCTAGTCCCACACGTTCAACTACCTTAAACCAATTCTTTGAATCCTGTAGTGATTTGATTAGGAACACTTCAGCACCCTGTGTCACTGCTTTTGAAAACACTGCCAACTTGTCGTTGGGCTTCATCTGTCCCGTTTTATCTTGGAACCCGTACACAGCAATGGTAATAGCTGGTCCATCTAATTCTGGTATCTTAGTGGTCAAACTTTCTCTTGGTTGTAGAGCCACTGGTTCTTCTCTGCTGTTTTCCATATGAATATGGGCACATCCAGATAATGTTAATAATAGTAACAATGATAATAAAACTTTTTTCATTAAAACGCAAAGCTCGCTATAGGTACAGTAATCTCTGTTCGGCCACCGTTGGCGTCAAGAATGGTCAATGTGACATCAGTGGCTGATTTAACCCAACTGATAGTGCTACCTTGAAATTCCATAGTACCATTGGTAGCTGTGCCTTCGGTAAACATTTGATCAGCTAATTGTTTGGATAGCTGTGCGTAGATACGTGCTTCTACGTTGACTAGAAATTTGGCTAAGTTGGTGCTTTTAGCCGCAGTTTCTGCTTTGTTAATGGCTGCAAGTTCTTCTGCTTTGATTTCTTTCTTTTTAGCTTCTTCTAACTGATGAATAGTAAGAACGTGCTGGCTGAACCCATTGCCTGGTATAAAGGCTGGACTTTGAAAGTTGTGTATTAGTTCTGCAGACACGGCCAATGAAGGCCAGAGGATAGCTGCTACTATTAATTTCTTCACGGTTCGCTCCCGGTAATTGCTGTTAGTATTTACACGGCGGGGATGAAGAATTAACTGTTTAGTTTAATCTAGGAATTTAGATACCTATTTGGGGACTTGCCTTGCCTTGGCTATCTGAAAAATCAATAGTGACAGTGCTGAATTGAACTGGAGCATTTTCTCCGTCATTTTTTGTGGCAGTTGCAAGATCGTTAGGACCGTTAAGAACACGGTACGCACCTGTTAATGGATTCAATACCATAATCTTACCAACCTCATCAGTTTTTTGATAGAGGCTATATAACATCTGTGAATATTTTAAATTAAATAACGGTAAATTAATTGTACCATCAGCGTTGGCACAACTTGCAAACAACGGCTTTGTCCTAATTGTTGTTTTGTATTCTTGCGTAATGCAGCTAATAGCCACCATTTCTAAGAAATTAAGTGTATCTGCTTGAGATACCTTATCTTTAATTGTCGGGTTTAGACCTGCATCAACAAATGTTTGTCCAAAACTTAAATGTGATACCGTTTTAGTTTTTCCTTTCGCAGCAGGTACATTACCAATATATTTAGGGTTACTTTTGTCTAATAGTTGTCTTGGTTTATACCCTGCTATAGTTAGTAGATCTCGTAATGCTTCGGTATACTCGGACTTGCCGTCTGTGCCACGTTGCAATGCTGTTGAACCAAAACGGCCGCCCTTCTTAGGATTTTGACTGGCCTTTAGCTCAATCATTTCGCCGCCGACATCTAAGTCGCCTTTGCTGCCTTTGTTCACAGGTGTACCTAGAATAGCAAGTCCTAGCTCTCCGGGACCCCAGTTACCGGCAGTTTTACCTGGTTTAGCTTTCATTAAGGCATTTTCCAGCATATCCAAAATTTCTTGATCTTCTCCGGTGATCCCGCTGGTAATTATACCTTTTCCTGCTGCAATCTTTGCTTTTAGATCAATGATACCAGTTTCACATCGTCTCATAAAACTTAATATCTTTTTAGAAATCTCATCTCTCTGTTGTATGGTGTTTGCCTGACTAACAGGCTTGTTAAAGATACCTTCAATTAAGTCAATTAATTCTACATTGATTTCTTTAGGTGACACTGCTTTTCTCTTCGGTGCTTGCGGATCGCCTTCTCGAATCTGTTCATTGTACCCATCTGCCATGGCATTTAACGTTCCGCTGATCTTTGAAGCCAACGCTGTAGCTGAAGCTTTTAATTGATCTTTGATACCTTTTCCTGTTGTAAATTCTTCTTGCTTTGCTGTTGCTACAAGATTTTTAACCATAGCCAGCATTGATTTCTTTTTAGCTTTATCAATTACTTTTTCGATCTCAGCCATTAATGTATTGATAAGCATATCGGTATCCATCGCCGCAGTTGCTTCATCAAACTGTGTTTCTTTTGTTTCTTCTGTAGGTGCTTGACCAGGCGGAGTTGCTACTGGCTTAATATCAGCTGGGGGTGGCTCTTTAGCCACTGGCACAGGTGCTGCGGAAGCACTCTTTGCCATCGTTATTAATTTCTCTAATTCTGCATTTATAGAAGTTTGTATTTCGGGCTTTTGATCTACAATAGTAGACAATTTTTCTAATTCTGCATTAATAACAGTAGATAAATCAGATCCCTCGGCAGGTAGTTTAAATTCAAAAAATCTCATACTAATATTTAGCGTATTTCTGGGAACAGGCATTCTTGTATAAAATGCTTAACATCCTCTTCTGAAAGCCCTAAACTCACCATTACACGCGGTGTATGCGGGTTTTGCTTCTGATTTTCACAGTAGTAATTCTGTGCTTCTGTGGTGTTATTTGCTGTATTGTTAGTCTCGCCCACTGACTCTAAATAATGTGTTAGAGTAGTACGAGCCATAGCAAATATCTGTTCTAGTTCTGCTTCATCTTGTACGTTACCCGCAGCTACCATACTAGGGCTAAAAATACGTTCTGCCCAGTCTGGAAGTTTACGAGTACGATTCCAATCTAGTTTATTAACTTCGTCAGCAAACCAATCCATCATAGGATGCTCTGGATCTCCAGCATTGCTGTAATCATGGAAACAGCCGGTGATCTTGTTCTTGCCAGCTACTACATCAAAACCGTAAATCGGTGCAGGGTTATGTATATGTGGAAAGATGCAACAATGCATCATCCAAAGACCTTTAGATTCTCTTGCATCGACTACATCAACATGAGCCCGGCGATAGTGTTCGCTACTCCATACCCTATTGACCCAGCCAGGCTGATTAAAGCGATCCATTCCAGGCTCGTTAATTTCTTTACCGGTTTTGTCGAATGAGTCTTCCAGTAAGTGTTGTATCTCAATTAGTTTGTCCCAAACCTTACTCTCCACGATACAAATCTCTCATCATCTTAATAGCATATTCAAACGCTACACGAGCCTCGTCTCCGAGGTCGTCTGTGAGTAATTCTCTAATCGCCATCTTCATAGCATCAGCATTATCAAACTCATAGAACTTGCCGCTTGAAATGTGTGCTACTTGTTTCTTAATGATTTGACCACCGAATAGGTCGCCCATATGACGGCAGTATAAATGCGCTTTAATAAGATGTTTACGGTCTGCATCATTTCCTAGCTTATGTAAGTATGCCTGATATTCCAGTGTAGCAGGAGTTAGATAATAGTATTCGCAATCATCTAATTCTGTGAAGTCTGCGTGAATTGCTTTGAGTCTAGGAAGATCGTGCATATTGGCGAAAAATCCTTGACGCTTGCTGTACCACTCAATTGGGTCGTAGACTGCCAAAAGATTATAGAGATAATTTCTATAATCTTGTTTCTCAATCTTGCCGCTGAGTAGCATCTTGGCAAACTTTGTGGTTTCTGCTTCGTGATGCAGATCTTTGGTAATCTCTCTTAGACTCATTCTGGATCCACTAATACCCGCAAAGGTGATCCATTCTGTCTGGCCACTGCTGTGGCTTCCATGCCTTTTTGTTCGGCGATTTCAAAACTGTAAACACCTGCTACTCCGCTGCCGGTTTCATGTATTTCTAGAGTAACTTCTTTAGCAGAAGATTCTGAGTGTTTGAAAATTCCTGTGAGCAGTTCTATAACCAATTCCATTGGAGTGGAATCGTCATTGAGCAATACCACTTTCCATAGGCTGGGTGGTTGAAGTGCTACAACTACTGATTCTTCTACTGCGGTATCTGTCGACATATGTTTCCTATGGTTGAGTATTTAATAAGGGAGGTTCCCCTCCCTTATATTGTACTATTTAATATCAACGATGTCAATGACCTTGGGCTTGGCGCTTTCTGGTACATTGCGTATCAGTTTTACTGTTAGCATACCGTTACGGATTTCTGCACCAGCGACTTCAATGTGTTCGGCCAGAGGAAATTCCTTGGCAAAATCACGAGTAGCTAGGCCTCTATGCAAGTAAACAATTTCCGGATTTTCGTGGCGAATAGATTCTGCTCCTTCGCCGGTAACTGTGAGAACATTAGATTCTACAGTTACAGAAATTTCCGATTTTTCAAATCCTGTCACAGCAATTTGAATCTCATACTGATTCTCACCAGTCTTGAGGATATTGTGTGGAGGATAGTTGTTGGGTACGCTGTTAGCGTACCGACGTTCCATTTGGTCGAACATGGTGTCAAACCCAATGAGTGCTCTGCTTAGAGCATCTAATTTTGTTAATTGATTGTTCATAATAGTCTCCTTATAAAGTAAGAACAATTGAGGCCTCGAAAGTACCTCGGTTATGATTAGTCTGCCTTCTTCTCTGTGAAGCTGGCATCAACTACATCATCTGGTCCAGGTTGTGTAGGCTGCGGCTGTGCTGCCTGCTCTTTGGCCTGTTTTTTATCTAACAGTGTTTTCATTGCTGGGAAAACTTTGTTAAGTGCTTCGACAATTTTTTCTTTGTCGTCACCTTTCATTACTGATTCTACTTCAGTGATCACCGTTTCAATTTCTGTGACTTCTGCTTCTGTAAGCTCTGCACGGAATTCTTCAAGGTCTTTCTTGACTTCGTGTACCTGTGCTTCTGCTGAATTTTTAGTTTCAATCAGTTCACGTGCTTTTTTATCAGCGTCTGCATTCAGTTCAGCATCTTTGATCATAGCTTCAATCTCAGCTTCTGATAGTCCGCTATTAGATTTAATAGTGATCTTGTTTTCTTTGCCTGTTGATTTATCTTTGGCAGAGATGTGCATAATACCGTTGGCGTCAATGTCAAAGGTAACTTCAACTTGCGGTTGCCCTCTACGTGCAGGAGCAATGCCGTCCAGTTTGAATTCACCTAGCAGCTTGTTATATTGCACAAGCTCACGCTCACCTTGAAACACTTTGATATCCACTGCTGGTTGATTGTCTTCTGCTGTGGAGAATGTCTGCTGCCCCTTGGTCGGGATAGTAGTATTCTTTTGAATGATCTTTGACATCACACCGCCCATGGTCTCAATGCCCAAGGAGAGTGGAGTAACGTCTAACAACAGTACGTCATTGCGATCACCACCTAGAACGGCACCCTGGATGGCAGCACCGACTGCTACGGCTTCGTCTGGGTTTACATCTTTACGTGGTTGTTTGCCAAACAGCTTTTCAACTTCTTCTTGTACCTTAGGCATACGTGTTTGACCACCAACTAAGATAACTTCGTCGATGTCTGCGGCACTCACGCCTGCATCCTTGAGAGCGATACGGCATGGCTCTAATGAACGTGTGATCAGTTCGTCGACAAGTTGTTCTAACTTGCTACGTGTGATCTTAATATTCATGTGTTTAGGACCTG
>Ga0315909_10007106_pt1 | contig 12543 bp, 12 predicted proteins | sample LakEriMetagenome_11_FD_203527 | JGI IMG/M metagenome (GOLD analysis project Ga0315909, IMG submission 203527) | Freshwater fungal communities from buoy surface, Lake Erie, Ohio, United States - Buoy 2 MA125 | ecosystem: Environmental > Aquatic > Freshwater > Lake | place: USA: Lake Erie, Ohio...
CAGGTCTTGGTAGCGAGATGTATAACGCGGCGTCTGAGGGAATGCAAAACGCGTTCAACCCAGAAGCAGGAGGCATACAGATGCCTGAAAATGTAAACCAAGCCATTCAAAGCGTACGTGGGATTGAGTTGCCCAATACGATTGGCGATGCTGCAGATGCTGCCACTGGGGCTATCTCGAGGGGAATCGAAAATATTCGAAATCGTTTTTAGCACACCCTTTATGGGCGTAGTTTAGACGATGTATCAAATCGTGGCTTTTACAGGCTACGGTTAATTGCAGAGGGCAATGGTAATCCTGTTTCAGGATCCATTAAGCTGCCTAAGCGAGCCTTCAAGTTATCGCTCAAAGTCGGGGCTGGTTTTTTCATAAGACCCAATCTTTGCATTAGTCTAGACCGAAAGGTGCTTAAATCTTGCGCAAATGGAAGTTCTTCCATTGCGTTAAACGGAACGTCAACTGGGTCCAAATCCCTTGCGACTCCAATAGGGACCCTGCCTACAGTGTCAGTCAGAGCTTCCGCAGAGTTTTGCAGTCGCGCAATTCCTTTTTCGGAAACTTGGTCCAATTGATTACCAAGCCTACCGAACATCCCAACTGGCTTCCTTGCGTGTAAGGCATCGCCAGCGCGTCGCAAAACTCTTGCGAGACCTACTCGCGGATCCATTGAAGTCTTTATTGCCATTAGTGCGATTGCGCTTGAAACAGCCATTTGACTTACTCTGCTTTTATTTTTTCACCGTTTGCTAAGTGGCCTGCACGGTATTGTTTTTTAAGAGCGCAGGCCACTCAGCAACTAAACGGTAATCGGTCACGTAACTAATTTAGTATGCAGGAACTGCGGACATCAGACCCGCAGAACCGCCACCTCGCGTGGCGAAATCAGCAGGCATTCTAGGAATGCTTCTAGCCAGCACGCGGTTCATCATATTCTGGTCGCCAATACGTTGCCACGTGCTAGGAGACCATTCACCTACTTCGGTAGGGTCCATAAGGCCCATCACGTCTCCGGCAGCGCCACCAACTCTACCGGCAGCGGCTCTTGCGGAGTCCAGCCCGCCAAGGAAGCCTCGGGGGCTTGCGCTAAAGAAGTCAGTAGCGTCACCGACCGCTCCGGCGACTCTACCGGCAGCCGATCTTGCGGAGTCCAGCCCGCCAAGGAAGCCTCGGGGGCTTGCGCTAAAGAAGTCAGAAATTCCGCCCAACCGGCCGGCAGCGTCTCTGGCCGCTCCCGGAGCGCCAAAAATGCGGTCTGCGGCGCTGACAGCGTAAGGCTCTTTTTCAGCCATAGCCATCAGCATTCTTTCTTTAAGAGAAGGCTCTGCGGTGTCGTCAAAAAGGCCGAACGAAGCGTTGTTCGCCATGTTTCTAGCCATCGTAGGAACCGGACTGTACATGGCCTGATCTTTTGCGTCAGCAATCGCTCCGTACGTGCGATCAACCAAATCCATCAGACCCGGTTCCATGCTAAGAGCAGTTGCTGTGGTCTTTCGCCCAGCGTTCAGAAAATCGTCAATCGCTCCGCCGAACCCGCCGGGCGGCTTACCGGTGGGCTTGCTTTGCACGTCTCTAGCCGTCTTCAAAGCGTCTGAGAGCATCGGACCTACACCGCCAAAAAAGCCTCCTTCGCCGCCTCCCATAGCCGCATCTGCACTAGGGGTGCCGAGATACTGTGCACCGAGAGCTGCACCGAGACCGCCAGCGCCGAGAATACCGGCACCAAGTCCAAGTCTCTTCAGCATTTGAAGACGGTTGGAGGTCTTAATCATTTCAAAAGTAAGAGCGGTAGATCTTCTCATTTTAATACCTTCAAAGTCGGTCAATGGCCGGTGCGTGGTGTCTGCCAATAGCAAAAGCTTGATTGCATTGCATAGATACCGTATGTGCCCTTTTAGTGGCAGTCAACTAATCCTGTCATGTAGAATTAATCCACCTATGGTGTGCAACAAATCTTACTTACTGGCCATAAGTATTGTACCGGGGTGTAGCGCAGTCTGGTAGCGCAACGGTTTTGGGTACCGTAGGTCGCAGGTTCAAATCCTGTCTCCCCGATCCGCGTCTGTAGCTCAGTTGGATAGAGCATCGGCCTTCTAAGCCGCAGGTCACAGGTTCGAGCCCTGTCAGACGCATTCAACACGTAAGCCGACAAGGCTGAATTCACAACAACGGGAGGACGTTTCTGAACGCATTGAGTAGTGTTCTATTTTGTGAACTCATCACCAGAGGTTTCTCATGTCTAATTTCCCTATCTATGGTTGGACCGACGCGTACGTAGTGTGGACCGATGTGCAGCGTGCATCCGTCCGAGCGCTGGCCGATAGGTTCCGCGCAAACTCGAACACAGTATGGGAAGAAGTGGAAATGGCGATCGCCGGCAAGGAGCTGGAGATGGGCCACGCAATCCAGTTCGTGTCCGCGCAGGTGGAAGCATCGCATGGTGCAACCAACTGCAATTTCTTTTCCAGCGCAAACTTGCTGAGCCATTTTGCGCGTAAGTACGCAGCCAAGACCGCAGAACACATGTTCAAGCAGTCTGGAGTGTCCGGCTGCCGAACCTACCGTGCCATCTTCACTGGCAGGTTGTGCGAACTGATGTTCCCTCCGTTTGACCTCGCAAACCCGGACGAACTGCAGAATTATCTCGAGCCGCTCGTGTCCGCTAATCAGAACGACGACTATGACGGGTTTGAAGATTTCAGCAGCGTCCAAACTGAGGACAAAACTGAAGAGAATGACAAACACCGGTGCCAGCTGGATATTTCGTACGAGGCGCTGGTCAGCAAATTTGCCTCAGACATCCATGTCGTTGATGTCACCGGCGACGACGACCCGACGCCGTGGGAGAGCGTGTACGTGCTGCTGGCAGCGGACAACTTCAAAGTGAACGCAATGTTCAGCGTCTCTTCCGGCGGTACAGACGCGTTCCTGCCTGAGGAGAAAGCAAAGAAGTGCGATCACTTGCGACTGTTGGAGTCCGTGGACGTGTATAAGACAAACGCTATCCAGCAGCTTCGGAACCGTGCGTTTCTAAGCCGTACCGAGACTCGACTGATCGACATCGCAGAAGAGACAGGAGACTACCGACGGCTTGCGTATCTGCGCGTAGCCAAGAAGTTTTCTGAATACTTCAACGAGACGAATCAGTACGAAGTCTACAACATGTTCGGGCAGTACTCGTTCGAGCACATGGAGAGACGGGAGCACCTGCTTCTTGCGTCCAGCCTCGACTTGCCTGTTCCATTTGTGGTGTACAGCCAGCCCGGTCCTGCAACCACCGCATACCGTACAGCCTCGGTGCTTTGCGGTACGGACAGCAAATCACAGATGTCTCGCATGGCCATGATGAGCTGGGCGGAATCGCACGTTCCAAACAAGGTACCCATCCCCAAGATGGCTACCGTATCCACTGCACTCCAGAACGGGTGGGCCAGCTTTCTCCACACTAAACTGGCTGGTGCTTCGCACAGTTCGTCAGACGCCGCCAGCGCGGAGACTGCTGCCAAGTTCGTCAGCACCATGGGACAGTTCGGTGAATTTATCGAGAACGTTGTTGGGTACAAAGCGTACCGGGTAACGTTTCCAAGCGTGTACGGTTTGTTCCCGATTTCGTACGTATCAATTGAGAATGCCGTTCCGTTCTCGGCAAAGATGCAGATTCTTTGTAACTCAATCAGGGAACGAGTGTTCGGTCAGGATTTGGCGGAGCCGCTGAATTCGGAAGCGCTGGAGACGGCAGTATCCCGCGTGAAGGAATTGATTCACAAGATCCGTAGCATGCCAGACGAGAGTGAAGATCCGTTTGCCATTGTTACGCCGGTACAGACGCCGATTACCTCACAAGAAGATCTGGCGGACGCTCTTCAGCAAATGCTGGAGACTCATTCTTCCAGCATCAAAGACGGATCCATTGTCGCGATTCTGGACGGAGACGGTACCGTAATCGGTGCCCAGAATGCTCGTACGGGTGAAGAAATTAACGACCCCAAGATCATTGCGGCACTGCAAAAGATGGCAACCGCTGCGGTAGTTGAAATCAAGAAAACATCCACTCCAGAAACCAGCTCAGTGCGAATCGACAACCCTGAATCCGCTAACGCATCGGTAAAGGTAATACCGACACCTGCCACTGAAGCAGAGCCGGTATTTGTTTCTCAGAAGGGTGAGATCAAGCTTACGCCTATGTCGCAGCGACAGCGGCAAAAGTTTTCGAGTTTGAGAAACTAATGGCTATGGCCGCAGCTCGGTGCGGCCGATCCCTCTCGGGATCTTTTTTAGTTCTTGGTGACTTCGCACTCGGGAAGGGTCGCCGGCATCCAGATGTCCGCCGGCTTACCAGACAGCGCCCTGTCCCAAATTTTAATCATGCGCGCCGAAGAACGGACTACATGAGAAGGCACTGCGCCTTTGTTTAATAAAATCTTCATGTGGTCTGCAAGGACTGCGCACGCCGTGCACATAGTAAAAGGAGCGATCCATTTTGTTTCAGACGACCACTTGTCATTCGTGGTGTCTACCAACGAGCACGCCCCTTGCGTCGTAAACACCATGAATCGTTTTTCGTCTATCCAAGCAATAGAGTGCACGTGCTTGGCGCGCTCCAAGAAGTGCAGCAGTGATGTCTCCGCCCACGTCTTTGGTCTGTGCGATTCTGATTCGTAGTCCACCGTGTTGTTCATGGCCGGCACGCACTGATCCCACAGACTCAGCACCTCTCCGGTAGACAGCATCACCGTCCCCTCTCCGGTCTCTGGATCGAGACTGACGACCCGGCCTCGTCTGAAAACCGGAAGCAATGACGCTTCATTCCCGTAGTTGGCAAACAAGTACTCTTCGATCGCTTGCGCTTCTGTGTACGCACTAGGTTCCAAAACGGAAGACGGCACCCACCTTCGGTCCGCGTGTGGCCAGACCAGCACGCCCACGACGCCGCTCTCAGGTTCTTTGTAGTGGTCGGCTGCCCACTCAACCCATGAGTACACCGCGTTACGAACTTCTACGATCTCTTCCTCTTCGCTCTTAAACATCGTCATGGGGACAGTAGCAAACCCGTCTACTTGGTACTCAGCGTCCCCAAACAGGCCGGCGCATCGAATGCGTACCCACGACCTGCTTTCCATGGATCTCAAGTAGTGACGTGCGTTTTCTGCAAGTGCGGGATCGTCAGCAGCGGCGTCCAACAAGGACAACCCGTCTACAAACCAAGAGTGACTAAACGACTGCATAAATCTCTTCTATCGGGCCACAAGAATACTGACGCACCGCTTAACACAATGGAGGAGCAAGCGCTATGCATACGCAATTTGTCGACAGTGAATCGTTTCTCAGCATCGCTGACGTGCACGGAACTTACGATTTCAACAGGAGGGTCACCATCAATTTGCCGGTCTTTCACCAAGACCGAAAAGCGTTCTGGTTCAAGCCGATTAATCGGGAATACATGAACAAGATTCGTTCTGCGCCTGAAGTTTCCAGTCAGTACGACACCGACTGTGAGCTGTTTGCGTTCTGGTACTCCGTACACGTCCCAGTGCACACGCAGTTACTCGTCACATGGTTCTGCCAACCCAAAAACCCAATCGCTCAAATCGAGTTCTGCAGCGGTGGACCTGTGGTGTTTCAACGTACGAGGGAGGGCAGGTTGCTCGATCGACACGAGCGCTCTACCGCGACGGTACTGCCTAACAACCTGTGGATCACAGATGCCGAGTACGACACTACTGCTTGTGCCGTGTGGTTCACAGACGCCAACGCCATCGCGGCGTGCAACTTGTATACACAAGCGTTCGCGTGTGATCCGACACTAAAGAACTCTGTAGGGCTGATCGACAGCGTCATTCGATGCGGTGACACTTCGTCAGGCGTGGGGGTGGAGTTGTTAAGGATCTCACGCAACGAACTGTCTTCTGTTAGCCCCAGCATTTACGGGAGGTAACATGCTCTCTATCAAACTAGACCGGGAACACGTCATTGAGGAGTTTAAGCAAAAGTACTCGTATCCTGCTTTCGTAGCCGAAGCAGCAAAGATCTTGATTACCGATTGGGAGCAAGACGCTAACTGTTACGCGGACGACGAAGGCGAAGACGATGAGCTTAGCGGCAAAAATTGCTACAACATGATACTCGACAAGTGCGCAACCAACGGAGTGGTCAACTATGAAAAGGTAGTACAACAAGCGTTGTTGTACCCAAAGCTGCACGCGTTCAGTGAGATACTACAACTTGCCGACGACACTGTGTCCGAATCCATGATGGACGTGCTGGACGGAATGTCCACGTACGAAAGGGCAAAGATGCGTGACGTCGCCGAGTTTGCGACGCAGGACGCAGACTACGACTTCATCCGTAATGCAGATTCGTTCGCAGTCACCATGGTGCCGCTTCTGCGCATGCTGACGTTTGTAACGAGACGGCAAGCAAGCGACTGCTCTGGTTCGTGCGACTTTGAAGACGCTCCCGAGATGTCAATTGCCTTTCGCGTGCATCTGCTTCCACCAGAAAAGGCAAAGTGGATATTTGCGTTCATAGTGGATTCGGCTCGTAGTGAAGACTGCGCCATTCTCTACAATGGTCCGCCTGAACTGTTTACGCGCACAGGCGAGTTGATGTGCCACAAGAACGTGATGACCAGTTGCATGGGCACGACGCACATTGTCGTTATGTTGTGGACGTACTGTGAACCAGACGAGTTGCTGGACGGGTGGATTGATGAGTTTGCCGAGACGGTCGCAGAGGGGTTGGTCGATCCCTACGGCGCGTACGGCCTCACCGAGCTTGCACTTGATCCGTCCACGTTAAACGATATTGGCTGGTCGTCTTCTGTCGGCATCATTGACGCCGACGAGTTGATTTCCGTCATTCGGATGTGGCCAGAAGGTTCTAGGTACCTGCCAATGAAGTAACGGCAATCAAGGAAGAACGAGCACACCAGCGCGTTCTTTTTTAGCTTTCGTTGACCGAAGGCACCGCTAAATAGATAGTGTACGTGTCACACGAAGAGGATGTATGCCCGGCACACGATTCAATCTTTCAATCACTTCCAGCGGCGGAGTCGGCTTGCCCGGTGATGCTACTGTGTGGGAGTCAGTAGGCAACTGGTCTGATCTAGACGATATTGTGGGGCCGCTTCGGACGGGTGACCGTGCGCGGGTTGACAACCTTGTGCCGGGCGTTGGCTTTGCGCAATACGACGGCACAGACTGGCGACTGTCGCAGGCAGTATTTCCTACTGAGGCAGATCTGCTGGCATTTGGCAATCTTATTGAGTCGGGCGCGATTGCCAGCGTGGGAACAGGCGTTGAAACCGACCCAGTATACTACTACGCCGACGACGAGTGGGTAAGAACTCCAGACGGCACAGGGTACGTGCACCCTCAAGTCAACAACGTCACAGAGCTTTTGGCTATTCCAGATCCAAAGAATAACGATCGCGTTCTTGTTTTAAACACAGGACAAGGAACCGCAGGCTGGGCAGTTTATTACGGATCATGGTTTTTAGACCAAGGTTCTTTTTCTACTGTCGCGGACATGGAAGCGTTTTCCAGTGAGCCTGAATTCAACAGTGTAAAAGACGAAGCTATTGTCAGCATCGGCGGTGTCGGCTCAACGTGCCCTCATTATGTGTATCTGGAAGGCACAAATGAATGGGTAAGAACTCCAGAAGATACCAAGTACATTTGGCCTAATGCTCTTAACTGGGCCGGGTTGCCGGATAACGATTCATTAAAAAATGGAGATGAGGCTTTTGTTGAGTTTCTCGGCACAACAACTAGCTATGGAACTGCTAGATGGTCTGATGTTATCCCAGACTGGGAACTTAAAGAAGTAATTTTTGCCGGATGGGATCCTGTAGTTTTTGAAACTAACTTTCCGGGAATAATTGCTCAAGGGGCAATTTTACGGTCGGATGATGGTTCATGGGAAGCTCCAATTTATCTCTATGATAATACTGGACTTGGTCCAGAGTGGGTGCGGTCGCCTAGATTTGTTACGTATAATTGGCCTCAGCGTTCAACGTGGGGCTATCTGGCCAGCATCGAGGGCATGGTCGATGGAGATCGAGCACAAGTAGCATTATTGGGACCCACTGGATCTTCTGGCGTAGCTAGATACGAAGGCGTAGTTACCGATCAGTGGCAGTTAGAAAAAGGCGTATTTGCAACCGCTGCCGACATGGCGACGTTCACGGCCACTCCGCGCCCTATTCAAGGCGGTGCGCTTGCTACAATTGGTACGGGGGCAGAAGCTGAAACTATTTATTTTTACGATTCGGGATTGTCCGCGTGGGTAAGAACTCCAGCCGACACAAAGTACATCTGGCCGCAGGTTAACAACTGGAGCGAGCTGACTACGCTACGACCTCACGCTATAAACAATGACGAAGTGCATGTGAATACACTCGGTACTACTCATTCTAGCGGCACGGCGCAGTTGCATGGCGGCACTTGGAAATTAATTGAAGGTAAGTGGACCTCTGTCGTTTTAATGACTCTTTGGAGTGAAGGCCCTATTCACGAAGGTGCAATAGGGTTTGTGGATGCCAGTTTTCAATACGATGAAGATTCATCTGTGTTTTATTACACAGGTGGAGCTTGGGTCGCTACCCAGCCGGTTGGCGTAACAAAAGTTCACACCATTTCCTCCATTTATGATTTTAGCGCGAGCGGTTTGGCTGATGGGGACTATGGCGTTTTGACTCCATCTGGCGGATCTCCAATCGTGCTTAGGTACAAAGCGGCGTGTACGGTTGCGGCTGGTGGTACTCGTGCTGTCTGGATGACTCCTACTGCGTATGCTGGAAGTCCAGTTTTGCAAGCGTGGACAGACGGAACAGAAAACAATGCAACCTTGGCCGCACAAGGGTGGACATTAGCTATTGGGACAGGCTGTAGTCTTGGGCCTACTGGAGGCTATCAAAGAATGGCAACGCCCGGTTCTCAAGTTAGTGTATCGCTGGCGGCTATGTCCGGTGCGATAACATCGACCACAAAAGTAGAGTCAATTTATGAATGTAGAGGGTCAATTCCGGGAGGTTCAACTGTGCGATCTAAACAGTTTTATCTTGCGGATGGAGTAAATGGGTACTCCATCGGAGACTCAGGCCAAGGCGGTTCCAACGGATATGGGTATCGACAAGCAGCTGCTGGTGCGATTGCAAACACCCCTATTCGAGACGTTACAAGCGCAAGAATACCAGCGTTGGCGGCTACCCCATTTGTTTGTGTTGCCAGAGACGAAGGTAGAACGGTTTTTGCATCTCTTTCAGTTAATGGAAATGCGTTTGCCGACTACCGAAGAAATCTTGGTAGTATCGCAGCCAGTATTTTTTATGTTTATATAACAGGCGATATTACTGCGCCAATTACAATGGACTACCGAGGTCAGGTTCTCACCTATTAGGACAAGTATGCAGATTTTTGCAAAGTACCGACATCCTGTGCCGGACGGTTTTCAAAGTTACAGTGTTCACCTAGTTGATAACTCGTGTACTTGTACTGAAGATGAGACCGGCGTGTCCACCGTCTTAATCTGGGATGGCGTTTTGGTTTCAGGTGACCTCCCAGAGAACGTATTAAGTGGCCTATCTTCTTTAATTTACACCACAATACAGAACGCAACTACTGCGGGCTTGTTGCTAAACTAGTACGAGAAGGAATTTCATGACATCTATCATCCAGCCCGCACAACTTCTCTCTACTGCCCGTGCCAACCTCGGGCAGCTTTCCGTCTACACCGCTATGACCTTTCACGATATGAAGGTCAGAGAGACGTCAGCCAACCGTGGTATGTGGGTAGACGCGATCACGGAGATGGCAGGCGCCGACAAGGAAGACGCTCACGCTTGGTGCGCGATGTTTGTTGAGACTTGCTGGCGCATGGCGGGGGCATCTGCCATGTCCGTGATCGACACGTCACGCATTGACTGGGGCGGCAGCGTCCACCGAAACTGGGTCAACACGTTCAAGCTGAACCCCGGAGCGTGTATCTGGCGCAAAGACGCTTTGGATGGTACGATTAAGGTACTTCCCGGAGACGCGCTGATCCGCTTTGAACTCATTACCCCATCGAAGGGCTATGTTATCGGAAACGCAAAGAATGGACATACTGAAATCGTTGTACAAGTTCACGGCGACGGACGTATTGATACTGTCGGTGGTAATACCACTTCAGGCGATTCACGCGATGGGAATGGCGTATTCTTTAAGCGCGGGGAGTACACCCTTCACCAAGATCGCGTCGTTGGCTTCATCCGTCCTCAATGGCGTAACTCGAAGGTAGACTAATGAGCGCTGCACTTACTCTCCAAAGACTTAAGTTTTCCTCTCTTGTAGAGATTGACCCTTCAGTTAGGCGCAATGCGGGTCTCTGGTCGTTGTTGACTGGAGAGGCCGCGGAGATGGTGCCTAGTAATGCTAGGTCATCTAGAATCGCCGCTGCGTCGTTAGGAGAGGGAGTAAACAGCGCCGGTAGTTTTGTAGACACTTTAAAGTCTCTCGGTCTTGGCGCAGGCGGTAGGAAAGCAGAACTGTCCACGTTGGGCCTAGACCCAAGATCGTCTCCCGTTATGGGAGAAAACTGGGATAGAACTTTTGCTAGAGCACTAGGAGTAGACGACGTACCCGTCCGCAGAGACTTGGCAGCCGCTGCAGTGAGCGCTCGTCCTGTCTACGACTCCTATGCAAATCAATTGCTGTTTGCCACGCAAGACACGCCTGCGAACATAACGAAGCAGCTTGGAAGAGCGGCGGTGGCTATGGACCCAGACGCTTCCAGAACAGCAAGATACGGGTTGACGGCAGCAAAAAATAGATTTTTAAGTTCGGCACTTGGCACTGCCGGAATTGTTCCCGGAGCTGCAGTGGGCGGTCTGGTGGCCGGCCCAGTAGGGGCGGTGGCCGGAGGCATCGGAGGAATTGGTGCTTTGCGTCGAGCCATTAACACCAGACTTCAAGTCGGAGAATCACTTGAAGCTGATCGGTTGATTAACTCTCGGTTGGCACCAGTGGCGACACAAAAGTTCCTCAAAAACTATAATCAAGCGGCTAGGGCGTCTAGGCGAGGCCTTATCGCACGCGGACTCCTACCTGCAGCGGCGGTAGGCGCAATACCCATTGCTCTGGCCGCGTTGATGCCGCCTACGGCTAGGAACTATCTTAACGACGCGGCGAGCACGGGTTACTACCAAACCTTTTTAGACTAAGGTTTGCGATCTCTCTCTCTCTCTCTCTCTTGTAGGTGCCTAAATGAGACGCTCCACAGCTCTTACGTTTGAAATGATCAAAACTTCCAACCGGTCTAGAGCGCTTAAAGCCCTAGGCCTAGGCGTTGGAGCCCTAGGATTGGGGGCCCTAGGATTGGGTACCCTAGCACGAAGTCTGGCGGTGAGGCCCGGTGAGTTTCGGTTTATGCCGGCAGACTCTTGGGGAATTAATGCTAATTTGGACCGCATATACGCCGGGTCACCAATCACGCAAAGATTGTTTAGGCAGCCTATACAGTTGGACTCAGCCGATCCGTTTACTTCAATTAACAACATCCGGCAAAGAGCTATTGACGCCAATGAATTTGCAAACCAAGTAATGGAAGATCCGCATTTAAGGGCAGGTGGATTAAACGAGGAGGAAGTTAGAAATGGAGTTCTAATGGGAGAAGGTTACTTAAATCCTGACAAAACCGGATATGAAAGAAGAATGAGAGGGCCTCTTGCCTCTTTTTAACTTGTGAACCCTCAATAAATCGCGCGTAGGCTTTAAACGGTTAACGAAAATGCCCACGAAATTAAACTTAGAATCTTCCGAATGGAAAAAAGCCGCGATTCAACTTCTGCTTTTATTAGGTAAAGAAGTAATTGAAAAGATTGCAGATTCTTTAAAAGAACGCGCAAAAAAAAGAAAAAAATCCATTCAGGTTAAGACTAAGCCGCCAACTAGATTTAAGTACCGCATAAAGAGAAACCCATGAGCACCTCCAATTTTATTAGACTCATTCTTATTCTCCTTCCCTTCGTCACGGTTTTGTTCTCCTGCGTGACTGGAGCACAAAGCGTACCCGGTCCGTTTCAGTTTACCGGAGTGAGCACTCAGTGCAGCGCTGCTGCCGAGTTCAGTGCTTACGGCATCGACACTACCATCTCGATGGAACCCTCTTGCGCTTCAGAAGGATCGGGCGTGCAGTGCTCGGTGGAAGCATGTGTCTACGCACTTGGCCTCTCTAAGTGTGAAACACTTTTTGGAGAATAAATCCAACCCGTCTGGCCGTAACTCCGCTAAGTGACGCAATATGAACACTGCAATTAGAAAATTGGTAGGTCAGCTCAAGTCTGCTTCAGTGACAGAAGGATTTGCTCCTACTAATATTTTTAGCCCCCCTGACGTAATTGGCGATTTGGCGAAGACGGCAGTCAAGCTGGTGGGTCTAGGCGCTTTAGGAGAAAAAGCAAACGAGATTGAAAACGCGTTTGACGCAGTTTATTCGCTGGGCGGCAGCATCGGAGGACGTAGATTTGAAAAGGCCACCTTGGGTGTTGATCCAAGAATTGTGCCGCGT
>Ga0315909_10007112_pt1 | contig 12537 bp, 9 predicted proteins | sample LakEriMetagenome_11_FD_203527 | JGI IMG/M metagenome (GOLD analysis project Ga0315909, IMG submission 203527) | Freshwater fungal communities from buoy surface, Lake Erie, Ohio, United States - Buoy 2 MA125 | ecosystem: Environmental > Aquatic > Freshwater > Lake | place: USA: Lake Erie, Ohio...
CGGGGCAAGAGAACCTAAATCATTGGCTACCTTACTAGCCTTTTTCACCATCGAAATAGCGCTTTGAAGGCTATTTAGGGCGCTCAACGGGTCTAACGGAATCATTCTTTCTCTCCCACTTAATGCACACAACCCTTCGGTTGTAAACATCACCAGTCCAAGTCCATTTAATACATCGGTACTCTATGGTTGCCGCCAAGAGAAAGGCGATCACGGAAATGCCCAAACAATAATATAACTACAAAAAATTACAAAGACAAGAATCAGGACTGCTACTAAGATAGCAAACAGCCCGTCTCTCACCTTAGTCGCCAATAATTCCGGTGGCACTTCCAACGGCAGCAGCACCAGTTAGCAATCCAGTTTTAGGTCTTTGCGCTCTCTTGTTTAACTCTCGCAAGATTGCAGTCTGCTCTACAGGATCAACAGTAAACAAGCGTTTTTGCAGAGCCTCTGAACTCTCACTGCTTATGCCTTTTGCTCTTGATGCTAGAGCTGACGTTCCAGATCGCAAAAGACTAACAAGATCGCCAGTTGCGCTTGCTTGGGCTAGTGAACCCAAAAGGCTTGCCTCCTCACGCACCGCTTTGTTTTCATCTGTACGAGAGCCACCAAGAACACGTTGCTTGGTTTCAGCCTGGCGGTTTAAGCCTTTGACGTATTGAGAAAACTCATTGTATGAGGCTTGATCGGGAAACGCATTTCTTAACAAGAGTTTTTGATTCTCTGATTTAAAGATTTGCTTAGTAAAATCACCGCCTTTGAAGTTTCCAAGTCGCTCGTTGACATCAGCCATCACACCCAAACGAAATGCCTCTTTCTCATCAGAGGTCAGTTTTTTGATCTTAGATGCGGCTTCTGCTGGGTTAAGTTTCTGATAGTCTTCACCCATCTTGAAAGCGTTTTTAATGCGTTCTGCATCAGCAAATTCTGCATTGGCTTTCTTGTATTCAGGATTGAGTGACTTAATAAGGTCATTAAATTCGTTCTTTACTTTAACGACATCACTTCCATAGCCAGACATCTTTTTTGTTATGTTGTCTGTTTCAGCATCAACAATCCGGTCAAGACCCATTTTGATTTGATGCAAAACATCAGTAGGAACTGATTGAGCATTGCGAATAGAAGCAAGGTCAGGCAGTTTTTGACCATAAACATCTGCTCTTTTAACGGCTTCTCCATAGGCTTTAGTGAAGACATCTCTGTCAATGAATTTTCTAAATGGCACAGCATTGATGGCTTTGCTATAGGCTTCTGGATATGCTTGAGAAGCAAGTCGTGACTGATTTGCAGTCAATGCCTCAAGATACTCAAAGCCATTGACGTTTTTAGCCAATCCAGCCTTTTCAACCAAGCCCTTTACTATGTCATTGGGTTGGTCAATAAGACGATTTTCAAGGAATTCCTTTGTAGTACCCTTGGCAGCAGATTGGACAGTGTATGCGCTATAGGCTAAGTCGTTCAGACTTTTGCCTAAGTCAGCAATGACCGGATTAGGAACACCAATCCTACGCAATTCATCTAATGCTTGTTGCGCTTCTGTTGCAGAAAGATTGTCTTTCTTAAGGTAGTTTGCCAACATCTTTGATGCCGCAGCCTCCTGGTCGCCAATCCCCGCAGAATTCAAGACGTTCTTAATTAGAGTTCCTGCACCCTTAACAACAATAGGCACAGAACCGCCTAACAAACCGCCAAATACGCCACCCATTGCAGCTTCTGATCCTTCATCTTTTTCAGCAAAACCATAACCGGAAGCCGCACCCGTAACTGCACCAATTCCAGTACCACGGGCAATTTGACCTGGCACAGTTTGACCTGTAATCAATGCTTGAGTGGCAGGGGCAAGTTTTGCAACTTGTCTAGCAATGCCTAGAGGAGCAATTAAACTGCCACCAATTTCTGCACTTGTTTTAACAATTGGCATATCCATGCCGAACTGTTTTTGTTGTTCACGCAAAAGATTGCGTTGACGCTCATACTCTGGCCCACTAATCGAGCCAGTTCTAAGTGCTGCTTCAATTTCATCAAGCGTTCCAAAGGTCAAGCCTTGACCAACAGACCTAGCAGCCTCGGCTAGTCCTGAGTATTCTACGGGCGAACCAAGGACTGATTTGAATGCCTGTGGTTGTTCAGCAATGGGTGCATCTTTGTAATCAGCCATTATGGTTTTGTCCTTCTTATGCCTTCGGGGTCAACGAATACTGTTCCTGATGGGAACTTGGGGTTTTTCAAAAACCTTTGATAATCAGCATTGTCAATAATTTGAACATCAAATTTAGGAACTTCAATTGCACGTTCTGGTTCAGGGAAATTGGCATTCTTTCTACGTCTTAATACATCATCAGCAGCGTTCTGAGTACGTCTAACATTGATGTCAACCAAACGCCTCATTGCTGCTGCCGCTGCTTGTGGAGACTCTGAACTTTCAAGTTCTTTTGCCGCCCTTACAGCGTCACCTTCAGTTTGTGTTCCTTTGTTTAACCGCAAACTCTCATTGGTCAATACTTTCAAGAACTTATCATAGTCTTCTCTAGCAAGAACATCAGGGTCTTGTGATCCAAATGCTTGCCTTGTTCTGATACTGGCTTTATCTTTGAGGCCAAACTTGATCTCGCCAGACTTTATTCTATTGATGAAATTGTTGGCATCAGATGCTAAATTTGTTGCGGCAGTTGCAGTCCCATAATCTGCTTCTTCATCTTTTGCAAGATAACTTGGCAATGGCTTAGTTCTAGCAGTTTCTGCTTTACGATCTGCTTCTGCTCTCTTCATATCCTGCTGGAATGCAATGTTCTGCGCTTGCAATGCTTGATTGCCTTGTTGAATCAAAAGGCTTTGACGAGAGTTCTCAAGACCTTGAGACCTTAATGAAGCAAGTGTGTCTTGATTATTTTTAATCTGCGTTTGATTTTGTTCAAACTGACTAATTCGCTGAGTCATCTCAGCCAACTCTTTAGCTTTTATATCAACCTTTTCAGGGTCAAGAATCCCCTTTTCAAGACTAGTTGAATACTGTTTCGCAAGCGTTTGAACAGTCTTTGGAATAGTTGCATCGTCAATAAACACCTTAAATGGGTTGTCTTCTGGAGCACCCATTGCACCGATCCTGCGGAGATCAGGAATAACTTTGGCAAACTGAGAGATTGCTGCTTGTCCTTGTGGGAATGACAACAGTCTATTCTTCACCTCTTCATTGACGCTACCATCTGGGTTTTTCAGTTGAGTAATTAAGTTTTGAGCAATACCTTCAAGTCCTTGAGCTTGCATACGTTGACCACGTTGAGTCAAATAATCCTCATTCTTCATGGCTTGCATTCTGGCTTGCGTACCTTGCTCACGCAAAGCAAGGGCGGCTTCTGCATCACCACTTTGCAATGCCATTTGAGCAGCTTGAATGTATGAGTCCGGATTGCTTGGGTCAATCATTCCAAGCAATTGCTGACGTTGAGTGATGCGCTGAAGTTGGGGGTCTTCTATTCCAAAAGCACCACCAATAGCAGTACCAAGACCTCTAGCACCCGCATAGGTCATTGCCGCACCACGAGCCGCAGGGTCTAGTTGAGCTAACCTAATACCTTCTTGCAAAGCACTTGTTCGTTGTTGCTCACCATACATTTCAGGGGTTAGCCCAAAAAGACCTGCTACGATATTGTCTGCCATGATGAATCCTTAAGAAAATAAGCTGCTAAAGATATTACCTGCCGCAGTACCAAATGCAGGTGAAGCACCTAAACCACTTAAAGCAGTTGAATAAGGATTGGTAGTAGCCGCAGGGCCAGTAGCCAACGCTACACTTTGACCCGCACCCCTCAAGCCTAATTCACCCATCCTTGCACCCGCAGCAGATGATTGTTGAGCCAAGGTTTGAGCCATTGTGAAGGGTTGTTGTGCCATTTGCTCCAAGCCTTGAACCTGACCCAAAGCAGTCGTGTAGGGCTGATAAGCGGCTTGTTGACCACCATAGTATTGACCCATAGTCTGTGCGCCTGTACCCAATAGTCCCGCACCAAACGCAACCTGTTGTTGACCAGCTTGTTGAGCTTGTGCCGCCAATTGTGCTTCCTGAGTAGCACGAGCGTTATACAGAGCTTGCAGTTCAGGAGTAGTAGCACCCAAAGTACCACCTTGAGCCACAGAGAGACCGCCACGACCTTGTTGTTGGAGTCTGTTTTGCAGATTAGCCAACTCTAACTCACGACCAGGTTGCAACAAAGCCATCTGCTGATTGAGATAATTCTGAGCAACATCTTGAGGACTTTGAGCCAAGTATTGATTGCCCAAACCAAACAAAGCTTGTGCGCCTGTTTGTAGAGGAGCAAATTGTGCTTGTGCGCCTTCTGCTTGTACTAAACCAGACTCAGCCAACTTAACTAAGCGGTCTTGAGCATTCTTGGCCTCAGGACTTAGTGTGTACCCTGCGCTTGTCAACTGACCTGTTACTGGATCGACTGCAAACTGTGAAGTACCAAACCGAGTAGTCATTCCAATAGGACGGAATGCCGCAGATTGTTTGGCAGCCGCAGTCTCAGCATCAATCATTGCTTGCGCACGTTGAGCAGCTTCTTTTGATGTTTGTTGTTGGAGAAGACCCGCACCAGTAGTCAAACCAGTAGAAATAAGATTTGCCAAAGCCGCATTTGTAAGGCCAGTACCAATTCCAGTTCCCAAACCAGTTAATCCAGTACCAAGCCCTGTACCAAGACCCGACAATCCAGAAGTCAAGCCAGTACCAAGCCCTGTCAAACCAGTGCTTAATCCCTCAAGACCAGTAGTTAAAGCACCAGTACCAAGATTAGCAACTGTATTTCCTAAACCACCCACTGTAGCCGCTGTTCCCGCACCAGTTCCTAGTAATTGTGTGCCAAGAGTAGAGCCAGTTAATACGCCTGTCCCTGTTAGAGCACCAGTACCCGTAGTCCCCAGAAGACCTGTTCCGAGAGTAGAACCTGCCAAAATGCCCGTACCAGTTAAGCCAGCAGCCCCTGCCGCTGTGCCAAGCAAACCAGTTCCTAATGTAGAACCAGATAAAACACCTGTACCCAATCCAGTGCCAGCAGTAATTCCCGCACCAGTACCTGCGGCTCCAAGGCCTGCCGTACCCGCTGCATTTAAACCTAAACCAGCACTACCCGCTGTTAATCCAGTACCCAATGATGAGCCTAAACCTGTTGTACTAGCCAAGGCAGTAGCATCAGCAGCAGCCTTAGCCGCAGCAATATCAGCAGCGGCTTTAGAGGCGGCAGCGGCATCAGCAGTAGCTTTAGCAATAGCAGCGTCAGCACTAGCCTTAGCAGCAGCCGCATCAGCAGCGGCCTTAGTAGCTAGATTAGCCTTAGCCGCAGCATCAGCCGCAATCTTAGCCTGAGCAGCGGCATCAGCAGCAATCGCATCAGCGGCAATCTTAGCTTGAGCTTGAGCCGCAGCATCAGCCGCCAACTTATCTGCAACAGATTGAGCCGTAATTCCCGCTTGTGTGCCAGTTGTAACTCCACTACCACCAGTTAAGTTGGCTAAAGTGCCAACATTTGCACCAGTAGTCAATGCACCCGCAAGAGAACTAGCACCCGCAGAACCACCAGCACCACCCAAAGCAAGATCAAGTTGGGCAAGTTGGGCTGTTGTTAAACCTGTAGAGCCAACAGTAGCCGCAGTACCCGCACCACTTAATAGTCCACCCGCAGCAGCACCGCCTAAAGCGGCTAAAACTACAGGGTCTTTAAGCGCACTTACTAAGCCACCAACAAATGATTGATCTTTCTTGGTTTTGATTGTATTTACTAATCTACCTTCAGGACTGTAAACTTGTACTGGTGTTCCAACAGGCTGTTTGTCATTTACACCACCTGTAGTCTTAGATATATATATGTTTTCTAATGGGCCAATCTCTTGAGATTCACCAGAACCAGTCATTCGATATTGAGTTTGTACCCATGTATCTCCAAGCAAAATAGCCTGATTTTGAGGAAGAAATGGAGCTAATCTAGGAATAATATCTTCTACTTTAGTGCCAGTAGCAGTAGCTATTCTTTGTGGCGAAATCCCAAAGGTTTTCATTGCCTCAAAAGTTTGGGCATCCGTAGGATTTCCTAAGAAAAAATCAAAGATTTGCTTATCTGTTATGGCCATGATTGTTCCTTCTTTTAAGCCCAAACCCTACGCCAAACCGATGGCGCAGGACTTACTTCAAATGCGTTCAATGGTGCTGAGTCTTCATCAGGCATTACTCTAACATTAACGTGCCAACCTTCCAATGGGATAGGCTCTGGAGGGTTCTCAGGGTCTGGAATCTCTTGTTTCTGATACAGGATTCCTAAAACATCAATGTTGATGTAATTAGGGGTTGTATAAGCCTCAGAGACTACGTTGCCTTCCTCATCTAATACTTCAGCATGAGTTGTGTAAAGAACAGCATTAGCCGCTGTCTCATCAGTAAATTTGCAATAGAAGTCCATTTGTAATCCTTAACTTGTCAATGCTTGAAGTTGAGCGTTTGTCACTCGCAGTGGGTAGTAGGCTATTTTTTTAATGCAGCCGTTTAACTTGCCAGCCGAAGAATTAAAGCCACCAATTTCTACCGCTGTATTTAAACCAAAAGCACCCGTAGTTGTAACACCAGCAAGAGTTCCATTTACAGCACCATTTTTTTCATTTGCAGTAAATGAATATGCACCGCTTGCTTTGTACGAGGCAGTTGTAGAAACACCGTTTCCAGATACAGTCCCTGTAATTGGTCGAACTAATGTTCCACTATCTTTATAGCCAAATACCAAAGCACTTGCGCCTGTAATGCGAAATGGATAGCAATCAACTGGTGCAGTTGATGGAAGAACAATATCAACAAATGCGGCTCCCTCATCAGCACGATACCAAGTAGAGAAGTTAGTCCCCGTCATTGATGCCGCATCAGCCGCCCGTGTGACTTGTGATGCTACTGTGGGGATGTAGGATGTGGCAAATGAACCTGCTTCAAACTGTGCGCCCCAAAGGAAGATTCCTGAAAAGCCATCGCCTTGGTATGTGCCAACTCGTGAAGCAGAACTTGATGTTTGAACAATAAAATTTACCGAAGCAGTTGTAGTAGCAGATGCAGTAACTGTCACACTACATCTGTACCATCCATTACCAACCAAAGTTATTGATGTAGAAGTAAGCCCACTTAATGTACCAATTGCACCTGTTGCCAGATTAAAGTTTGCAAACGAAACTGGAAAACCAGACGCTGAAGGAACTATTTGTAAAACACTTCGTTCACCCGCTTTAGCGTAAACAGAAAGTGTATAAGCAGTACCAGAGGTAACAGAAGGTGCATTTGACGTTACATAATGTGCCGCATTAGCCGAATCTTCAACAAGTTTATCGCCAGTTAATGTGCCATCAGGAGCAACAATCGTGTTTGACGTAATGCTAGATGCAACTTTTGTCCAAGCCGCATTTGCCAAATCATCAGAATAAGTATTTAAATTACTTCTACTCTCCTCAATCAACAATCCCAATGATTCACCAGTAGTAAGGTTGTTATCAAACCTTGCTACACCTGATGCCGCTGTTTGCAAAGCAGGGATGTAGTTTGTGATGGCTTGCGTTGTTGTTGCTGTGTAGGCTGAGACAGCACTGCGTTGTTCTAGTTGTGCGCCCCAAACAAAAACACCTGAAGTTCCATCGCCTGTATATGAAACAGTTGTTCCAGACTGAACTAAAAAACATTGAAAAGCATTAACACCTGAAGTAATAGTGGCTGTGTAAGTAATAGAGCATCTATACCACCCGCTACCTACTGAAGATATAGCTGATGAAGTTGGTGCTACTCCGTTTGTTGTGCCTATTGTTCCTGCACTTAAATCAAAATATGTTCCACCACCACCATTCATGGCTGTGTATAACAATATTATTGTTCTTGTATTTGCCTTTGCATATATTGACACTGTATAAACCTGTCCAATTACCCCTCCGCCTATTGGTGCTGAAAGATAATGAATTGTATTGGCAGTATTTTCTATAAGAGAATCTGCAGTAGATGTTCCATCAGGTGCTGTTGTGGTATTGGGAGTAATATTACAATTATTTTTATTCCAATACACATTGTCAAAATCTTGCGAGTACAACACTAAATTTTCTTCAGCCTTAGCAGTCGTGACCCCGTTATAAAAGGTCGCTGTACTTGCACGAGTGTAGGTAATGCGGGAATCTAATTGCTTAGTGTTAGCAAAGTCCAGCAAGAGGCTTGGCTTGATTGCAGGGAAGTTAGCTTGAATAGTCATGTTCTAGTCCTTAGTAAGAGGGATACCACTTGGCAGTGGTTGCGTCATAGCTCAAGATTAAAGCCTTGCTCACTACGCCAGTTGTTGCAATAGCGATATTCCCAGATGTTCCTGTTGACCATAATCCAGTAGGAATCAAAGTAATCTGACCACCACCCACAAACTCAGAGGGGACTGTAATCGTGTTAATAGTTGTTGTGCCAGAGATAAAAGTGATGGGAGCTAATGGCTGAATAGTCGCAGCAGATGCAATTGTTGGCGCAGGGTTTAATGTTGCAAATAATCCAACAGTATCCTCATAAGCTAACTTACCTAAATACTGATTCAAAGGAATCTCATTAGCACCAGTGCCAATGTCTGTCTGGATAACAGTAGCAACACTGTTCTCAGTCAGGGTTGTGAAGTTACCCGTTGCAGGAGTTGTTGCTCCCACAGTGCCATTGATATTGATTGAGGCAGTACCTGTCAAGTTAGTAACAGTACCGCTAGATGGAGTTCCTAAAACACCACCATTGATAACTGGTGCGCCAGCAGTTCCTACATTGACTGCCAAAGCCGTAGCAATGTTAGTCCCTAGACCAGATACACCAGTGCTGATTGGCAAGCCAGTTGCATTGGTCAATGTTCCCGATGTTGGCGTTCCAAGGATTGGAGTCACCAATGTCGGAGAAGTCGCAAAGACAGCAGAGCCTGTTCCTGTCTCATCAGTTAAGGCAGAACGTAAATTAGCTGAACTAGGAGTCGCTAAAAAGGTCGCTACACCAGTTCCTAGACCTGATACACCTGTAGCAATAGGAAGCCCTGTAGCGTTCGTTAAGGTTGCGCTAGTAGGTGTTCCAAGGATAGGTGTGACTAATGTAGGAGAAGTTGCAAATACGTTTGCACCACTACCAGTTTCATCTGTCAAAGCACCCGCTAATTGAGATGAAGTGAATGAACCCAAAGAGGTTGCATTGCCAACAGAAGTGACTGCACCTGTTAAGTTGGCGTTAGTTGTGACGTTACCCGCAGTTAGACCAGAGGCAGTGCCTGTGATGTTTGTGCCTACCAAGGCTGATGGAGTGCCTAAAGCGGGAGTGACCAATGTTGGGCTATTGGCAAACACCAAAGCACCTGATCCTGTTTCGTCAGATACAGCAGAAGCTAAGTTAGCACTGGATGGTGTACCCAAGAAAGTAGCTACACCCGTACCCAAACCACTCACACCTGTAGAGATTGGCAGACCTGTGGCGTTTGTCAAAGTACCAGAAGCGGGTGTTCCCAATGCGGGAGTCACCAGTGTTGGCGAGTTTGACAACACTACTGAGCCTGTACCTGTTGAGCTAGTTACACCTGTACCACCATTTGCAACAGGAAGAGTTCCTGTGATGTCAGCAGTAGAAAGAGTTACTGCATCCCAAGTAGCATTTGTGCCATCAGTCTGTAGGTACTTGTTAGCGTTACCTGTTTGAGTGGGCAATAGGTTGTTTAGACCACCAGCCGCTGTAGAAGCACCTGTACCGCCATCAGCAACCGCTAAGTCTGTAATACCAGTAATCGTACCGCCCGTGATGGCAGCAGAAGCATTGTCTGTCTTAGTTGCAACAGCAGTAGCAATATTATTGAACTCAGTGTCAATCTCTGTACCTTTGACAATCTTTAAAGGATTGCCAGGTGATAAGTTATCTTTGGTAGCGAAATTGGTTGATTTTGTGTAATTAGACATGGTTTACCTCTTACCCTATTTTGCCATCTTTGGCTTGAATTTCAATCTTTTGCAGAGAAAATGAAACATTGTTAATTGTTGTTTCATAACCAGTTTGAACAATTTTTCCAGAGCCTGAAGCATTCGCAGAAAGAGTCTTAATCGGAACACCACTTGTGTATTCAGCAATGTTGTACTCAGCAGTTCCATATTCATAACTGACTTGAGTAGGAATAAATATGTTCTCTGATTGATAAGCACCAGAATAATCGAATCCCCACTTAATTGTTAAGAATTGATTAGACCCACCAATCACAACGGCAGTAATATTCTTTAAAATAGAAATCTGATTAGGATTTCCTAAGTCTGCATTGTTTGTGTAATATAAAAAACGATATGTTAATGTGTCATCAAGATAAGTTCCATACTTACCAATGTAGCCATTCTTACCAATATACAAGTCACCATTACGTAATGAACGCAAAGCAGTAGGAGCAATTGAGTCCCACTTTGTTACACGAGAAGCCCCATCTTGCAAAGATTGCTTGGTATCAAAACAGTAAACTTGAAATGTTGCAGGTAAAACAAGCAGATAAAAGGCTTCTTTTTCTGAATAAACAGACTTCAGATTAGCCAATGTCTCACCTGCCAATGATGAATTTAGGTCAAAACGAACATTCTTAGACAAGTCTCTTAGGGGAGCAGACTTCTCTTGAATAGTCCTCATTAATGAACGAACACCTGAGTCTGACAAGAAAATCACATCAGAGCCAACGCTTTGAATGGTATCTCTAGCAATACATCCAATAGAACCAATTGTGTCGCTCAAAACTAAAGATGCGGGTGTAGAAGCACCAGAATACACAAGAATCTGCCGTTTACCAAAGATAAACAAAAAGTCATTGTGAGCCGCCAAGCCCATTACTTCATCAGCACCATTAGGCCATACACGAGATACATCCAATGATCCTGAAGTGCCACCACCCCACACATGACCCGCAATCAGATCAGAAAAGGTAACAGTTACTTTGTCAGTAGCAGTATTAGCAACCCACAAGCGACCAAATGCTGAGATAGCAATGTTTGCTTGCGGAACAGTAGCTACATAACCTGACTTCTCAGAGACTCTGCGATAAGTAGTTGTACTTACTGCTGGGTCATAAATAAGTGGATCGTGACCAGTTTGGAAGAAGTATGCAATGCCATTGAGGGAAGCAGTTTGCCAGTTAGATGCAGTAATCGTAGGAGCAGAACCACCACCACCATAGGTCAACTCAGTCACTGCATTAGAAGTGCCAAGTTTAAATATCTTATTGTTGCCAGCAAATAGAACTGTAAGAGTTCCGTCAGTCTGGACTAATTCATGGATAACGCCAACATCGTTAGCACCTAAAGCACCAGAAGATGAGTTAACCCTTGACCAACCTTTTCTAGCACCAATACGACCATACTGATCCAAGATGCAGTTAGTTGCGACTAAAGCAAAGCCAGCCCCTAAATCAAGCGGAGAATCTTCAGTATTCAGGCCATAAAAGCCTGGTGCTGAGAGACTGTAACTTTGGAGTTGCGCTGCCATTAGACCGCCACAAAGTTGTCTTCAGGATAACGAGTGCTTTCCAATGCAATAGCGTCAGAGAGCATTCCTCTAAACAAGGCATAAGCCTCGGAACTACTTGTTCCACCATCTTCACCACGCTCAATCAAAGCACGTGCATAAGCACTTTGAGTCACCAAATAGTCCAATACCTTCACTGAAGTGCCATCAGCAGACAAATTAGCCTGTGGGATGGTTAAATCAAACTTCAGTGTGTAAACACCATCAGGAACGGGAAACAGATCAACCTTTGTGTCGCCACTACCATCTACACCACTAAAGCAAAACTCTGAAGGAATAGACTGTGAAGGTGTACCAAAGTTCAACTTGCGGTTCATATCCGCAACAGTTGTGTTGTCTAAAGTAATAACACTTGTGGTATTGATGGCATCGTTAATACGAAACTTCTGACCTGCACCAGTTAACGCATAAGAACTTGTACCAGAAGTAGTTGTAACTGTAATTGTCTGAGATAGTACATTCCATGAATAACTATCTTCAATTTGACGCTTGGCATCATTGACAAACTTGCCAATCAAAGAAGAATAGGTTGTTTCGCCAACAGTAGATACTGTGCTTTCACGCAAGCGAACTAACACATCGTTAACAAGTTCTAAATAGGTCATGTTCTTTGCGCTCCTGAAACTTCAAATGTGGCAATAAAACTGAATGTACTTTCACTTTGAGTAGTAATTTGAATTCTATCGCCTTCTTCTAAAACGATATAAGCATTGCCATCAAACTGAAGGTATTCCTTTGAAGTCAAGTCGTAGTTAGTAAGAATATCCAAGGTAGTAGCAGTGCTTGCGTCATACCATTGAACAGTAATGTGCTTAGTCGAACCGCCAGTGTTGTGAATGTACATCACAGTAAACTTGGCGTAATAACCCGTAGGAACTGTATAAACAGTTGTCAGCGTAGCGGCTGTAGGGTTAATTCCGACTGATACTGGTCTCACTTCATATTCCTCTTAGAGATCGCTTTGGCTTTAGCCTTTGCGT
>Ga0315909_10007118_pt1 | contig 12534 bp, 11 predicted proteins | sample LakEriMetagenome_11_FD_203527 | JGI IMG/M metagenome (GOLD analysis project Ga0315909, IMG submission 203527) | Freshwater fungal communities from buoy surface, Lake Erie, Ohio, United States - Buoy 2 MA125 | ecosystem: Environmental > Aquatic > Freshwater > Lake | place: USA: Lake Erie, Ohio...
AAGCCAATTTCAACTGGATCTACAAATCAAATCGCTGGGCTTTCAAAGCAATTGATTAATGAGGGTAATGAAGTACATGTGTTTACATCAAGATTAGATTCTATGCTTTCTTCTAATGAATCAAACGAAGGAATTGTCATCCAAAGGGTGACATGTCTTAAGCTTCCGCGAGTAAAAATTGCCATGAATTTTGCTTGGTTAAACGCCATTACAACGCCAACAAATTATCGTAAATTAAAGCAGTATGTTATAAAAAACCAAATTGATGTTATTCATGTTCACAATCATATGTTTGACGCTATTTTTTTAGGAATTCTAGTCTCTAGAAAAACCAAAATTCCCATTTGCCTCACGTTACATACGATTATGCAACACAATCAAAAATTCTATAATCTTATACTTTCAATGATCGACAAAATCTTTTTAGGTCCTATTGTGTCTAAGCACATAAATTTAGTAATTGCCCCTGATTACAACATGTTGAAATATGGAATTGAACAACTTGGAACGGAAAAAATAACCATGATTCCATATGGTGTAGATGAACAAGTATATTTCCAAGAACATGAGTTGCAGGAATTTATGTTAGAAAAATCTTTGCAGGATAGAAAAATCATTATTTCCGTTGGTCACATAAATCATCTTAGGAACCGTATCGCTCTGGTGAAGTCAATTCTCCAAATCTCAAAAGTCGATCCAAGTGTTTTGCTGGTCGTAATTGGTGACATTGCAGACCGCCGAGCTTTTGATTTTGTCGTTAGTAACAATTTGAATTCCAATGTAATTTTCACCGGTGTCGGAACCCGAGAAGAAATTTCTAAATGGAGAGCTATTGCAGTTCTTGAAGCTCAGTGGCTGGACCAATCGCCAGACGGAAATAATTCTCTTGGAGTCGCCGCAATGGAAGGAATGTTGGCAGGGATCCCTGTTCTATCTATTGCGAATCTTGATACGTTTGGTCCGAATATGTTGACAAATCTTCAAAACGTAATCGTAATACGGCCAAATCAAACTGAGAATCTGAGCGCGCTGATTTTGGATCTTTTTTCGGATCCGGATGAATTAAAGTTAATCGGCAAAAGAGCCCAAGAAATTGCCCGTGCAAATTTTGACTGGAAAAAAAATGTGTCTAAGCACTTGGATGCATATTTATCGATTCATAGTGATTCATCAAAAGGACAAATTAAATGAGTGAAGTAAATGAGAATTTAATCATTCTTGGTTTTGGCGGCAACAGTTATGAAATCTTTGAGCGGATCACGCAGATTTCACCTAATCGGAAGATATTGTTTCTAGATGACCGCGTGGTTCATCCCTTGGTAGTTGGAACACTTAACGATGTTTCAAAATTCGAGTCGTACAAAAAACTGTTTATGATTGGAAGCCCGACCAGCATTGGATCGCGCAAAGAAATTTTTAATCAATTGCAGATTACAGTAGATAAAATTGAAGGCTTTAGAGACCCCAGCAGCTGGATTTCTGATTCAGCGAGAATAGGAATTGGCAGCGTTGTAATGTGGAACTCATACATAGGGAGCAACTCTGGTCTAGGTGACAACACAGTTATCATGCCTGGTGTTTTTGTAGGCCACGACACGGCACTGGGAGATTTTAGCGTGGTGGCAGCAAATGCTTCTATAGCAGGTGGAGTAACAATTGGGCCGCAAAGTTATCTAGGCGCTAATTGTACGATCCGAGAAGGAATATCAATAGGAGAAAATTCTTTTATTGGAGCAGGTGCCGTTGTAGTGAAAGATGTTCCACCTAAGTCCATATTTGTAGGGAATCCAGCAAGAGCATTAATCAATAAAAAGTTACTCTGATGAAATTAGTAGCAGACTTTGCTTTACTACTTATTCTTATAATTGCTCAACATGGATTTGGGGATTATGTATTTGGAAAGGCAGTGACTAAAGAAAACAAAAACACCTTGAATATGTTTGGTGTGAAGTCAGCCCTAGGACAAGGGATTACTTCAGTAATCTTTTTAGGCCTTGCGCTAGCATCAGTATTGAACGAACTAATGATAGTACTTGTAATTTCAGTTGGATTCTTACTGGCTATGAGAAGTATGTACGTTACAGAGATTCTTCAGGACAGAAACAGATTAGTTATAAGAGAAAGATTCAAAACGGAACTTTTTGCCTTTTGGTTATTGGCCGGTTCAATCTTCCTAATTTCTATGTTAGTCCGAACACTATCCAGGCCTGTATCTGACGCACTGGCGTACTACCTAGTTCAACCAAGAGTTTTCGCGATAACTGAAAAGCTCACCGTAGTGAGAGGGTATGAGAATTTCGTTCAAAGCAGTGCATTTATAGAAATGAATTTAGCTTCTGTATACAGCTTATCCGGAGAACTTTGCACGCGTTTATACTTGTTGTTTTCAGGATTACTTCTTTTAAAGGTTGTAATTGAAATATGTAGTTTACTTAAATTTAGTTCACTCGCGAAGCAAATATTGATTGCATTGCTGATTACGTCAACATTCATCACGAATACCATGGCTGATGGTAAAACTGACAACGTATCAACTTACTGGTTCATGAGCGCATTCGCGGTCTTATTACTAGCATTGAATGAGAGTAAAAATAAAGTATTTATTCTTTTGGGACTTCTTTTAGGTCTCTCTGTGCTTTCAAAGATTTCTTACGTGGTCGTCATCCCTGGATTATTTATTTTTGCCCTATACCGTTCAAAACGATTACAAGTACGTGAGATCAATAAAAAAATAATCTTTACATTCGTGGGTATTTTGATAATAATCTTGATTAACGCTGCAAAAAACCATGTTATATTTTCACAATTATTGGCCCCATTCTTTGGTGGAAACAATTCAAATGTAGTTCTGTTGAATCAAGAGTGGTTTAATTCTGAAAATACCAAATGGATTCTTTTGATCTACCCTCTCCTACTTGTTTTTGGAAAATTACCAATGCAATATGGAACACTATCCCCACTAATACTTGCTGCGACTCCATATTTTTTCAGTGGTGAGTTAAGAAAGAATCGAATTAATGGAGACAACTTAGCGATCTTTTTCACCTCAACATTGTCAATATTGATTTGGATAGCCATCAAGCCATCCGTGTTTGCTCCTCGGTATATAGCACCCGCCTACATACTATTGTTAATTGTTATCTCACTTATTGTTTCGCAGGTGATTAATCATATCCATTTCAATTTAACGCTGCGAATTGTAGTAGGCCTCGTAATCGCTCAACTATTGTTGCACACAACTCAAACACTTATATCAAATGATAGAAATTTTTATTTTAATTCAATTCAAGATGAAAATCTTCTTTATCAGGATATTGACATCAAGATTAAGAAGGATTCTTTAATCTATCTGAACACCTATAATTCAGGCATGCTGTCAGATAAGGCGCTCATGTGCTCTAGTGCAGTGCAAGAATTTGAAGATATTCATTCACTTCATCCAACAACAGATATTTGGGGTGAACTTTATGCCCAAGGATTTAGAATGGTTATCACAGACAGCAGCACTCATAAGGAATTAGACACAAATACCGGTAGCGCTCTGGGTAAAAGTAATAATTTTGAGATAAAATCAATTAAATATTCGAGTAATCTCACGCTTCACACTATACTCGACACGAGTGATGTGAAAATCAAACAAAGGAACAGATGTTGATACGAAGAAGAACTTCCTATTCGAATTTGTTCAGCGACTCAGTTTTAATTTTGATTTTGACAGTGGGAATGGGAATTTATTGGTCAATTACTCTCCTATTCTCGCCAAGGTTGTTACCATTGATTACAGAATTTCCCGGACTCATATCCGTATCGGATTTTGTGGATCATGTGTTTACCAGACCATCACTATATGAGAGTGGAAAAAATAATGATTAGAAATAAGAGAATTCTAATCACGGGCGGTGGCGGATTTATCGGATCTCATCTAGCTAATTCACTTGTGAACGATAATGAGGTTATTGTTTACGATGACTTTCACCGAGGTGGGAATAACTTGCGTAAAGATTCACCGAATCCCAAATTTCGACAAGTTACAGGCTCAGTTCTAGACATTAGTACGTTACGAAAAGAAATGACTGGCGTCAATGTCGTCGTGCATTGTGCAGCAATTGTTGGAATAAACACAGTTGGAAACCACCCAATTCAAACATTAGATGTGAATATCAAAGGCTCCGCTAATGTGCTTGAGGCGGCTTCCGAAGAGAGTTCAATTGAGCAAGTCGTATGTTTTTCTACCTCAGAGATTTATGGTGAATACGCCATGAATGTCTCTGAGACGGATCCGGCTTCGATAGGCACCCCAAATCAAAGCAGATGGGTATATGCATTAAGCAAACTTTCAGAAGAGTTTTATGCACGAGCTTTTTTTATTGAAAAAGGCCTACCGATAACCATATTGCGTCCGTTCAACGTTTTCGGCCCGGGGCAAATCGGTGATGGGGCTGTGAAATCTTTTATTCACCGGGCGTTAAAAAATGAAACGATTGAAATTGTTGGAGATGGATTACAGATTAGGTCATGGTGTTTTGTAGATGATTTTGTTAATGCTACAAATCTGGCCTTGGGTGAAAAGCTCTCAATTGGTGAAACTTTCAATATTGGAAATCCTGGCAATACAACCACAATTGATTCCCTGGCAAAGACAGTTATTCGGCTTCTGAATTCAGAATCTCGAATTAAATACGTGAATGCCGCACAGGCGGACGTTTATGTAAGAATCCCTAGAATATCTAAAGCACAACAAATCTTAGGTTTTGAACCGGTTATTGGACTAGAAGAAGGTATCCTAAAAACCGCAGTGCAGATCAACTAAAATTTTTACTAATCCATAACTCAATAAAGTGGCAAACATATTCCACATCTTTCTCACTCATGCAATTATGGAGTGGAATTGCAAGAGATTTTGTTGCGCATTTCAATGCCCCGGGTAGATCTTGATCAGAGTATCCAAAATTGCTTTGGTAATAACCTAAAGTGTGTACAGCATGCGTACCTGGCCTAGTTGATATTCCATTAACCCCTAGAAAGTTGCTTAGACTATCTCTATTTGTACTTTCACCGTTTACTAAAATTACATACGACTGTAATGAATGGGTAAAGTCACCTTCAATTTTAGGAACTACTATGTTTGTAAAATTACTCAATCTCCGACTATAAATTGTTGCAAGTTCATGTCGTTCCGCTAAGAACATCGGTAGCTTTTCTAACTGTACTCTTCCAATCGCTGCTTGAATATCCGTAAGTCTATAGTTAAATCCTAAGTGATCGAATTTTGGCATTTGAACAACGTGGCTATTATCTGAGCTACTCGATTCTAAAGGTGAAGCTCCATGGTTTCTAAGTACGCGTACCGCATCTGAGTATTTGTCGGAATTGGTTGTAATCATTCCTCCTTCGCCTGTCGTCAAAGTTTTTCTTGGGTGAAATGAAAACACCCCTATATCGCCCATGCTGCCTGCAGACCTATCTTTCATTACAGCGCCTACAGCACATGCAGCGTCTTCAACAATGGGAATCGGCCTAGGTAAAGCTCGCTTGAGTGCTTCAACATCGACACAGAGGCCAAAAAGGTGAACAACAACAATTGCACTTGTTTTGTCGGTAACTTTATTGAGCATATCCTCAAGCAACAAATTAAATGTAGTTGGATCGCAATCAACAAGAACTGGGATTGCGCCACAATACAAAACTGCATTTGCTGTCGAAATCCAGGTAAACGACGGAACTAAAACTTCATCACCAGGTTTAACGCCAATTGCCAAAAGCGCTAAATGCAATCCTGTGGTCGCACTAGAAACCGCAATAGCATGTGAAACTTTTTGGGAACTTGCAAATTCGTTTTCGAAAGATTCAACTTCTGAACCCTGTGTTAGCCACCCTGATCTCAATGGTCTTTTCAGAGCTGCAAATTCTAGATCACCCACACTGGGTTTAGAGAGGTCAATAATTCTTTTTTTCAAATCATTCTCATTCCAGGTTAATTTGTGTCAAACGGACAAGAAAATCATTTCTGGAAAAAGGTTTCTATCCAGAACTCTTCGACCATCATATATCAACTTACACCCAGGGATGACTTTCTGGTTGAGATCTTGGTAGATACTCGAATCATTTTGAACGATCGCAAAATCAATTGGATCGCCTATTTCATAAGGAATAAACCCCAACCTTGAAAGTTCTTCATTCGTATAAAGTAAATCGTGACCAAAAACGGAAACCCCTAATTCCGTTAAAAGGTTAAGTAAATCTAATGAACCAGAAAATGCAGATTCCTTTACCCCTGAACGATAAGAAATTCCAAAAATGACACATTTAAGTGAGGTCACATTTCCTAGGGACTCACAAATTTGTTGAATTGCGAGAAATGGCATTCTTGAATTTTGTAATCTTGAAGCACTGACTAAAGTTGCATTCGGGTCATTTGATAGATACAAATGAGGATATACTGGAATACAGTGACCCCCCACCGATATACCAGGGTTGTGTATTTTTGAGTAACTCTGGCTATTCGCAGCTTCAATAACATCATCAATATTGATATCTTCGTTTCTTGCAAATATTGCAAACTGATTGGCTAGTGCAATATTCACATCCCGGTATGTGGTTTCCGCTAGTTTTACCATTTCGGCCGTTTCACACGAACCCAGATTCCAAACACCATTCTTCTTTTTTAGTTCAGCTCGCTCGGCGAAATCAATTACTGAAGAATAGAACTCACTTGCCACGCAGGCACTTTTCTTGTTAATCCCACCAACTAATTTCGGATACTTAGATAGATCCGAAAAAACCCTGCCCGTCAAAACTCTTTCAGGGCTGAATGAAAGAAAAAAATCAGATCCTCCCGTAAAGCCGGATGCCTTTTCTAAAATCGGAAGGAATCTCTTTCTAGTGGTGCCAACTGGGAGTGTGGTCTCAAATACTACTAAAGCCCCCTTCTTCATATATTTTCCAATTTTTTCAGTGGCATCATCGATTAGCGAAAAGTCAGGTTTGAAATCCTTATCGATAAGAAGCGGAACTACAACAACAATAACGTCCGCTCGTACCAACGCTAATTGGGCATCTAAAGTGGCCGAAAAATTTCCTTCATTAATGACCTCAGCAAGCTTGTCGGAGAGTCCCTCTTCACCTGGGAAAGGTTCAATTCCAAGGTTGACTAGCCTTACTGTTTCTGGATTAACGTCTAGACCTGTTACTGAAAAACCCTTACTGGCAAACTGAACAGATAAAGGAAGTCCGAGTTTTCCTAAACCGACGACACAAATCAACATTTTCAAATAGTACACCGCTAATCTTATTAAGCCTCCAGATTTATCGTTTTGGCGTTAGCGAAGAATTAGATCTGAAACCTTTATAACCGAGAGACCTTGTCTCATAGTCACAATTTCACAATCTTTACCTAAAACTGCATCTCGAAAGTTCTCGTGTTCCCTACGCAAAGGTTCGGGCTTTACGAAAGAAAACTTGATTACATCTCCTTCGCTACTTCCTTTAAAATTTGCGAGCTCAGGCCAATCATTATCAGTGGATTGGTTAGAGTAAAAAGTTAAGTCTGAAGTTAGGGTGTCACAAACAAAAGCACCTTTAGATCCAGTTATAACTGTTAGCCGTTCTTTATAGGGAGATATCCAATTGATTAGATGATTGGCAATTGTCCCGCCAGACATGCGCCCATTAATTGAGACCAAGTCTTCATAATCTCTCCCCGGAAGGCTCATGATCTGTGCATTAACGTCTAAGTAATCTTGTCCAGTTATCCACATTGTTAAATCAATATCGTGCGTGGCAAGATCTCGAACTACCCCTACGTCCAAAACCCTTTTTGGAAATGGATTCTGCCTTCGAGTAGCTATTTGGTAAATATCACCTATGTCGCCGTTAATAATTCTTCTCTTTGCTTGCACGATAGATGCGTTATAGCGTTCTATATGCCCTACTGCTCCGAGTAAATTCCTACGCTCAAATTCTTCAGTCAAGCGAAGAGCTGATTCATAATCAGCGGCCAAAGGTTTCTCCATCATGGTGGGAACCGATGCATTAGCGAGTTGCATTCCAACTTTTTCATGAAGCACAGTCGGAACTGAAACAAAACAATAATCTAGGTTGCATAAAATAATATCTTCAACATTACTGACAAACTTAATATCTCCATTTTTTCCATGGTAAGCCTTATCTGGGTCTGCTATGGCTACAAGATCCACACCCTCTAAACTACTCAATATGCGAGCATGATTTTTACCCATCATTCCAAAACCAATCAAGCCAGCGCGTAAATTAGCCACTAGCTCGCAACTTCCGTAATCGAATTTAAAGTTTTTACAATATATCTCAGATGCCGCTTTCTTAAGCCCGGATGGATTGGAAGAGATAGACACTCGGAGGCCATGAGGTCGGCATTAGGCAGTTCAACCTGCGAGTTGAATGATTCTAGTTTGTGTATTCCAGATGGATAGTAAACACCAACCTCAATTCCATAGTGCTTCAAAGCTGACATTACCTGGTCTCTATTTTTTATTCTAATTGTGTATTGGTGGTAAACATGACGTGCCCCTAACATAGCTTTTGGAATAATCACATTCTTTAAATGCTGGTCATAATATCGGGCATTTTTTATTCTCTTTTGCGTGTTACTCTTTAATTTTTTAAGTTGTGCTGTGCCTATGGCTGCATGCAGATCACTAAGTCGGTTATTAAATCCCACAATTTCATTTTCGTAACGTCTTTCCATTCCCTGGTTTCTTAGCAAGCGCACTTTTCTAGCAAGAGTTTCATCGTTAGTTGTTACCATTCCACCTTCACCGGACGTAATATTCTTCGTAGCATAAAAAGAAAAAGCGCCTGCTAATCCAAATGTTCCGACGGGCTTCCCATTTAATTGTGCATCGTGCGCCTGAGCAGCATCCTCAAAAATAATCAGATCATTTTTTTGAGCAATTTTGTTTATTGCTTCCATATTTGCTGGATGACCGTACAGATGCACAACCATAATGCCCTTGGTCCTGGAAGTAATTAAGTTTTCTATTTTATTTGAGTCTATGCAGTAATAATCTAGCTCAATGTCCGCAAAAACTGGTTGCGCCCCAGTTAGAGCAACTGCATTAGCCGAGGCCGCAAACGAGAAAGATGGAACAATAATCTCATCTTCTGGTCCGACACCTGCTGCAAGGAGCATTAAATGGAGAGCCGAAGTTCCCGAGTTAACGGCTATACAATCTACATCCTCAACAAATTCTGAAAAACCAGATTCAAATTTCTTTACAAATGGTCCGCTAACCAAATAACCGGTGCGCAGTACCTTGGCTATATTTATCCATGCAGAAATGCCCAGCGATAACTGATTCATTTTAATCATTTAATTTTCCTGAAATTCGAGTAGGTCTGGAGAAATCTGCTTGAAAGCAAGGCCACTGACTGGACATATGAAATTAATCTGATCCAAAGTTTTTAGCGGGAATCCAGCCGGACCAACCCAACCAATTCTTTGTGCAGGAACTCCTGCAATAAGAGCAAAGTCGACCACATCTCTTGTAACGACTGAACCTGCGGCGATTACTGCCCACTTTCCTATGTTTAAAGGAGCTACACAAATTGCCCCTGCTCCAATTGATGCCCCTGCTCCAACAACCGTGCCAACCGGCATCCAATCCTCTGCCAATTTTACAGAACCATCTGGGTTCACCGCGCGCGGATACTTGTCATTTGTGATGACCACATTTGGTCCGATAAACACACCGTCATGCAAAGTACAAGGCTCATAAATTATTGAGGAGTTCTGTATCTTTACACGATCTCCGATAACGACATTCGGTCCCACATAAACCATTCTTCCGATAGTGCAGTCAATTCCAACCGAACTCCCAGACCTAATCTGAGTGGCATCCCAGATTTTGGAACCATCGCCGATTGCAACAGACGGGTCAATTTCCGCAGATGCAGAAATATGAATCACCATGTGAAAATCTCTTCCTGTTACTTTTCCGAGAGATGAAGAATACCAGTGCAATGCCTATACCTCTATAGTATCTTTCCAGCGCGCTTTTTGGTCGAATTCAAGCACGAGAGGACAACTGTTGAAATTAACTGTCATAACTCCAGTATTCAACGGTCAGAGATATATTGCTTCAACTGTATCTTCGATTCTGACTAGTTTCGCGGGAAAGAATTTTGAATACATAGTTGTGGATGATGGATCGACAGACGATACAATAAAAGAACTTGAACCTTTTCTCACAGACATCTTATTGATCAAGCAAGAAAATCTAGGCCAATCGGCGGCTGTAAACGCCGCATTAAGATTTGCTTCTGGCCAACTTGGGCTGATAGTGAACGCAGATGACCCCATCACTGATCCACGTCTCTACGAAGAGTCGGTTACTAAGTTTAAGGAAGATTCAGAAGTTGTCGTTACCTATCCATGGTGGTCAATCATTGATGAGAATGATTTAATAATTGAAAACATCCAACAGCCAATTTATAGTGACTATACAATGGTGGGTAGAGGTAAATGCCTAATGGGACCTGGAACATTTTTCAACCTAAAAGTCGCCAAAGATATTGGTGGATGGAATGTAAATTATAAATTTATGCCAGATTATGAATTTTGGTTACGAATTACTCGCCAAGGCAAGGCGATTGTCATATCGGAACCTTTGGCTTTGTGGCGCCAGCACAGCGAATCTACAAGCGTATCCGGACGTGGAAAGAGAATGTCCGAAGAAAGAATTAAAGTGACTGAAGATTTCTTGCGCATGAATAAAGTTGATGTTTCTACAAGAATATCAGCCCAAGTATCTGCCTATATGGATGCCCTAATTTTCTGTATCCATGAGTCATCTTTAGAAAAGATAAATCAATTATTTCGAGCTGTTTCTAAAATTCCAATAATTATTTTCAAGCCTCGCTTTTGGATAATCTTAATTTTGTATTTCTCTTCCAATAAAATATATCTAAATGTCAAGAAAATACGAGACAGATTTGTCAAATCTCATAAAAGGTAAGCGCAGACTTTAAAATAACCTCTTCAGATAAGTATCGCAACGCCAGCCGCTGATTTATTTCTTGGGCATTATCGACTAACTTGTCAGAAGTTGTCTTAAATAATTCGTTCAATATTTCCTCAACTGATGGTTTGGGAGTACTTCCAATGAATCCCTTAGAAATCCATTCCTCCGCACAAGATGTATTTGTCTGGATGGGGTATGCGCCATAAATTATTGACTCAAGAAAACTAGTGCTAATTCCATCGCTCGCTGAACAGCCGAGATAAACGCGAGATCTGGAAAATTTATCCAGAAGAGCCTGTCGGGATAATTTTTGAGACCTAGTGATTATCTCAACTCGCCCAGGATGACTACGCTTTAACTCTGTAGCCTGTTGAAGCAAATCATTTGTTACCGAGTACAGACAGACTTCATATTCAGTATTAACTTTCATAAAGATACTAATCGCTTTGAGTGAGACGGCACCAAGTCCAAACGTTTCCCCGATACTTTTAACAAGGATGACTTTACGTTTGGATGCTTGGACCTCGAATGTAGAAACAGAGTTAAGCGGAAATCCACCAGCGTTGGGAATACATGGCAAGAATGTTCCATTGAATCCGAGCTCTGTGGCCAAGACGTAGTCTCTTTCGCATTCAGCAGAATAATAATCTGCAATCTGTAAAACCTTCACTATCTTCTGCCGATGTTCTTCCTTTTTTGCAAAAAATACAATGTCGCTGCCATAGTTAGTCACAATTATTCTTGGTGCAATCTCCATTTTCTTCGATATGTCTTCCAAAAGATATGCGGCTCCCTGAAATTCAATAGCATGAATCAAATCGAAGTGATTTTCTCGCAATAAAAGTGTGAGTCGGTTCGCTCTGCTAAAAAAGTTTAATCTAAATGCTAAAAGAATATGAATAAAGTCAAGGTAACCATAAATTCTAAGGAAATGTCGATGTTTCCTTTCGGCTAATCGGAAAATGGAAGGATGCGACTTGAGAAGTTCAATCAAATCTGGATGCATACCCTTAAATTTTTTGGATGGGAAAACCCAGAATACATAATTTAAATTTGAGAATTGACTTAGCCACCTAGCCAGATGAATGCTGTCAACTAGTCCAACTACTAAGATATTCAATTACTCACCATGCGGTTAAACTTTTGAAGTAGTCTTATCGAGTGGTACGAAACTGGTGTAGTAAGAATAAATAATGCCTCCTTCAACCGGAACATAGCTGGAGCACCACGGCCGAAATAGAAGGACTTCAGCAAAAAAGTTTTGCCAGGAATTCTAGGATCAAAAAAGGCTAAGCGTGATGCCAAATAATAGGCACTTGCACGCGCGTCTCTTGCTAACTTAGATTCAATTGAATTTGTGGAGAGAAAATCTTCAATTACTGAAATTCTTTCTAACGCCATATTTAACCCTCGGTGTTTAATTGATGTAGAGTCTTGGTGGCTCCGCCATTGCGCTAACTCGTAAGGTCTTCGTTTGAAGTCCCCGCGCGTACTTAGCCGGAGCCAAAAATCAAAATCACCAGTAAATACTCTCTCA
>Ga0315909_10007121_pt1 | contig 12530 bp, 10 predicted proteins | sample LakEriMetagenome_11_FD_203527 | JGI IMG/M metagenome (GOLD analysis project Ga0315909, IMG submission 203527) | Freshwater fungal communities from buoy surface, Lake Erie, Ohio, United States - Buoy 2 MA125 | ecosystem: Environmental > Aquatic > Freshwater > Lake | place: USA: Lake Erie, Ohio...
GAGTTCGTCCATTTTTCCGGCCAGCAGTTCGATGACGCGATCGGCGATGTCGCACTGCACGAACAGAATGCGCGCAGCCGAGCAGCGTTGTCCGGCCGAATCGAAGGCCGCCATCAGGGCATCGTTCACCAATTGTTCCGGCAGGGCCGAGGAGTCGGCAATCAGCGCGTTCTGGCCGCCGGTTTCGGCGATCAGCGTAGCCAATGGCGCATTGCGCGCCGCCAGTGCGCGGTTGATGGCCCAGGCTGTTTCGGTCGAGCCGGTAAACACCACGCCGGTGACGCGCGGATCGCGGGTCAAGGCTGCACCCACTGTGGCGCCGTCGCCGGGCAGGAACTGCAGAACTTCGGCCGGCACGCCGGCGTCATGCAGGATCTGCACCGCGAGATAGGCGGTCAAGGTCGTCTGTTCGGCCGGCTTGGCGATCACGGTGTTGCCGGCGGCGAGCGCGGCGGCGATCTGGCCCAGGAAAATGGCCAGCGGGAAATTCCAGGGGCTGATGCACACGAACACGCCGCGACCGTGCAGCTGCAGTTCATTGGATTCGCCGGTCGGGCCCGGCAGGGCTTCCGGCGCACCGAAATGCCGGCGCGCCTGCACCGCATAGTAACGGGCGAAATCGACCGCTTCGCGGACCTCCGAGACCGAGGCGGCCACCGATTTTCCGGCTTCCTTGATGCACAGCGCGATGATTTCGGGCATACGCTGTTCCATCAGGTCGGCGGCGTGCTCGAGAATTTTGGCGCGTGCGGCGGCCGGGGTGTGGTCCCAGCCAGGATAGGCGGCGTGGGCGATGTCGAGCGCCTTCGAAACCTGCGTGGCATCGGCGGCCTGCCAGCGGCCGACGATCTGGCGACGGTCAGCCGGATTGCTGACATCGGTAAACACCGCGCTGGACGTGGTGCCCGGAACCAGCGGCGTGGCCTGCCAGGGTTTGATTGCGGCGGCGATATCGGTGGCCAGACGGCTCAAGGTTTCATCGTTTGCGAGCAGGACGCCCATGGAGTTTTTCCTTTCTTCGCCGAAGATGGCGTTCGGAGTGGGAATGTGCGGATGCGGTTTGCTGGCGAAGCCGGCCACGGTAGCGACCGGATCGGCGACCAGTTCCGCCGGCGGCAGCGAGGCATCGGTGATGCGGTTGACGAAGCTGGAGTTGGCGCCGTTTTCCAGCAGGCGGCGGACCAGATAGGGCAGCAGGTCTTCGTGCGAGCCGACCGGCGCGTACACGCGGCAGGGCACATCGAGGCGGTCCTTGCCGATCACTTCCGCATACAGATGATCACCCATACCGTGCAGGCGCTGGAATTCGAAGGCGCGGCCTTCGGCCATGGCGTGGATGGCGGCGATGGTCTGCGCGTTGTGGGTGGCGAACATCGGATACAGGGCGTCGTGTGCGGCGAACATGCGGCGCGCGCAGGCCAGATAGCTGACATCTGTATTGGCTTTGCGGGTGAATACCGGATAGCCGGCCAAGCCGTCGACCTGGGCTTTCTTGATTTCGGAATCCCAGTAAGCGCCTTTCACCAGGCGCATCGGCATGCGCCGGCCGGTGCGGCGGGCGGCATCCACCAGATAATCAATGACGAACGGGGCGCGCTTCTGGTAGGCCTGCACGGCCAGGCCGTAGCCTTCCCAGCCGTCCAGCGAGGGATCGCTAAACACGCCGACGATGACCTCCAGCGACAGCTCCAGACGTTCGGATTCTTCGGCATCGATGGTAAAGCCGATGCCCTGGGATTTGGCCAACTGTGCCAGTTCCAGCACGGCCGGGACCAGCTCGGCCAGTACCCGTGCGCGCTTGTTGAATTCATAGCGTGGATGCAGGGCCGACAGCTTGACCGAAATCGATGGCGCCGAGAATACGTCCGGATAGGGGCCGCCGGCACCGATAGCGCGGATGGCATCGCGGTAGGCTTGCAGGTAACGGGCGGCATCCTTGCGGGTCAGTGCGCCTTCACCGAGCATGTCGAAACTGTAGCGGTAAGCGGCATTGTCGCCAGAGCGCGAACGCTGCAGAGCTTCGTCGATGCTGCGCCCCATCACGAACTGGTGGCCCATGATGCGCATGGCCTGGCGAACGGCCAAGCGGATGGCGGGCTCGCCCATGCGGCCGACCAGTCGCTTGAATGAACCCACGGCATTACGTTGGGTTTCGCCGGCCAGATTCACCAGCCGGCCGGTCAGCATCAGACCCCAGGTCGAGGCGTTGACCAGCAGGGAGGTGGATTGCCCGACATGGGAGTCCCAGTCGGCATCGCCGAGTTTGTCGCGGATCAGCTTGTCAGCGGTCCCCTGGTCGGGGATGCGCAGCAGGGCCTCGGCCACGCACATCAACAGCACGCCTTCCTCCGAGCTAAGGTCGTATTCGCGCATGAAGGCCTCAACCATGGCCGGATCGGCTGCGCGCAGGCGGGTGCGCTCAACCAGACCAACAGCTTTGGCCTGTACAGCCGGACCGGAGGCCGAGGCTGCAGCCAATAACTCGGCGATGTGTTCGCCTTCGTCACGCAGATAGGCGACGCTGATGCGCTGCATCAATTCCGGGCGGCGGACAGGTAGTTCAGGGCTGATGATGGGATTCACAGCGGAGTCCAGCGGGCAAGGAGGTCCAATTTTAGGGGGCTTTTGCCAAAAGCGTAACCCCCTGCATACGTGAAGGCGCCGTTAGGGAAGGCTTGCCCAAGTCACGGGGAAGGCGGTAAAATTGTCCGTTGAGAAAAACTGAGGCTGCATCATGAAATTTCCCCGTATGAAACAGGGCGCTGCCGTGCTGATGGGCATGTTGATGACCGGACTGGCATTCGCCCAGGTCGAGCCAACCGAGCCGGCCCGCTGGCAGTTGAACATGACCCCGGGGGTCACCAGTACGTCCGCCAACGCCTATGACGCACACATGATGATGCTCTGGATCTGCGTGGTCATCGGCGTCATCGTATTCGGCGCCATGGCTTACGCCATGTTCAAGTTCCGTCATTCCAAAGGTGCGGTGCCGGATACCAGCCTGACCCACAGCACCAAATTGGAGTTGATCTGGACCATCGTTCCGATTCTGATTCTGGTGGTCTCGGCCTATCCGGCAACGCAGAAAGTGATGGCTCAGTACGGGGCCGACCACGGTGCCGAAAAAGATGAAATGGTGATCAAAGTCACCGGTTACCAGTGGATGTGGCGTTACGAGTACGTCGGCGAAGGCGTTGATTTCATCTCCCGCCTCGACCGCGCCTCCAACGGTCTGCGTCAGAACAAGGCGACCAGTCAGGCTGAAATCGCAGCGCATGGCACCTATCTGCGCAATGTCGACAAGCCGCTGGTGATTCCCGCCGATACCCGCATCCGTTTCGTGATTACCGCCGACGACGTCATCCACAGCTGGTGGGTCCCGGCGCTGGGCTGGAAGCAGGACGCCATCCCCGGCATCATCAACGACGCCTGGACCAAGGTTGAAACCCCGGGAACCTACCGCGGCGTTTGCGCCGAGCTGTGTGGCAAGGATCACGGCTTCATGCCGATCGTGGTGAAGGTGCTGCCGAAGGCTGAATACGCCGCCTGGCTGGCCGCTCAGAAACCGGCGCCGGTTGTTGAAGCCGCGCCTGCCGCAGAAGCTGCGCCTGCCGCCGAGGCCGCACCGGCCCCGGCTGCTGAAGCCGCTCCGGCCGCCACCGCTAATACCGCCGCGGCACCCGCCGCATAACGCATTTCCGAATTCAGAAAATAGAGGCAATCATGGCCGACCATAAACAAGGTTTCATCGAGCGGTGGTTATATTCCACCAACCACAAGGACATCGGTACCCTGTACCTCGTGTTCGCCCTGGTGATGTTCTTTATCGGCGGTGCCATGGCCATGGTCATCCGCGCCGAGCTGTTCCAGCCGGGCCTGCAGCTGGTCAGTCCGGAGTTCTTCAACCAGATGACCACCACCCATGCCCTGGTCATGATTTTCGGCGCGGTCATGCCGGCCTTCGTCGGTCTGGCCAACTGGATGATTCCGCTGATGATCGGCGCGCCCGACATGGCACTGCCACGCATGAACAACTGGTCGTTCTGGATTATGCCATTCGCGTTCACCCTGCTGTTGATGCCGTTGATGTTGCAGGTGCTGTTCGGCATCGGCTCGGGCGGGCCGGCCGGTGGCTGGACCCTGTATCCGCCGCTGTCGCTGCAGGGCGGCACTAGCACCGCATTCACCATTTTCGCCATCCATCTGATGGGCGTCAGCTCGATCATGGGTGCGATCAACATCATCGCCACCGTGCTCAACATGCGCGCGCCGGGCATGGATTTGCTGAAAATGCCGATTTTCGTCTGGACCTGGCTGATTACCGCCTTCCTGCTGATCGCCGTGATGCCGGTGCTGGCCGGTGCGGTCACCATGCTGCTGACCGATAAGTTCTTCGGCACCAGTTTCTTCAATGCCGCCGGCGGCGGCGACCCGGTCATGTTCCAGCATATCTTCTGGTTCTTCGGCCATCCCGAGGTTTACATCATGATCCTGCCGGCCTTCGGCATCGTCTCGGAAATCATCCCGACCTTCGCCCGCAAGCCGCTGTTCGGCTATCAGGCCATGGTTTACGCCACCGCCTCGATCGCGTTTCTGTCGTTCATTGTCTGGGCCCACCACATGTTCACCGTCGGCATGCCGCTGGGTGCCGAGCTCTACTTCATGTACGCCACCATGCTGATCGCCATCCCGACCGGAGTGAAAGTGTTCAACTGGGTCACCACCTTGTGGCGCGGTTCAATCAGCTTCGAAACTCCGATGCTGTTCGCGCTCGGTTTCGTGGTCATGTTCACCATCGGCGGTTTCTCCGGCCTAATGCTGGCTATCGTTCCGGCCGACTTCCAGTACCACGACACCTATTTCGTCGTCGCGCACTTCCATTATGTGCTGGTCACCGGCGCGATCTTCGCGATCATGGCCGGCGCCTATTACTGGCTGCCGAAGTGGACCGGCTACATGTACAACGAAACCCTGGGCAAATGGCACTTCTGGCTGTCGACCATTTTCGTGAACCTGCTGTTCTTCCCGCAGCACTTCCTGGGTCTGGCCGGCATGCAGCGCCGCGTTCCGGATTACAACCCGGCCTTCGCTGACTTCAACATGTGGTCCTCGATCGGCGGCTTCGGCTTCGGTCTGGCCCAGTTGCTGTTCGTGTACATCGTCTGGCAGTCGGCGCGTGGCGGCGTGAAAGCCGAAGCCCGTTCCTGGCCTTCCGCGCGTGGCCTGGAGTGGACTGTGCCGTCGCCGGCTCCGCATCACACCTTTGAAAAACCGCCGGTGATCAAGGATGGCGATCTGGCCCACGGCGACGTCAGTCACTGAGCCTGAAGGGAATACGACCATGCGTACGCAAACCCAACGCAGTACCCGCAAGATGATCATTCTTGCGGTGGCTTCATTCGGCTTTGCGTTCGCAATGGTGCCTCTTTACAACATCGCCTGCGAAAAGATTTTCGGCATCAAGCTCGATAACACTGCCAGTAGCGAGCCTAAACTTGCTGGCACCACCATCGATGAATCACGCACGGTACAGGTCTATTTCGACGGCACGGTGAATTCGAAGCTGCCCTGGGCGTTTGCTCCAGTTCAGGCCAGCATGACGGTGGTGCCGGGCAAGCTGTACTCCACATCCTACACTGCACGCAATACCGCGTCTTATGCTACGGTCGGCAATGCCGCACCGTCGGTGGCGCCGAATCAGTTTTCCGGATTTTTCAACAAGACCGAATGTTTCTGCTTCACCGAACAGGCGCTGGCTTCCGGCGAAAGCCGCGACATGCCGGTACGTTTCATCGTCAGCCCCGATCTTCCCAAGGAAATCACTACGCTGACGCTGTCCTATACTTTTTTCATCAATGATGCCGCTACCGCCAAGTTGAATACGGGAACGGCAGCCGGCACCGCCTTGGCGGCGCCTTAACTCAGTACCGGGGATTCTCATGGCCAACACCCACACGCACGACGCCGACGCCTACTTCGTTCCGCACCACAGCCGCTGGCCGTTCCTCGGCTCAATCGCATTGTTCATCATGATGATCGGTGTGGCCAACTGGTTCAACGGCGCCACCTGGGGCCAGCCCGTGTTCTTTGCCGGTCTGCTGGCCGTACTGTTGGTGCTGGGTTGGTGGTTCGGCGATGTCATTTCCGAATCGCTGCAGGGCCGCTACAACGCCCAGGTCGATACATCCTTCCGCATGGGCATGATGTGGTTCATTTTCTCGGAAGTGATGTTCTTCGCGGCATTCTTCGGCGCCCTGTTCTATGCGCGCGCTTTCATACTGCCGTGGCTATCGGGCGAAGGTGACGGCGTATTGACCAACACCTATCTCTGGCAGGGTTTCGTGGCCGGTTGGCCGAGCAATGGCCCGGCCGAAATCGGCGGCGCCTTCGAAATCATTCCGGCCTGGGGCCTGCCGCTGATCAATACCCTGATCCTGCTGACCTCCGGTGTCACCATCACCATGGCGCACCATGCGCTCAAAGCCAATGCCCGTACCGGACTGCTCTGGTGGTTGGGTGCGACCGTGCTGCTGGGTGTGATCTTCCTTGGTCTTCAGGCCGAAGAGTACGTCCATGCCTATCAGGAACTGAATCTGACCCTCGGTTCGGGCATCTACGGATCTACCTTCTTCATGCTGACCGGCTTCCATGGCATGCACGTGATGCTCGGCACCATCATGCTAGCGGTGATGTGGCTACGCTGTGCCAAGGGCCACTTCAGCAAGGACCACCATTTCGCATTCGAGGCCGTGGCTTGGTACTGGCACTTCGTCGACGTGGTCTGGCTGCTGCTGTTCCTGTTCGTCTACGTGCTGTAATGCAAAAGGCCGGCGCAAGCCGGCCTTTCTTTCTGGGCTTACCCGATTCTAGCCGTAGATGCCATGCGGTTTGATGACGCCGGTGAAAATGCCGACAATCACCAACAGAATGAGTAGCACCGACAGGCCGATACGCCAGCTCAGTGATTTCACGGTGCGGTCGGTTTTGCCCTTGTCCACCATCATGTAATACAGGCCGGCACCCAGATTCCAGAGTATCAGGAGGACAAAGGCGATGATCAGCAGTTTTTCCATGGCGTTCACCAGCGGTTGCGTATGCTGGCCATTATCGGCGAAAACTGGAGTGTTCGGGTGAAATCACGGATCATTCTGCTGCTTGCTGCCGTGCTGGTCGAGTTGCTGCTATTGCGGCTCGGCTTCTGGCAACTGGCGCGCGGTGAGGAAAAGCAGCAGGCTTTGCAAGCCGTGGAAGCGGTGCTTCAGGAAAAGCAGGCGGCGCCGCTGGCCCTTGCCCTGAATCAGGCGCAGGGCTACACCTGGACGCAAGGTCGTGCGGCTTTCCGCGATGCCCCGCTGCTTTTGCTGGATAACCAGCGGCGCGGCGATCAGGTCGGGGTTTCGGTGTTCCAGGCCGCCGAAGATGAAAGCGGCCATCTGTTCCTGGTTGATCTGGGCTGGTTGCCGGTTAATGGCAATCGGCAATTACCCAAGCCGGCCGCGTTAACCGGCAGTCTGGTGATCGAGGGCCTGTTGATGCCGCCACCTTCGCCCGGATTGGCCATGGGGCCGTCGTACAGCACGCAGCCGGATGGCACGCTGTTGCTGATGCGATTGGATCGGGATGCCCTGTCGGGTGTGCTGGGGCGCCCGCTGATGGCCCGCATGATCAGGCTCGATCCGGCACAGCGCATCGGTTTTGCGCGGGATATGTCGGTGCAGGCCAACACCCTGTCGCCGGAAAAGCACCGGGCCTATGCCCTGCAATGGTTTGGATTGGCCGCGGCTTTCGCGGTGCTCTGTATCGGAGTAATGATGAGGAAGACCCATGCAAACGGATGAACGGAAACGACAGTGGCGCTCGCGTCTGGTGCTGTTGCTGATCGTGGCGATGTTTTTCAGTTCCTTCGGCATTGCGGCGTTGCTGCGCTTTGCCGGATGGCAGCCGGAAAGCCATAAAAACTTCGGGCAATTATTGAACCCGCCTTTGGACTTCAGTGCCCGGACTTTCCTGCGTGCCGATGGCCGTCCCTATGACTGGCAGCCCGAGCGCAATGCATGGCGGATCGTTCTGGTGTCCGATGCCCCCTGTCTGCGCGAATGCCAGAACCAGCTGGATACCCTGCATCGGGTTTGGCTTAGCCGCGGCCGCCATACCGAACGCATCGACATGCTCTGGTTTGCCGAAGTGCCGGCAACGCGCCCTGATTTCAAAGGCTTCATCGCCATGCAAGCCAATGCCGAATTAAGTGCTGCCTTGCCTGAGAAAGAAAGCCCGGCCGGTTATCCCGTGTATTTGATCGATCCGGATGGCTTTGTTGCGTTGCACTATCCGGCCGGATTCGACCCTAGCGGTCTGAGAAAAGATCTGGCAAAACTCGTAAAATAAGCCCATGAACAATCATACCTATAAGCATTTTCACCGCATCGCCTGGGCCGGCGTTTTGCTTACTCTGTGCGTCATCGTGCTCGGTGGCTTCGTGCGCCTGTCCCATGCCGGGCTGAGCTGTCCGGATTGGCCGACCTGTTATGGCCGGGCCACATGGCCGGTGCAGGACCATGAAGTAGCCGCCGCCAACGCCGTTTACGAGCGTGCGGTGGAAGTCCACAAAGCCTGGCGGGAGCAGGTCCATCGCCACCTCGCGGCCATTCTTGGTCTTCTGGTGTTGACCCTGTGTCTTCTCGAAGCCAAGCGTCGCCACCACGCCATCTGGGTTCCGGTGGCATGTTCCGCTTCCGTGGCCGCATCCATACCGATCTATATGTATTGGCACCATGATCCGGCATTTGCCTTGGCCGCCATTGGCGTTCTCGGTCTGCTGGCTTACGCCTGGCGCGCCGGACGCGAGCCATTCATCGGCTATACCGCGGTGTTGCTGGCTGTCATCATCATGCAGGCCATGCTCGGCATGTGGACGGTGACTTGGCTGTTGAAACCGATCGTAGTGATGGCGCATCTCTTGGGCGGTTTGACTACCTTTTCCCTGCTGACCTGGTTGGCCTGGCGTGCCACGCCCAACACCGAGCTGATTCAAGGCCATGCCCGTCTGTTCAAACGTCTGCTATGGATTGGTCTAGTTTTGCTGGTCGTGCAGATCGCCCTTGGCGGTTGGACCAGCGCCAACTACGCGGCTCTGGCCTGCGGTACCGATTTTCCGAAGTGTCTCGGCCAGTGGTTGCCGGAGCATGATTTCGCCGAGGCGCTCGTGCTCTGGCGCGGTATCGGGGTCGATTACGAAGGCGGTGTGCTTGACGGCCCGGCACGCGTTGCCATTCAGCTGATGCACCGCGGCATGGCGGTAGTGGTCGCGCTCTACCTGATTGCGCTGGCGGTGAAGATGATCCGTACGCCAGGTCTGGTTTACTGGGGTAGCATGCTCGCGGTATTGACGGTTGCCCAAGTCGCGCTAGGAATCAGCAACGTGCATTTCGGGCTGCCGCTGTGGGTCGCCGTTGCCCACAACGCTGGTGCCGCCTTGCTGTTGTTCACCCTCATCGGTGTACTTGCGCGTCTGCGCGAACCGGAGCAGATGACGGAACCGGCGCCGATGGCATGATTGCGTTTGCCCGCTACTTCGAACTGACCAAGCCGCGTGTGGTCGCACTGATCGTATTCACCGCGGTCATCGGCATGTTTCTGGCCGTGCCCGGCTTGCCGCCATGGCGCCCGGTACTGTTCGGCTCGCTCGGCATCTGGTTGGCGGCATCGAGTGCCGCGGCCATCAACCATCTACTCGACCAGCGCATCGATGCGCTGATGGTGCGCACCGCGCACCGGCCGCTGCCGACCGGTGGCCTGAATTCCAGGCAGGTGCTGGTGTTCGCGGTTGTGCTCGGGGCGCTGTCGATGATTCTGCTGGTGTGGCAGGTAAACGTGCTGACCGCATGGCTGACCTTTGCTTCGCTGATCGGCTATGCCATCGTTTACACCGGTTATCTGAAACGGGCGACACCCCAGAACATCGTCATCGGCGGTGCCGCCGGGGCAGCCCCGCCGGTACTGGGTTGGGCCGCCATCAGCAATACGGTCGATCCACATGCACTGCTGCTGTTCCTGATCATCTTCATCTGGACGCCGCCGCACTTCTGGGCGCTGGCCATCTTCCGGCGCGAGGATTACGCCCGTGCGCTGATACCGATGCTGCCGGTCATCTATGGCGTGACTTACACGCGCTGGCAGATCCTGTTCTATACCATCCTGCTGTTCATCGCGACCCTGCTGCCCTGGATTACCGGCATGAGCGGCCTGTTCTATCTGGGGGGTGCGGTGGTGCTGGGCGCGGTGTTCCTTTATTACGCCATCCGCCTGATGGACCCGCCGGATGAACTGTTCGCGATGGAAGTGTTCAAGTATTCAATCTGGTACCTGATGGCACTGTTCGCCTTCCTGCTGATCGATCATTGGATTATGCCGCCGACGTTCTCGGTGGCGTAAAAACCCCCGCTTGCGCGGGGTTTTTCATGTCCGATCATTTTTCCAGCAGATATTTCTTCCAGAACATCATTTCGGCCGCGCCGTAATAATCGCTGTTGGGTTTCTTGCGGAAGCCGTGGCCTTCATCCTTGAACATCAGGAACCAGACATCCCCGCCGTTGCCGCGGACCGCTTTCACCATCTGTTCGGCCTCGGTGTAGGGTACCCGCGGGTCGTTGAAGCCCTGTGCTACGAACAGCGGTTTGGTAATCGCCTTGGCGTTGTTCAGCGGTGCGATTTTTTCATGGAAGGCATTCATCGCTGGTTCGCGTTCGTCGCCATACTCGGCACGGCGCAGATCGCGTCGGTAACTCTCGGTGTTCTTCAGGAACGTGCTGAAGTGCGAGATGCCGACGATATCGATGCCGGCGCGGATGCGTTTGTCGTAATCGACCATGCTGGCCAGCACCATGTAGCCGCCGTAACTGCCACCGACTACGCCGACACGGTCCTTATCCAGGCCGGGTTGCTTGGCAATCCAGTCGAGCAGGGCACCGATGTCTTTTACCGAATCCTTGCGCTTGAAGCCATTATCGAGCTGCAGGTAGGTTTTGCCGTAGCCGCTTGAGCCGCGCACGTTGGGTACCAGTACCGCAACTTTCAGTTCGCGCAGCTGGTACTGGATGGTCGGGCTGAATGTCGGTAGGGCCTGGGCCTCCGGTCCGCCGTGGATATTGATCAGCACCGGCACTTTCTCGCCGGGCTTGAGTCCTGCCGGACGGTAATAGAAGGCCGGGATGCTGCGGCCGTCGAAGCTCTTGAAGCGCACCAGTGTCGGGGTTACGAATTTTGAGGTGTCGAGGCCGCCGACTTCGCTCTGCGTCCAGCGGGTCATCTGGTTGCCGGCGATATCGACCACATACACATCGGTCGGCGAGGTGGCGGTGTTGATGCTGAGCGCCAGCCTGCCGCCATCCGGGGAGAATTCCATGCCTCCGACCACGCCGATCGGCAGCGCCGGCAGCTTGATTTCACGGTAATCGGCAGTATCCAGCACATGCAGTACCGAGATGCCGTCTTCATTGCTGACAAAGGCAATCCGGCTGCCATCGGCGCTCTGGCTGAAGCTTTCCACATCCCAGGGGATATGTTTGCTGATGACAGTGGTTTTTCCGCTGAGCGGGTCGTGATGGCGCAGATGCCTGAACTCCGTATTTTCATCCGACACGTAATACACGCCCTTGCCGTTGCGTGCGTATTCGAAGCCACCGAACGCCGCTGTGCCGCCGTCAACCGGAAACAGGGTCAGCTTACCGGTAGCGATGTCGACTTCGCCGGGCCGGGAGTCGTTGATCGAGCGGTATTCGGCGACCAGTAGGGATTTGCCATCCGGTGACAGATCGAATGCACTCCAGCTTCCGCCTGCGGTCAGTAATGGCCGTGAAGCCCCGGTTCGGGTATCGCGCAGCCAGACGTCTCGGTCCGTGCCGTTGCGCGCGGTGCTGGTGAAAGCCATTACGTTGCCGTCATCACTCAATACCGTGCCGCCGTTCTGGCTACGCTTGCCATCGGTCAATAAAGTGCTGGTGCGTGTTGCGTAGTCGAACCAGTACAGCTGGCTGAATTCATCGCCACCTTTGTCCTTGGCGAACACGAAACCCTGGCGCCGGGCTTTGGCCGGCGAGGCAGTGATACCGGCCACCGGTTCCTTGTAGAAGGTCAGTTGCTCGCGCATGCCCATCGGCTGGCAGACCCGATGCACCTGTGCGGTTTCGGCAAAGCGGGTGCTGATCAGCAGGCAGCCGCCAGTGGTCCAGCCGGCGAAACCGGCACCGCGGGTGTTCTGGTATTGATTCAGGCTGTCGATCAATTCGGCCGGAATCTCCGGTAGGTTCTCGCTGATACGGTTGCCGATATCGACGCGTTCAACGGCAATCGCGGGCAGCGCCGCAGCCAGCAGGGTCAGGGCAAGCAGAGTGTTACGCATATCGGTTCCTGAGCGGTTCGGAAGCCCAAGCATACCGCAAAGACCGTCAATTCGGCTTCAACAAATCCCGCAATTCTTCGGTTTCCTGCAGGCTCAAACCGCTCTGCGCCATTAGTTGCCGCAGAGTAGCCAG
>Ga0315909_10007122_pt1 | contig 12529 bp, 11 predicted proteins | sample LakEriMetagenome_11_FD_203527 | JGI IMG/M metagenome (GOLD analysis project Ga0315909, IMG submission 203527) | Freshwater fungal communities from buoy surface, Lake Erie, Ohio, United States - Buoy 2 MA125 | ecosystem: Environmental > Aquatic > Freshwater > Lake | place: USA: Lake Erie, Ohio...
ACTCTCCCGTTGTTGTCTCGCAGCAGTTTCGTTGGGGACACAAGGTCTTTACGCTCCGGCAACGCTTGCCTGACGTACTGGCTTACGATGTAGATGTGCCCATCCTTTTTTGGAGGACAGTTCTGCACTGCTCCAGAGTCGCACACCATGACAGGCACCCCGTCAATCTCGTCCACCTTGAGGAGCGTTGTTGCAACACGGGCAACGTGCCCGCTTGGCGCGTATTTCATCCCACAGGCGTCAACCTCATGGGCCATGTAATTGATAATCTTCATTTTGTTAATAGATTGCTTATGATGTTTAAGGCAAGCATTGTCTTGCCGCTTTTGGTTTCTCCGCCGATGACCACATAGTCGCCGTATCTAATCGGGCAGATGTCGTCGATTTTCTTGAACCCTGTTGATATACGCATGCTGGAGTCATCCCCCTCTTGATAGCGTTTTGCTGCATCAACAAGCAAGCTCTTGGTGTCCATCGCCTTTGGCGGGACAGTCTCACGCATCAGTTGGTCCACCTGCATGGATAGCCGTGCAATCAGATCGCTCGTTGGAAGTTCGTTTGCCTGTGCATCCTGACATGCCTGATAGGTGAGCATGAGCAAAGCTCGACGCTTACTGGACGCACGCACGATGTTGATGAACTCCGGCATTGCCTGAGCAATCGGCATTAGCTGATAAAGCTCTGAGAGTTGCCACAACTCAATCGCAGCGTCTTTCTCGCGCAGTTTCTCAAACACAATCCGAAGGTCGCACGAAGCGTTTCGTGTTGTCTGCTCTAGCACCACCTCAATGGCTTGCTTGCAGATTGGGTTCTGGAAGTCAGCAGGAGACAAGCGTGCCTCCATGGCAGCGTGCAGGAACTCGCTCGGATGGTTCAGCGCAATGCTTGCAAGGCCACGCTCTGCCTCGTCGCAGGACGGCACCGATACTGCCATCGGAGGTTGTTCACCAAGTGGAGCTTGTGCTTTGCGGCGCATTGGTCAGGGAAGGTTTAGCTACAGGGGCGTTGGCGTATGAGCGAGAGAGCCATGAGTTGAGGAACCGCATCATCCCGCGATAGGACTTGCGCTTGGTCATGTTGGCATTGCTCCAGAGCAATATCATCTTGAGTTCTTTCTCCACAAGCTCACGACCATAAGAGCGCACGAAGTCTCTGTAGTCCGTCTCTTGCAGCTTGTACCAGCTCCTATCCCTTGTGGGAAAATACCATGGCCAATTGTCCTCTGGACGCTCAGGCAACCCGTCCGGTCGCTTTGGCGTCTCGATTAGCTCAGGATGGTCGAGGATTGTCTCCTCTACTGGCTCTTGCTCCTCCTTTTCGATTACGACACCTTCGGCATCCAGCTTAATTGTGATGCTGTGCCCGTCCTTCGTTGTGATGATTATTTGCATGTATGTATGAGGACGCTATCAGCAGAGCGTCGGCTGTTTCGAGTGTGACTTTGATGCTTGGGAACCGTGCTTTGGCAATGTCCCGCAGCTTTTGCTTCCACTTAGAGTGGGTCAGTCCGTCCCGGCCGCCAACGCCACAGGCTTTCTGCCACTCCTTGGGCTTGACCATGAACACTGGCAGCTTGAGAGCAGCGCATACGCCAAGCGCAACGCCAACGGACTGGAACAGGACTGCCACCATTGACCCTGGGATTTTGACCCCTGTGAACTTTGGAACATCTTCGATGTAAACACCAGACAAGTTTAGCTCACGAAGACGGTCGGCGAGTTCCACAGGAGAAGAAGGCATTGTCCACGCATCGATCTTGCCATCGATGTATGTTGCAACTCCTCCCTTAATACCTGGGTCAATGGCAGCAAAGTTCATTACCACTTCACGTCGTCTTCAGTGAGTTCTTCCTCTGGGAACAGAGGCTCTTTTTGTGGCTTTGCCTCAGCCTTCGGCGTCTCAGCCTTGTACTGGTCAAGCGGCACCGTCGGCATCGTGTTCTCCAACGATGACTTATTTAGAGCAATGAAAAGGGTAGCGGTAGCAGCAGGGAGATCCACCTCGGAATTCTCATCCTTAACCCACTTAGCTGCCCGATGGGCGATGAGGTAGAGGTTTGCCAACTGCATTGCTCGCTTGCGCGTGCCATCCACGTCGGGGGCCGAAGACCGTTGGGGCGCAGGTGCCGCAGCTTTGGAGCCAGTGGCAAGCGGTGCGTTGCCTCCGTCAATCCTGCATTTGTCCGTAATCGACAATTCGTTTTCGCCTTTCTGATCATTGAGTTTTACCTTGATGCCTTCCAATCCACGCTTGCCAGCTTGGCTCTGGATGGTCACTTCCTTGCCTTTCAAATCGCTGACATCGATGCTCCAAAACGAGGCACGCACCTCAGTGCCGTTCGATGTGAGGATGGCATTTTGCACGCGCCACTCGCCATGCTTGCCTTGTCCTGTGCGGGGAGGGAACACCGCCTTTACCGTTGCTTTTACTGCTGGGACAATCTCTCCGTCGGAGAGTCCAGCTACGTCGCTCAGTTCAACTAATCTCATAGTGTATTTCCTTTCATGCCAAGAAGCTCTTGGCGAGCACCAATGCGTTGTGCATCGATGCTTCAACAAATGCCACCTGCTCTAGCTTTGGTCAACAGGATTTTTTTGAATCCCTGTAAGTGTGTGCAGTGTTTGGCTTTGCACCTTTTTCCGAACCAATCATCTTGGTTAAAGCAGCCGTAGAACGCTTGTCTGTTTGGTCGATGTTTTTGACGTGCTTGAACGGGATCTCTTTTTTCATGGCTATTCCTTGGCTATTTCTTGGCTATTTCTTGGATGCTTTCTTCACCGCTTCCTCTTTAGTTCGGAACACGCCGATAAGTCCAGCGTTCGCTCCATACAAACGATACTTCCCTTTCATCTTGAGGATGATGCGTGCCGGATTGATTGCGTCCGTTTCGCTGGAGATGACCTCCTCCGCAGCGGCGATCTCTTTCTTGAGGGACTCAAACTTGTCGGCAATTTCTGCGCTGACTTTAGCAGTTGTTTCAGCCACTCCTTTTTCCGCCTCAACCAGCTTGGCTTCTGTCTCTGCTTTAATCTTTGCGATTTCGTCTTCGGCGCGTTTCTTCAATGTGGCAATCGCATCTTCCGAGGCTTTTTTAACCTCTTTTCGTTTTGCCAAAACATCCGCGATGGATGGCGGCTTGGGGGCTGGAGTTGGAGCTTCCTTTAAAGCGGATTTCCTAATGTCCCGCAAAGTTGGCTTCATTGCCTCAATGGATGCTCTTTTGGCTTTTACTTGAGCAGAAAACCGTTCTGCTGCTTGTGCATCTTTTATTGCAGCTTGAACATCTTGCATTCTGGCCTGCGCTTCCACTCGCCTTTGATTAGCAACATCTTCTGCAAAAACCATTCTTTCAATTGCTGCCCGCGCTGCGGGATCCGCTGCTTCACGAGCGGCTTCGATGGCAAGTTTTGCTTGTGGCAAGTCGGATGACACAGCGAGACGCAGGATCGAGTCCTGTTGCCTCTTGGTCATCTTCATCGCGTTTTCTCTGTATATTTTCCCAGCAGGAGGCATCCCTGTAATGTCGGTGTAAGCCTGCTCAAATCCGAGCAATGCTTCAACGTATGCTTTTGTAGCTCCAGCTTGCCGAATGGCTTCGATGTCTTGCTCTGACAATGCGGCACGCTTTGGTTTGGCAAACAACTCCGCCTCACGGGCCTGAGCCTCCATTGCAGCCATGCGCTCTGCTTCCAGGTTGCCAGTCCCACGACGCTCGATGCGTCCACGCACTTCGGACGCCTGTATATCTGCCTTCCGTTTTGCTGAAGCAAGCAAGCCTGCTTCCATTTTGGCCAAATCCTCTGCTGTGCGAGGAGGTTGTTTATCGGCCTTGCGCTTCTTGGGCTGGAACCTTACTTGGCCTTCTTCTTCTTGACCCGCTCTGGCAGCTTCTTGCCCTTGGGTGTCTCCTTGGCGAACCGCTTCGCGATCGCTGGCTCGTTGGCGTACAGATACCTCCTTTGCGCGTTGCTCTTGAATGGCATATTGAACCTCCTTTACGTTTGCTAAGTCTTGTGACGCCTGCTTTGTAGCTGCGCTAGCTGCATCCTCCAGCGAGCGATACACCCCAACCTTCTCTCCAAGCGGGTCAAACAACCGGAACCCTGACGTTCCAACCTGCACCACTCTTGCTCCATCCGCATCCTTGGAAACTGATCCATTTGGCAACTGCTCCACCTGCGTTCTCTCTGGCTGGAACCTGCGCTGCACTGCGTCCACTCCCTTATTGCTAATCGGCGTGATGACACCCGTTTGAATAGCTTGTCCGGTCACTCGGCGAGGGAGTACGAACTCAACACCGCTGATGCGGTTGATACCTTCTCGGCCAATGGCAATGTCCGTTCTGAATGGAGGCAATCCGCTCTTGCCGATGTCAGGAACACCTAGAGCTTCGTGCAGCGTCTTGTGCGCGACCTTGCCCATTGGGCGTCCGCCAATCTCGATTTCCCAGCCTTTCTTGGCTGCATCGAAGTTCGTCTCGGAGTCTGCAACATGGCGCAGGTACTGGCTCAATGCTGATTGTGCTTCTGCAATCGAAGTGAACCCAGAGGCGTCTCCTTTGGATTTCACTGCCTTAGCAAGGCGAGACATGGCAGATCCGATGTCAACCGCTAAAGCCTGCACACCATTGTCCTTGTTCCAGAACACGTCCACAACAGCCACTCGCTTGTCAACGGGATTACCTTCGCGTGCCTTGCCGGACTCAGCTTTGCCCTCGTTGAGGAACGCCATGTAATCTCGCAGGTCGATGAGTTCGCCAGTCTTCATCGCTCGAATGAGCATGTTCGTCATCTCAGCTTCCTTGACCCCCATGATGGGTGCCGAAGAGCGAAGGTCTGTCTCGATGTTCTGTTTGGTCAACGAGTTGATGGCGTCCTCTCCGACGTTGCGAAGCGAGATGTTGTTCTTGGAGTACTTGTTGCTCTCTGGCGTCTCTCCGCCTGCTGCTTTAAGGATAGGCTCCACAACCTTCGTGACTTCGCGCCAGTGCTGCTCGCCCCTAGCTTCGCTCTTCGCCGTGTAGCGGGTCATGAACATTCCCTTTTTGTCAGACCAATCGTATGCAAGCGATTTTGGGTCGAGAGGGACTGCTGCTCGCTCAGGCACTCCGGTTTCTTTGGGGTCAAAGATGCGCTTAAGGACAGGATCCAAGATGGGGTTGCCCGTATTGCGTCCAAAGGTTTGGTCCAGCTTGCCGCGCACTGCGCTGATGGCTTCGCTCCAAATGGTTGGGATAGCTCCAGGCAAGAAGTCTCGCGGACTCTTTTTCTTTACCCAATCCTCGGCGTAGCGTGCGGTGATTTCGTGCGTGATGTCCCGCAGCCTGCTGACCTGCTCCGAAGTCGGAGTTGCTGGGTCGAATGCAGCATCAAGCCGTTCGCGTAAGCGTTGCCCTTCGGTGGTCCCATCGCTGAGTTTTACGTTGTCAGCATCCTTGAGATACCCCTCGATGAGCCTAGCAATCTCGCCACCTGGGACCGTCTGTTGCAGTCTGCCGTCAGCGTCCCGAGTAAAGATGCGTGCAGTGATGTCATCAGCAAGCCTGTCAGCTACAAACGAGTGAACAGCTTCGTGCGGAAGCGTTGTGACATCTGCGCTCTTGGAGTTGATGTAGATGGTCTTGTCCTTTGGGTCGAAGTAAGCGTTCCAGCCCGTCTCCCCTCCTGGGCCTTTGACAATATCGCCATCCACCACTTTGACCTTGCCTCCACGCTGGGAGATAAGCTCGTTCATGGCGAGGAACGTCCCTAGCCCTTCGCCTTTGCGATCCATGTCGCCCAAGCGAGACATAAGCTCTGCTGCTGCACCTACGTTCTCTGGCGTCTCTCCAGCTTGCGCCAGCTGGTCGATAAAGCGTGATGCGTCGTTGATTGACCGCTCTTTGGCTAGTCGTCCTGTAGCCTTGTCCCACAGCTTCAAGCCGCCACCAAGCATTGCTCCGGCAGCAAACCCTCCTCCGATTGCTCTGCCAAGCTCCTCTTCATCCGTTGTCTGCAAGTAGCCAAGTCCTCCGCCTAGAGCTGCTCCCAGTGCTCCTGCTCGCGCTCCTTCTGCTGCAATCACCGCTGCATCTCTTGGGATAACACGTTGCGCCACCGTCAGCATTGCTCTCGCGCCTGTCGAGAGATTTGGATTTTGCAGAGCTTTTTCGGTTACAGACAGGATGCCTGGACCTTCGCCCATGCGGGCTGCAACTGCCCCTGCGGCTTCCCCTGCTGCTTCAGTGACGGCTCCGCCAAGTTTAGCTGCCTTGATGGCTGCAACTTCTGGAACCGCACCACTGAGCGCACCCGCCACTGCTGCCGTTGTTGCTGCACCTTCCGTTGCACGCAATGCTGCTTCTTCAGAGACCCCAGCAAGTGACGATGCCGCTTTTGCAACCATCCGCTCAGGCACAGAGGCAATGCCAGTAATGGCTCGTCCAATGTTCTCCGTCGCATATCCTGCCGCTCTTGCAACGCCACGCCCTGCTGCCCCTGCTGCTTTACCTAGAGCTCCTGCTCCTGGGACTGGAGCAATCATCAACGGGTCAAATACAACCTCCCCTGCTGCCACCTGCTGTGGATTCACTGCCATCCCGCCAATAGGCGCATTGCTCGTCTCGGCAAGCGAACGTGCTGCAAGAATGGAATCGCGCCATGTGGAGTATGCAGTCGGACTATCCCCGTTGAGCATCTCAAACAGTGGAGAACCTGGGCTTGTCCCACCTTGCGCCAGCAGAGAGTAGTTCTCGACGTTGTTGACAACTGACCGCGCAATACTGCCTGGGATTGAAGCTGGGTCGCCAACGGTTGCGGGGATTGCTGCAAGCAGGTTCTTGCCCATCTCTGCGGCTCCAGAGAAGATGTTCCTGACCACCTCAACCGTGTCGATGTCTTTGGCCTTGTGGTATTCCCGCAGCTTCTCAAAGTCGTCGTAGGATGGTTTCCATTCTGGATCCAGCAAACGGGTCTTTAAGTCGTAAGACACGTCCTCTCCCGTGCGAGGGAAGTTGCTGTCGATGTAGTCGGCAATCTCTTGCTCAGAGAAGTCGTCTGCAAACGTGAGCGTTTTGTTCTTCGACGGGATGAGGACTTCTTGTGGCATACTATCGTTTTTGAATGGTAAATCCAGTGCCCCCTTTTGTGATAATTGGGGCTACCTGCTGTTGCTGTGTCCGATTCTTTTCGATGATCTGGCTCTTTCCGTATGTCTTCAAGATTTCGTTGTAGTACGAGGGTTTATCTGGAAGCAATGTTTCCAACACTGGGAATTTTTTTGAAATCTTTTCTGCTTGGTTGAAATTTGAAACCATACGATTTCCTGTCATGTTTCGCAGAACTTCGACCGATTTTGCAAAGCCTTCTGGATTTGCAGAGAAGAATAAAGCAGCAGAGTCTGGTTGCATGGCCTTGATGAAGTTCCATGTCTCTAGCGATCCTCCAAGACGCAGGTATTCGTTTTGGGAAAGAGCGTCAGATGTGCCACTGATGGCAGTATTGATAGATTTTAGCGACGCTCGCAATGCTTCAATAATTGCAGTTCTTTCTGTCCCTTTAGCAAGTTTAGCAGCCCTTTCCGCCATTTGCCGCATGCTTTCAATCTGATCAATGTTCTCAATGTTTTTGCGAACACGCCCGATTATATCGTTGAATGGCTCTTTGACCAACTGAACATTATCACGAACAACTTCAACTTTGCTTGGAGATCCATACGAATAAAGCACTCCCTCAACCTCAACAAGCTCAGGTTTCCATTGCGAGTCCAGTCTATCCATCGCTCCCTTTAGACCGTCTTGAACAACTTTCGGATTTTTCCCAGCCTGCACCATTTGTTGGGCCTGCTGATACAAGCTGTTTTTAATGGCGTCATATCGCTGTCTCTGTTGTGATATTTTAGGTGCTGCTGGAACCTCTGGTTTTGCTTCTGGTAATAGCTCCTTACCTGCTGTTGTCTGTTCAGGTTGTTGTGCTTGCTCTGCTGGAAGCTGGACTTGAATGATTTTTGGCCGAACAGGCTCATTTGCTGTTGCTAGTGTTTTCTCCGCTTGGGCTAAGCCTTGTTTTGCGGCTCCAAGATCTGTGAGATTTTTAGCTGTTTCCTTAGCTCCCATCGGGAGCACTACCATGCCGTCTTGAGTGGGTATTTCAGATTTCCCTATTTTCCTTTGAGCTTCAAGGCGTTGAACGTCTCTTGAGTATCTAGCTACCGCATCATTTGCAGATTTGATTTGAGCCTTTTTTGCGTCAGCATTTGCAAGAAATTCTAGCGCAGCTTCTCCTAAAGCCTTTTCGTCATATGCTGTTTGATATGCCTGCTGTGCTGCCGCTGCATGAGATGGGTTTGAAGGATTAAATCCCTCTGGAATACGGACTACTACAGGAGGAGTGTCTAAAGACCAATTTGGCGTGTATACAGGGTCATCAAACGCTTGCGTGACAGTTGGCTGTTGAATTGCTTCTTGCTGCAAAACAACTGGCGCAGCATTTGGTTGGTTAATGCCTTGCGCGTATTGCAGAACAGCATTCGCGTCGAATCCCAACGGAATCTGGCCCCCACTAAATGCCCCCTCTGAAGTAGGACGTGCTTTTAAAAGCTGCTGCAATTCTTCATCCATAATTAGTCCTGATTCAAGTTTGGAACATTGAATACGATACCACCGCCACCTCCGCCACCACTTGCTCTAAGTGCCTGCATATCCTTCCTGCCTTTGTTCTGCTCTTTAATCTTCTGGAGATCAAATAAGTTTTGAATCTGTCTTGATACAACATCTGACCCAAATCTAACTTTATCTGCATTAGAAATCTCTGGGTTTTCCATCATTGCCTTTGCAGCCGAAATCACCCCGCTTTCATCATCATTAAGGCTATCCAAGAAGCTCTTTAGTGCAGCAGCGGATTTGTTTGTCTTATTGTATTCCGAGATTGTATCCGAAATATCCTTGCTCCCGCTTAGTATGCCCTGTGCATACAACTGTCCTATTTTTCCAACACCTTCCGCCACGCCTTGTCCCATCTGGGAGAACGTTACAGGTGCTCCGCCTTGATAAAGATTTAATGGTTTTGCCATACTAAAATATTTGTTTATGCCATTCCTGCTTTAATTGCCTGACCTCCAATCTGTCCGATTGCTCCCGTAATGGCACCGAACCTTGCAGCATTTGCCTGAGCTTGTCCAATCGCCCCTTGCACCTTCGCGTTGTATACGCCGCCTGCAAGGCCAAACCCCGTTTGCGACTCAGGGTTGAACAACTGCGGACCTGCCTGCTGCTGCCCCATGAGCGCGGATTGCACCGTGTTGCCAGCAAAGTTTCCAGCGTACATTGGTTGCTGGTAAAAGCTCGTAAGGGCTGGGGATGCAAACTGTGCAATGTTGCCAGCAATTCCTGCTGCTGCCATTTGACGTTGCATTCGAAGCTGGTCTTCTTCGGTCTCGCGTTGGCGTTGGAACTGATAGCGGTTAAGCACCTCCGACAATGCAGACTGATCTCCCAGTGCTGTCCCTCTGGCGGCATACGCTGCGCGGCTCTGCTGCTCGATTGCCCGTATCTCCTCTGGGTCCAAATTGTAGTCTACTGGCGTTGCCTGCAACTCCGTTGCATACTTCTGCATCCCTTGAATAAGCGGAGTAACTCCCGTCGCTTTCTGGAATGCCTGAATGTAAGCTGGAGCACGTTCCTTGAGGCCTTGCAACTGAGCCTGCTGCTGTGATTTCTGGTAGTTGCTCTCTAGTCTTGAGAACTCGGGCTGCAACTGCTGGAACATCTTAATCTGCGCTTGTGCAGATTGCCGCTGAATCTGGTCCTGTAACGCCTGATATAAAGGCTGATACTTTGCCTCGCTAGCATATAGCTTTGGCGCAAGCTCAAGCTGCGTCTTGAGAATGTCCGCAGATGTCTCCTTGTACTCAGGAGCTTTTGGCATTTCCACTTTTTCTTTGCCCATAAAACAATCTCATTAAGGTTTGCGGCTCTACTTCTACTATTTGACCGTTTCTAATCGCGTAAATCAAGTCTGGTTTCTTTTGCTGCATGGCCTTGTTCACCATTTCGGCAAACGCTTTGCGTGTTTTCGCCCACAGCGTGAAGATGGTCCAGTTCTGCGTCATGCTCTCCCACTCCCAGTCTGGATACTTGACGCCAGGGTGAGCGCACATAACGGCATCCACGTCCTCGTTGTCGTCCAAGTGATAGAACAAGCCACCGTGAACTCCATAGAACATCAGGATATTCTTGATTTCGACAGCATCAGTCTTGTCCCAGAGCTTCGGGTGCTCTGCGGCTGCATCAAGCTGCGACTGCACTATCTTATCCCAAATGCTCATGCTATCTGCCTATTGCAAGCCAATGTACAGACGAATATCTGCTGGCGGTAACAGTCATTTGAGATTTAGTTTGATTCATCACAATTGATGTCTCCACGGGCCAAGTAATATTGTCTGTTGAAGTCTGTCCTGTTGCATATGCTGTTAAGAATTCAGTCGGAAATGCAGTTGCAAATGTTATTGTAGATGTATACGGAGATGATGATGATGTTGTAACTTCTCCAAATTTTACAATAATTGATCCAATTGTGACGCTTCCTTGTGTAAATGTTCCAGATGATGGGGTTCTCGTGAATGCAGTTTTATCATCCACATAGTCCTTTGTTGCAGCGTGCATTGCTGCCGTTGGGATTGCGGACAAGGTAAGAACGGAGCTTGCTCCGGTCATCGTGATGTCATTAGATACGGTCACTGCTCCAGTGACAGCAAGCGGGCCAGATACAGTTCCTCCCGTGTCTTTTAAGAAAGTGTTGTCAGCGTATTGTTTGGTTACAGCTTGAAGATTAGCTGTTGGGTCTTGTCCTAAAGTAAGCGTTGCCCCTGCTGCAAATGTTTGAGATGCCCCTGATGGCAGTGTTAATGCCGATCCGCTTGTGAGAGTGATGTCTGCGCCACCTGCCATCGTCAGGTTTCCCGTGAAACTCTGAGCAACATTTGTCTTTGCTAGATTCAGTGATGAGACTATTGCTGACAATGCAACTTTGTTTAGCGAAGCACCTGTGGATGGCGTTGTGAGCAGCAAGTGTGTATCCGCCACTGTTGTTACTGGTGCCTGACCAGTAATTGCCTCGGGCTGCAAGGTTGCGCTCTGCACCAAATTGTTGAGGTTGTCCGCTGTGACTTGCCCTCCAGTTACAAAAGTTGTGCCTTTATTGATCTGTGCCATATATTTATGCTTGTGAAACCATTGGCCTTGATGCGACTGTTCCCGTCACAGTTATCGCCCTGATTTCTGGTTGTCCATTTTGCAGGCTTAAGTTTGCCTCAACAGCATATCCTCGCAGCCCAATCCTGTCGCGATAAGTTTTGTCCGTAACATCCTCAAACGTCATAACTCCGTTGTTCTGCGTGATGTCTTGGTTGCTCGTCTTGATTGTGACTGCAATCTGATCCGCTGCATTGTAGCTCTTGGCCACAACTTGCACATTGGACCAGAACTTTTCCTGCAACGTGTTGAGCGTGTATTGACGTGTCTTGAGGCTACTTTGCACTGGAATTGTGGATATAGTCCCTTCTGAAATTGTGGCTGGCAGATAAAACGGGAGAACGGGCGTTCCGGTTGGTTTGGTGCTTATGAGGTCGCCATCTGAGCGTTGGTCTGAAACGTAAACCCCACCGTTGTCTTGGTCTGCTTGTCCAAACGACTCAAACTTACGAATCACAAACAACTCGCGAAGGCTTTTGTATTGCACCACGCGAAGCTCGTCTGCTCCCATTGTTTGCCCTGGGGATGATGAAGCATAAGTGTCAATGCTCTCCCATGCTTGATTCAGCATGTTCCACACAAACATGTGGCTGTTTTGAAGTGCTGCATCAATTGGCACCGACACCCATAGACGGTTGTTTACATATGCTGAACATGCCTCGCCTACAGCGTTCAGATTCACCCGTCGCATCCAATCGTCGATTGGGTTTGATAGCGTGTTGGTGCTACCAACGAGCTTGAGGTCAAGCTGCGGCGTCAGCATGTTCACGCCCTTATTCGACAGGAAGAACACATACTCCCCTGCTGTCACAATTGACCTTCTTGCCGAGCACCCGATTTCTGTCGTGAGAACCGTGATGGTCGAGTTCGCTCCTGGAGCAGATCCAACCGCAAAGTTCGATGTCTCAACGTAGCACAGATAAATGCTCTTCTGCATGAACACCAAAAACTGGTCCTGCACCCACGGCAAGACACCCACAAGCGTGTCGTTGAGTCCAGTGTTAATGGTGAAGTTGTTGAGCGTCAGGTCAAATGTCCTGTAGTCGAGAATGTCGGATACAGCAATCTTGTTGCGCTTGTATGCTACAACGAGCCTGTTTTGGAACATCAATCCAAAGTCGCCTGGGGGCACGGAGCAGCTTGCTCCACCTCGAAATGCAGGTGCTGTCTGAGGGATAATTGCAGCAGTTGCTGATGTTCCATCCCAGTACAACGGAGGCTTTCCGCGCTGTACTTCGCAGGCTTTATTGGTGTGTTGAGTTGTGGATGTGCCTGTGTATTGGAATGTAAATGTGGTTGCAG
>Ga0315909_10007124_pt1 | contig 12528 bp, 14 predicted proteins | sample LakEriMetagenome_11_FD_203527 | JGI IMG/M metagenome (GOLD analysis project Ga0315909, IMG submission 203527) | Freshwater fungal communities from buoy surface, Lake Erie, Ohio, United States - Buoy 2 MA125 | ecosystem: Environmental > Aquatic > Freshwater > Lake | place: USA: Lake Erie, Ohio...
TAGGGTTCAAAGGAAAGGCTTTAAGAACCGCTTGGGCGGTTGCTAAGGCTGAATCTAATGGTCGCCCGTTTGCATTTAACGGAAACACCAAGACTGGAGACTCCTCATATGGAATCTTTCAGATTAACATGCTTGGCACACTTGGTCCAGACAGACGAGATAAGTTTGATCTAGATTTAAATGCTGAGTTATTTAGCCCAGTTACAAACGCTGAAATTGTCTATTATATGACAAAAGGCGGGGAAGACTGGAGTTCATGGTCATCTTATAATAAAGGTGCTATAAACAAATGGCTAGATAAATTTCCTAATCAATAATTAGGGAAATAAAAATACCCCCAGATTTTTGTCTGGGGGTTATTTTTTTGTTTAAAATTATGATGCTGGGTATCTTATAATTACTATACCTGAGCCACCTGAACCACCACTACTATTAGTATTTCCTCCAGTAGTAGAACCTGCTCCACCACCAGAACCAGTGTTTACAGTTGCGTCAGAACCATTTACTGTTCCACTGCTAGAGCCTGCACCACCACCACCAGAACCTCCAGAACCTGGTTGTGAGTACACTGTATCATTTTGGAATCTAGCGCCACCACCACCGCCACCACCTGCACGAGTAACAGAAGTTCCAGTAATTGAAGAGGCAACACCAGCGCCACCAGCACCACCGTTTATACCACCAGATACTCCAGAAGATACGGTTGCGCTAACACCAACGGCTCCTGCGCCACCACCGCCGCCACCGCCACCATTGCCACTATAAGCATTACCTCCATCATAACCTTGATTAGCAGTTCCAGATACACCGCTTCCTCCAGAAGACGCTCCTCCTCCAGAACCTCCAGTTTGATTTACACTGTTGTTACCCTGTCCACGACCGCCACCAATTGAAGTAATAGTTGAAAACACACTATTACTTCCACTAGTATTGTTTCCACCACCAGCGCCAACAGTTACTGTATACGCTTGAGCAGATAGAGAAAGTTTGGATTCTGCAGATGCACCTCCTCCTGAAGTTCCAGCGGAAGTTCTATAACCTCCAGCACCGCCACCACCAGCACCGTTATTTACACCACTACCGCCGCCACCTCCACCAGCAACTACAAGAAAGTCAACATTACTAAGTGCCTGGGTAGGAGTAAAAGTTCCTGAAGATGTAAAGGTATGTATAAAATATGTTCCATCATAAGTAACATTTCCACCTGTTGCTTTTGCTGCAGTAGCAGCAGATGTAACTCCATACAAGGTTGCAGTTGAGTATTGGGCAACATCGCCTGTATCTGTTGTAATTGTTATTTGATTGATAGCAGATGTGTTAGACCATAAACCAGCAACAAGACGACTAAAAGCGCCTGTTGCGTTATTCTCTGATACAGAATCAGAACTAACGCTTTTGAAATTAGAACTTGTGTAATTGGGAATATAGATACTTGCATTGCCAAAAGTATTTGCGGTATCTGATGGCTGGCAAGCAATAAATTGCAGAACGCTAGTCGTTCCACTCACAGCGCTAGAGCCATTTCCTTGAAGGTATCTTTCGCTTCTGTTAGAGGTTGTATTGTTAAACTTAATAAACGCAACCGCTGAAGCGCTTGTTTCTTCTCTAATAGATACTAAAAGATAAAGGTCAGTATAAGTCTGCGGAATGTTAATAAATTCAATACTAGCCGCCCCACCCGCTCCTACTGTGACGGTTTGGATTGCTTTCATATTTGGATTAAGTGCCATTAGACTGCATACCTCACAATTACTACACCTGAACCACCATTGCCACCAAGACCAACAGTAACAGTAGAAGATCCTCCACCGCCACCGCCTCCTCCGCCAGTATTAGCAGTTCCTACACCAGCAGTTGAGTTATAATTATTTGCACCAGCACCACCGCCACCAAGTCCACCAGAAGCACCTGTGCCTCCTCCACCACCAGAAGCATATGTTCCGCCACCTCCACCAGCAACATAATAGTTTCCGCTAGATAATTGACCTATCTTTGTGGCATTTGTAATAGCATTATATGTTCCAATACCGCCAGCACCAGCATTGCTACTATTGCCGTCATTTCCAGCACCGCCAGCACCTCCACCACCACCGCAACCAGTTCCATTTCCACCACTTGTGCATCTTCCACCAGCATAGCCTTCTACAGGTGAGTATCCGCCTTCATTTCCAGGAGTAACAGCAGCAGTTCTATCTCTACCATGACCACCTGCAGAACCACCAGTGCCTCCAGAATTTAAATAACCTCCACCATATCCGCCACCAGTTGCAGATATTGTTGAAAATACTGAATTAGAGCCCTTATATCCATTTCCAGGATTACCTGTATTTCCACCAGATCCTCCTGCACCAACAGTTACAGTGTAACTAGTTTTAAGTAAAGAAAGAGCAGTTCCACCTATTGAAGTTCTAAAACCACCAGCACCGCCACCACCACCGCCAGGCTCATTAGAGTCCCATCGTCTACCGCCACCACCACCGCCAGCAACTACAACATAGTCTGCATTTAAACTGGTTGATGGAGTAAATGTACCACTTGAACTATATATATGATACCAATAAGTACCGTCGCTATAAACCTGATTTCCACCAGTTGCTTTAGGTGTAACAGCATCATTAGCAGAAACACCGTAGAGGTTGAAGGTTGAGCCTGAAGCGAAGTTCACGCCTAAAGCCGAAATTTTTATAGTATTGATAGCCTCTGGAGTTTTTCTCCATAATGCTACTGCCGCTGTTAGTTGTCCTGTTCCTTTAGACCAACGAGTGAGAACAGTTTTATTCGTAGTTGTATTGGCATAATTCTGAATATTTGAAATTACGGTTACCCAGTCATTTGTACCAGCACCGTAGTTAGATGTAAAAAATGCTGAAGTTTGATTGCTATATCTATCTGATGAAGCGCTAGTCCCATCACCTGCTAATACAGTTGATGAATAATTGCTTGCTGTATCCGAATTGAATTGGTAATTCAAACCAACATTTCCTGTGTCGCCTTTTATGTTTGCAACTACAACCAAATCAGTATAGGTCTGTGGGATGCCACTGAAGGTGACATCTGATTGTGCGCTAGAAAGTGTTACTGAAGCAATCGGTGTATAGGTACTCATTAAGATGCCGCCTTAATTCCATACAAAGCAACAGTTGAATGCTGTGATAGATTGCCGCCACCTTCATTGAAAATACTAATTGTATTTATTGCTGAGGTAGATGCCCATAATCCAGAGTTTAAACTTACTTCACCACTACCATTGGCATCAAAACCTGATAAAATTCTAACTGTTTTATTTTTATTTGTATTAGCATAGTCAAGTATGTCTACAATTCCTACTGTGGGATAAGTTGTGCTAGCAGAAACTCTATAACCCATAACATTGAAATAACTTTGAGATGAAAAACCCTGGCCTGTAGCGTTAGTTCCATTTCCATTTAATGAATGTTTTGCATAATTACTACCTGTATCTATTGAGCCATTACCAACTCGCATAACAGTTGAATTTGCAGTTGCAGGTATGGTAAAAACTCTTAGTTGCAAATGAGCATAGCCAGTTGTCGGAATATTATTAAAACTTATTGATGATGCACCAGAAGATCCAACAATAATATTCTGTAATGGAAACATTACTCCAGTATCAGAAACTTTTAATATAGAAGATGCTGTTATTCCAAGTATTGGCATTAGGAAATATCTCCTACTACATACCAGAGATCCGTGGCAGCCTTAATCAGGGTTGCTGATGAGTACTGAGCACGTAACGCTGGAGCAGTAGGAGTGGCACCAGTAGAAGATACTGTAGTTGTGCCTGATGATGCTGCTTGAATTGTTACCTGCCCTGCACCAATCTGAATAATATTAATTTGTGTTCCCACAGGATAGGTAACAGAAGCATTTGTTGGAATTGAATATGTTTGTGCAGCAGCATTTGATGCTGTTACAAGTTTATCTTTATCTGCTAATACAAATGTATATGTTGTGCCTGTTTGTGCATTAAGAGTTAGGGTAGAAGATGCAAATTCTTTTGTATTTGTACCGTCGCCAACTAGGATTTTATCATTTGTAGAATCCCAAGCGATTTGTCCTTCTGTTGTAGAAGATGTTGTTGAAAGAGTAATTGTTGGTGTTGTTAGTGTTTTACCAGTCATTGTAAGACTGTTATTTGTAGTTGCTACTACTGTTGTATCTACCGCCAAAGAAACGGTACCAGATGTTCCGCCACCTGTCAAACCTGTTGAGGCTGTGACGCCAGTTATATCAGCATCTACTGCTACCCATGCAGAACCACTATAATATTGAATTTGATTTAGTGGTGATCCACCTGTGGTTTGACGAAGGAAGCAAAGAGTTCCTTGTACTGGAGATGTAATTGCTGCATCACGAAGTGTTTCATTTAGAAAATTATTAAAACCATCAAGAAAAACTACAGAATCATCAAATGTTACATCATTTAAATATGTTTGTGTGTTTGTCCACTCGTATGCAGAAGCAGTATCAATTTTGCCTCCAAATGCATACCAAGTGTCTCCAACAGAGTCATACATGTATGCTGGCTTACCGTCGTTATTAAATGATGCTGGCATTGTATCTCCTCTGTGTTATTATATCAGACTAAATTAATTAACTAGTACCGCTGCTTCTTCAGCAGACAATGGTTCACCAGCAATTAATTTTGCCTTAGCAGATTCTTTAAGTGCCGCTTTTGCTGCAGCCTCTGCTTCACGATTTGCTTGTTCTTCCGCTGCTGCTGCTGCCATTTGATCACGTTCAGCAATTTCGGCGGGAGTCAAAGCAATATATTCTTGTTTACCTGTAGCGCAATCAACAACTAATTTATACTCAGTCATTTATTACAATCTCATCCCATGATTGATTATCTTCATTCCATGAATATAGTTTTCCATCAGTTGGCATTGCAACTGGTGCTTCCCATAGACATGAATCTTCATTTAACAACCATGAATTAAATGGCTTTGGTGGTATGAATGCATCACGTACTGAATCATATGTATATCCAATACCTGCATAATTTTTTCTTAGCGGTGTACCGCCATTTGTATGAACTCCACCAACTGTATTATAAGAAGTTTGAATCCATGTACCGCCAAGTCCTAGATCGTTAGCAAGAAAATCTTGTCCACGAACTGCGTCTTGATCTGATACTACTAGTACTTGTGTGACGATATTATTTTCGTCAATTTGTGCAAAATGTGCCATAATTCCTCCTATGCTTATTATACCTTATAAATTTTTCTATACTGCGTATCTAATAATAACTACGCCAGAACCGCCTGCGGAAGCACTAGTACGACCACCGCCGCCACCACCACCAGTATTTGCTGTTCCAGAAGATGAATCATTTGAACTTTGTCCTTGTCCTTGTCCGCCTCCGCCAGTTCCACCGCTTCCACCGCCGACTGCTCCATATCCTGAACCAATTCCTCCACCGCCACCGCCAGCATAATAGTTTCCATTTAGCCATTCTTTGCCAGATCCGCCATTTCCAGCATAAACAGATCCTGCACCACTACCATTGGCTCCAGCGCCGCCTCCGCCTCCACCAGCCCTCCATACTCCACCATCTGTGCTACCTCCAGCACCATTATTTCCAAAACCTCCAGATGCAGATCCTGGCTGTGTTGCAGTTCCGCCAGTATTATTGCTATTATCTCCAGATCCTCCACCGCCAGATCCACCGTTAGCGCCTATTCCATTTGTACCGTCAAATGCACTTCCGCCTCCGCCACCACCAAGTCCAGTTATAGAATTAAAAGATGAATTATTTCCTGATCCACGAGAAGGTGAGCCTCCTCCACCAATGGTAACAGTATATGGAGTAGAACCTGTTAAACTTATTCCTGTTTGAGAAACATAACCACCAGCACCGCCACCACCGCCATAAGTGCTACCTCCTGCTCCACCACCGCCAACAACTAAATAATCAGTAGTTAGTGATACTGTAGGTGTAAATGTTCCAGATGCTATAAAAGTATGATAAAAATAACCACTTGAATATGTTATGACTCCGCCTGTTGCTTTTGGCTCTTTACTCCAAGGCATAAAACTTGATGAAGATAAAAATGTATGATATGTATAACCACCAGATGAATTTACTGTTCCACCTTGCGCTTTTTGTGAACCTAAATAACGAGTAATTATAATTCCTGACCCACCAGTACCACCAGAAGAGTTTCCTCCACCACCGCCGCCACCACCTGTGTTTGCAGTTCCGCTAGTTCCACCAGTAGATACTCCTCCACCAGCGCCACCTCCACCTAGTCCTCCTGATCCAGCAGTTCTACCACTCATATTTGGATCAAATCCACCACCACCGCCACCTGCATAATATCGAGTTCCACCAGAGTTTTGACCAGTTCCAGTTGCTGCGCCCCATGAAGAATATACAGAAGATCCTTGTCCTCCGCCACCTGCATTACTAAAATCCGCATTAGTGCCTGGATCTTGAGCACCACCACCGCCACCGCCAATAGACGCAGAACCTGCAACAAGCCATCCTGCACCACCATTATTACCTTGTCCTGATGGAGAGGCTAATCCTGCTGCTGTATTTCCTTGGCCTCCACCACCTGAACCACCGTTTTGAGTATTTCTTCCTCCACCAACTGCTGCAGTTAAAGATAAAGATCCGCCAGTAATATTAGAATTGGTTCCATTATTTGCAGTTCCAGTAGATCCAGCACCACCAGCACCAACTGTTACTGTGTATGATGTATCATAAACAAAAGAAGCAGAAGGAGTGTAAACTAATCCACCAGCACCGCCGCCGCCAGATCCGTAGTAACTTGCTCCACCACCACCAGCAATTGATAAAATTTCAACTAAAATACCTGAAGGGCCAGAACTCCAACCAAAACCTTTTGCCGGAGATACTCCACTTAAACCAATATATGGCATTTGTTACCCCTTATGCAAACTTAGTCTGACTTGCCAATACTGTATAGGTAGCAGATCCTGATTTCATTACTGTAAATACATATGCGTCAATACTTGATGCGTTACCCGACGATGGTGCAGTTCCACCCTGCCACTTTGGTGTTACTGATGCTCCATCAATTTGAAAAGCGGTAGGGTAATAACCAGTTCCACCATTTTGAATTAATACTACTGCTGTAATAGTATCATTTGTAGCAACAATTGTATTTAATGATGTTGATGCACTACCCCGCAAATTAATTGTTTGGTTACCTGTTGCATTTACATTATAAAAATGTGTGTTTGCTGTTAAAAGATCAATTGCAATTGTTCCTGTTGCAGCGGTACCTGTAAATACCATTCTTTCTTCACCAGCAACAAGAACTGGAGAAGATAATGTTTTTAATGCTAGTGTTTGAGCAGTACTTAAATCTGCTGTAATTGCTGTATCAATTGTAAGAGTTACAGATCCACCTGTACCCCCTCCTGAAAGTCCATTGCCAGCGTTAACTGCAGAAATATCTCCAGCCTCAGAGGAGTTTACCCAGTTAGTTCCATTATAAGCAAGAACTTGGTTAGTTGTCGGGGTAGTGATAACAACATCTGTTAATTCATCTAATGCTTGTGTTGCTAAACCTAAAAGAGGATACCATGTATCGGTATCAGAGTCATATACATACCCTGGTTTTGGATCGGTAGTGTTAATAGTTGCCATTTTTACTCCTTATGGTTTATTATAGCAGATTTAGTTGTTTGCTATATTGTTTATTAAATTTTTTATGCTGCATATCTGATAATAACAATTCCAGAACCACCGTTACCACCGCCAGCATTGGGAGATGATGTATCACCGCCACCGCCACCTCCACCGCCTCTATTAGATGCACCTGCTTGTCCTTTTGTTCCGTTATAACTTCCATTACCGCCACCACCAGCACCACCAGGACCTATAAAATCATAACCAAAAGCGCCACCGCCACCACCACCAGCATAAGTTGTTGAAATACCGCTAATTGAAGATGACGAGCCATCTCCGCCAGTGCCTCCGACACTACTTGTACCATTTGTACCACTAGCACTAGCACCTCCTCCGCCACCACCGCCATAAGCACCTGGTGCATTACCAGCACCATTACCACCATTATTGCCTTGTGATGGACTTGTTGATGGGGTATTTCCTGCTCCACCGCTAGCAGTCCATTGACCACCACCGCCAGAACCGCCTGCGCCTCCAAAGGAATTTGCGTTTGCTGTCCCACCATTATTTCCTCCACCTCTACCACCACCTGCTGAAGTAATACTTGAAAATATAGAGTTATTTCCTGCTGTACTATCAATAGTAAACTCATTATTATTACTTGCACCATTACCACCAGCACCGACAGTAATTGAATAGGCTTGTGCAGTTACTGAAAATGCACTGCCTGTTCTAAATCCTCCAGCACCTCCACCACCACCGTGTCTTGAACCACCGCCTCCACCTCCTGCAACAACAAGATAATCAACACTTAAAGATTGTGTTGGGGTAAATGTGCCTGATGACGTAAATGTATGAATCCAATAAGTTCCATCATAATTTATATTTCCGCCAGTTGCTTTAGGATTTGTTACTTTTGGATATCTAATAATAATAATTCCTGAACCACCACTACCGCCGCCGCTTACGCCACCGCTATAAGTAGCACCACCACCGCCACCTCCTGTATTTGCTGTTGCGCTTGTATCTCCTGCTCCACCACCACCAAGACCACGTGTTCCAGCATTCACTACTCTCTGTGGAGAAAAACTTGGATTACTTGAAAAACCACCAGCACCTCCACCAGCATAATATCGAGTGCCTCCAGAGTTTTCACCAGTTCCAGTTACTGATCCCCATGTTGAAAAAGCGCTAGAACCTATTCCACCATTTCCAGAGTTACCATTTGGATTGCTATTACCTCTAGTTCCAGCACCACCTGCACCACCACCGCCACCGCTACCATAATATCCAGTAGTTCCATAGGGATTAGGATTATTATTTCCACCAGTTCCAGCATTATTACCTTGTCCTGGAGTTCCTTGTCCGTATATAAAACTGTCATAATAATTACCGCCACCACCAGAGCCACCGTTAGTTCTTGCTCTACCTCCACCAATCGCTTCAGTTAAAGACAAAGATCCTCCAGTAAGAGCAGAATTATTTCCATTAGAAGATCCACTCCCACCAGCACCTATGGCTGCTGTATAAGTTGTTGCGTTTGCAAATGTTATGCCTGGTGTATAAACAAGACCACCTGCACCACCACCACCGCCGAAGTCACCAGATTGAAGCGATCCAGAACCACCACCAGCAATTACTAGTGATTCAGCATATAAGATTTCTTGATTTGGAATAAAACTTCCAGTTGATGAAAATGTATGATAGAAATGTGTTACGCTTTCTGTAATTACTCCACCAATTGCTTTTGGTCCGCCAGCAAGTGCTGACCATCCATAAGCCTTTGCACCACCTATGAGTTCTGTTAATGGACTCATGGTATTACCTACGCAAACTTAGTTTGAGATGCTAGAACTGTGTAAGTAGCAGATGCTGTTTTAATAATGTTAAATAGATATACATCAATACTTGATGCATTACCAGATGATGGTGCAGTACCGCCTTGCCACTCAACTGTGACTCCAGATGTTGTTCCATCAACTTGAAGCGATGTTTGATAAAAGGCACTTGCTCCTTGTGTTGCTAAAAACGCAACGGTAATAGAGTCACCTGTTGTTAAAATTGAATTAAGAGAAGTAGATGCACTGCCTCTTACATTTAATACCCAGTTTCCTGTAGCATTTGATGTGTAGTACCATGATCCAGAAGTGAGAGCATCTAGTGCTACCGTTCCAGTTGCAGCAGATGCAACAATATTCATGCGTTCTTCTGGCGAAACTAAAACTGGTTGATTTAAAATACCAGTGTTAATTGTAGGTGTTGTTAATGTCTTTGATGACATTGCAATAGTATTATTTGTTGTAGCAACTACAGATGTGTCTACCGCCAAAGAAACGGTACCAGATGTTCCGCCCCCTGTTAAACCTGTTGAGGCTGTAACGCCAGTGATATCTCCTGTATCATTTGCAATCCATTCAAGACCACTTGTTGTTGAAGAGTTAACTGCAAGAATATATCCATTAGTTGATGCGACATTTAAAACTGAAGCGGTATCGTTAGCAGTTCCAATTAAAATATCACCTTTAGCAGAAATTACTGCTTGTGGAATAAATGGATTTGCTGTAATTGAAGTTGCATCTTTATCTACCCAAATAACACCAGTTGAAAGAGATGATGTTGGTGCAGTATTTGTAAATACCGAAGTAGCAGATGTTGGTTGTCCACCAATTGTTCCATCTGAATCTACCCAAATATATCCGTTTGGAATTCCTGATGGGGTAAAGTCTCCTGGCTGTGGTGCGGTAGTAGCAACATCTCCACCAGATGAGGGACGATTTTCTAGTGTAATAATGTCTTGTTGAATATCATAAATAGTTTTTGCCATTGATGGATTAACAAGATTGCTAGGAGATGTATTTGCAGGGCTATAAGAATATGATCCATAGTGATAAGCACGTAGTGCTGCTTGGATATCTGCTGCATCAGCATATCCTGGAATTGCTGTTGGGATTAACTCACCAATTGATTCTGTTGCCATTAGGTCACCTCTCCAAAATTATACCATAGTTATGGCACTATAGTTATTTGTAAATGGGTTGTAACTTCAACGCCGCTGGTATATGTTCCAGTATCCCCTAGGGGTAACCAAGTAGAAGTATCATACTCTACAGCATGTAAGTTAATAATAAGGTTGCTACCTGCCAAAGCAGGAATTTCCATAGATGATGCTATTGGATTGGCATATGCAATGCTATATTTAACATTGAAATTTTCAGCAGTCAGGGGGGTACCAGAAACAGTAACAATATCATTTACTGGTATTACTATCTGTGCATCTCCATCTTCAAAGGTAGTCACATAGTTATTTGAATAAATAGTAGGATTAATGTCTAATACTTCTACCCAGGTATTTCCACCAGGCTCTGCTACATACTGAAAGACATATCCATAGGTAGCACTTGGAGAGACATTGAGATAAAGATCATTAAGTTGTAGGGTTTGTCCGCCTAATACCCCGCTGGAAGTCTGAGCATTTGGATCACCAGATCCTACAAAAAATTTACTGCCACGAACGCCCTGTGCGCCAATGTCTAATTGAAGTTCGATAACATCTGGTGGACCCAGAACTGTAATATCGTCGTTAGATAATAAAACCTCTGGCATTATGCAGCACCTGTAACCTGCTCAGTTACTGTAATTGTTCCAGTAAGCAAGGTGAATACAAGTGATGCTCCATTATCAATCTGTACGTCATAAACATAGGTACCAGCATCTAATGTTCCACCCACACCTGGCAAAATGGTACAAGTAACAGTATCATTTACCGTATCTACAACTGCTTGTGCTTCAACACTATATGTTGGATTATCACCACGAGATGTTGCAATAAAAAACTCAGCGTTGTAGTTTGTTAAATCAAATGCTCCACCATTAGAGGTTTTTGGACGAATAACAAATTCATTTGTATCGCCTTTGTAATAATTAAAATTATATGTACCTGGAAATGCCATTATGCCTCTACCTTAAATAGTTCGTTGTCTACTTTTACAATAGGCGGAAGCAAATCGTTTGCGTCAGAAATTTTAATTACTGGCGGTAGCGAAACTGTCATAGACTTCCTCCTGGAGTTACATCACCTAATACACTAATTGTACCAATAACTGGAGTCCAAATCATCGGATTTGCTAAATTATTTCCAATTGATACTGATAAGTCAAATGGTAATTCTGCAACTAGATTTTTATATCCAATACCCCAACGCTCTGTAATTGCACAAGGCGCTGTAATGACCACAGAGCCTGTTGTAGCCTCTACAACAAGGGCATCTAGCACATTACCTAGGGGATCATAAACTGTAGCCGCATAGGTCCAATTAGAGGTATCAAAAGCGGTAGTTTCGTCAAGTTCTAAAAAGTCAACCGTCAAAGTTGCTGTATCTCCACGCACAACTCGCCACTGAACATTAGCAGGATTAGCGCCATATTTTTCAATATTATTTGATGAGCAGCAAGAGTTGGCCATAATGTTTGATTATATCATAAATAAAGGCTGAACCCGCTAGGGGCAGTGGGGGGTGGGTAGAGAGCAACCTAGCGGGCCAGCAAGTTGATTATAACATTTGTTTATTAAAAATCGGACAAAAAGTATAAACCAGGACATATTGAAAAATTGTTATAAAGTTGTTATAAAGAAAAACGGTAAAAAGTCAAAAAAGCCAGAGTACGATGTGTATAATTGAAATATATATTAAAGAAAAGAATATATCTTAATAATTAAATATCTTTATATATTATATATATAGTTACTTTTTAGAATGATCTTCTAGGTGGCTAATCATCATATCAAACATTTTGTCCATTTTATCTTCAAGCCGTGTTACTTGATCTTTCATACTAGATCCACTATTTGGCTTTAATTCGGATAGAATATCTTCAACGTATTTTTTCACAATCCACCTTCCAACGATT
>Ga0315909_10007126_pt1 | contig 12527 bp, 7 predicted proteins | sample LakEriMetagenome_11_FD_203527 | JGI IMG/M metagenome (GOLD analysis project Ga0315909, IMG submission 203527) | Freshwater fungal communities from buoy surface, Lake Erie, Ohio, United States - Buoy 2 MA125 | ecosystem: Environmental > Aquatic > Freshwater > Lake | place: USA: Lake Erie, Ohio...
TACATCAACCGATTCGTGACGTATAACTACATTGAAAACGTGTGGTCGACCGGTACGATGCCTCGGACCTCCTGGCTTGACATCGGTGTTAACGAGTACCCGCTCGCCAGTACGTATGATCAGTCGGCGACGGAGGCGACGATCAGCACGATCAATGGCCTTACGGCAGGTAGGTCGCGCATCTACAACCAGGAGTTCGGCACAAACGGTGACGGACAGGCCATCACGGCTTATATCAAGTCTGGTTATTTCGATATAGGCGATGGCGACCAGGTGTTGTTCATGAAGCGGTTTATCCCCGACTTCAAGAACCAAGAAGGCAATCTCACTGTCAGGTTGCTGCTGCGCCTGTACCCGCAAGCGACCGCTACGCCAAGTTCGCTTGATCCGTATGTCATCACGCCTACAACGCAAAAGGTTGATACGCGCGCACGCGGAAGACAGATCGCATTGCAGATCGAAAGCAGCGCTGTTGATACAAACTGGCGTTTCGGCACGATGCGTGTGGACATCCAACCGGATGGGTTGAGATGAGCAAGATCTTTAACGTCCGTCTTCCTAACGCAGCGAAGGACACCTATAGCCAAGAACAGTTCGACCAGCTCGTCCGCTCCTTGGAGCAGGTCATCTTTCAGCTTAACAACACGTACACGGCGGTTACGAGCGAGGACAAGGCCGGTGCGGGCTCGTGGTTTGCGGCAGGCTCCGGTGCGGGCGGAGGCTTTGCTGGCGGGATTCGGGGGTTTCAGTTAAGCAACGGCATCCTCTTGCCGCATGCGATGCTGCTGTCCAATCTCGATCAAGACTTGACGAGTACGACTACAGAAGAACTGCTGACATATGACGTTGTCGCAGTGGCCAACGGGATTCGTGTTGTAGACAACAGCAAAATCTATGTCCCTTGTTCTGGCCAGTATCTCGTCACGTTCACGCTACAGGTGTCTAACAGAAGCAACGCGGTCCAAGAGTTTGAGGTCTGGGCTAAGGATAGCGGCGTCAATTACGACTCTAGTCGTACTCGTTATGACATCGCGGCACGTAAGGACTCAAGCACCTGGGCGCATATTGTTCCGGCCATCACTGGGATTTTTACGGTTAACGACCCGAGTGTCGAATATCTAGAAATCGCTTGGTGGGCAAGTAGCACAGATGTCTTTCTTGAACACTATGCGGCGCAAAGCACCCCTACCCGGCCTGAAATCCCTTCTGTTATCTTGACCATTAACTTTATCTCGGCAATGTGACATGGCAAACAAGTATTTCCGCAAGTACCTGACGCCCTCCGCCGCAACAGAGACGACGATTTATACGGTCCCTGCTGCTAACACGACGGTGGTCTCGTCCTTGCGCGTCACCAACGAAAATGCCAATGCCTCGAACATTACGGTAGCCGTTTACCCACTGGGCGGGGCTACCCCCTACTACGTCTTGCGCGCTTATTCACTGCCCACGAGCCAGACCATGGACGTGTTTAGCGGCGTACCTTGTGTGCTTGAGGCAACCGATGTTCTTAAGGTGACATCCTCCCAGAGTTCGGTCGACTTCTTCCTTTCTTACCTAGAGATGGATAGGTCATAACCGGTGGACAAGCCTTGACAACTTACCGCATAATCCCAGCCATCTTCGCGTCCTTTCCCGGCGCGCGACCCCTTGTTGGGTCTTCGGCTCAAACTGGAAAGGACCGCTATGGAAAATGAAGGCATCATGGCGTTGCCCCCTGGGCAGCCCATGCAAAACCAGGGGCCCGCAAAGCAGCCGATCTATGTATCGAGCGCGGACACGTATGACGCTGCGCTAACGGCGCTGGGGGCATCTACCAACGACCCCGCACAGGCCGAAGCCGTCCGTCAGGCGGTCAGGGAAAGCATTGACGAACTGGACCTTAGCCCGACCGAGGTCGATGCGCTGCTCGAGGTCCTCGAGCACATGTCGCAGAACCCGAGTGAGTACCCGCAGATCCGTCAGCGGCTGATCGACTCGGGGATGATGGACGATGACGACCTGCCGGAGGCCTACGACCCGGCCTACCTTGGCATGGCCATCATGGCCTTGAACGAGTACAAGCAAACGGGTGTTCAGGGTGCCCAGGCCCCGATGGAGATGTCCCCCGTCGTCGAAGGCCTCGAACCGATGGCCATGGCCGAAGGCGGTTTGGCCGACATGGCCAAGTATCTTGCCTCCCAAGGCCGAAACGGCGACACAATCCTTGCCCACATCACGCCCGCCGAGGCGCGCCTACTCAAGTCCATGGGCGGTTCTGGGACGATCAATCCGCAGACGGGCCTGCCTGAGTTCTTCCTCAAGAAACTCTTTAAGGGCATCAAAAAGGCTGTCAAGAAGATCCTCAAGAACCCCATCTTCCGGGTCATTGCCACGGTCGCACTTGCCACGGTCCTCGGTCCGGCAGGCTTGGCTATCGTAACGTCAAAGGCGGCGGCTGGAGCTATTGCAGGTGGTGCAATAACCGCTGCTTCCGGCGGCAAGCTGAAGGATGTCCTCGTGGCCTCCGCGACGGGCTACTTCGGTGGTGGTGGCACGATCGGCGGGGTTGCGCCTGCTGGGGCGATTGCGAGCAAACTGGGACTTAGCGGTGCGTTGGGCACCGGTGTTGGAGCCGGTGTCACAGGCACGGGCATCGGCCTGCTTGCAGGCATGAAGCCTGAAGAAGCGTTGAAGATGGGCGCACTTCAGGGCATCTCGGCAGGTGCTACGCAGGCATTCCAAAACCTGCGCGTGGGTCAGGCCCCGACGGCGCAGGCAGCTCCTCCTGATTACGGGTTGGAGCCGATTGAGGTCACCGCGCAACGCATCAATCCTCCGGGTACGCCGGCTGTGCAAGCCGCACCAAGCCCCACGGCTCAAGGGCCAGTCGAGGCCCCCGTGGGCGGGATTGACTCACTTTCTGCTCCTGCGGGCACTCGGTATGACGTCGCTACTGGCCGTTTTGTGCCCACTGCGATGCCTACGACGGCTGCCGGTACGATGCAGCAAATCGCAAACTTGCCGGGGAGCAGTTTCACTAGCCGTGTTGGAGAGTTCATTCGCGACCCGTCCCTCTCGTCGTTCAAGGACGCGTTTTTGGTCAATCCAAATGCTGCTCAAGGAACTTTGGCTCGCTACACCCCTGGCATAGCCACCGCGCTTGCCGTGACGGGTGCAGCAGGCGGTTTCAAGGCAGGAGAAGCGGACCAAGAGCCACTATTCAAGAAAGACTATACGGGCATGGACTACATGCGCGACAACCCGGAACTGTTCAAGGGCCAGATCCAGCCCACGGTGTTAAAGCCGTACAACCCAGTTGTCGAGACGCCCTCTTATGGGCTTGGCGCTTCTGCGCAGCCTTCCGGTGGTATCCCGCAGCCTTCTTTTGCGACGCTTCCGGTTTCTGCGGCTCCTAACTATGTCCCGCCTCCGGGATCCATGACCAACATGCCTGGCGGCATCCCACAGCCCTACAACGTGCAGGGCCTGTATGGCGTCCCGTTGCTGTATGGGAATCCCGTACAGCCCGCCGGCCGTCCTCCGGGCTATGCGGGTGGCGGCATTGTCGATAAGGCGATCCGCAGTGCAGTGATGGACCCGCGTCAGGTCGCCAAGGCCGAGGGCATGCTGTATGCAGGTCCCCAAGCTGGACAGCAGGCGGCGATGGCCGTCCAGCAACTCGATAGACAAGGCATCATGGGTGTCCAGCGCTTTAATAAAGGCGGCCAGCCGACGCATTTTCCGCGCAAAAACGGACCGATCAACGGCCCCGGCACGGGAACGTCGGACTCGATCCCTGCGATGCTTTCTGACGGAGAGTTTGTGTTTACCGCCAAGGCCGTACGCAACGCCGGAAACGGAAGCCGCCGCAAAGGCGCTCGGCGCATGTACAAACTGATGAAGATGCTGGAAGGCGGCAACGTAAAGGGCAAATAACATGGCAGATACCTCTATTCAGCAACAGATAGTTCGTGAGGCCCCGGAGATCGAGGCCTACAAACTTGCGTTGCTCCAACAAGCACAGCAGCTTGCCACTCAGCCGGGCTTTGCAGAACAGATCCCTGGTTATCAAGTCGCCGGATTCTCCCCCGCCCAGCAGGCCGCGATGCGTGCCGCCGAGCAGCAGGGGGTGGGTGCCTTTATGCCGTATGTATCGGCGGCCAACCAGGGTCTAGCAGGCGCCATGGGCACGACTCGCGAAGCGGGCGACATTCTTCGTGCTGCGGATACTCGCCAACAGTTTCTTGACGCGCAGGCCGCCATGCGACAGGCCGGAGGCGCTGCTGCCGGCATTAGCGGCGGTATTGGTCAAATCAACACCGGCCTTGGTTACATGGATATCGCAGGCCAGCGTGCGTTGGCCTCGGATGTTACTGGGCGCCTTGGCGGTGCTTACCAAGACATCGGTAGTGGTATTAATGCGTTAGCTGCGGCGCAAAACATGGCTGCTCGTTCGTCCCAGGCAGGACTTTTGCCTGCTACAGCGACGATCTCTCAAGGACTGGGCGGCCTTACAGATGCTCAAAGAATGGCTGCCCGTGCCGCTGGTGCAGACTTCTATGGCGCACAACAGCTTATTGGCGGAGCCACGCAGGGCTTTGATCCGTCAAGAACGCAAGCCTTCATGGATCCGTATCGTCAACAAGTCATTGACGAGACGATGCGTCAGATCAGCCGTCAGGGGCAGATTGCACAGCAGGGTCTTTCTGCGCAGGCCGTTCGTGCAGGCGCGTTTGGTGGTGAGCGGGAGGGCGTGCAACGCGCTGAACTAGAGCGTGGGCTTTTGGAACAGAAAGCCAGCACGATCGCAAACCTTTTGTCGCAGGGCTATTCGCAAGCACAAGCCAATGCGATGGCTACGTTCGAGCAGCAACAGCAACGCGGCATGCAGGCAGGACAGGTCATCGGACAGCAGGCGGCGCAGCAGGCGCAGCTCGGTCAAGGTGCCGCCGGCTTATACGGCAATCTTGCGCAAAACGTCGTTGCAGCAGGACAGGGCCTTGGTCAGTTGGGCGTGGAGCAAGCACGTCTTGGCCAATCTGCTGCTGGTCTTTACCAGCAAGCGGCGCAGGGCTACGGCAATCTGGCCTCTCAGCAGGCAGCGATTGCAGGTCAAGAGTCGGGCATTCAGCAAAACATCGCCAATTTGCTCATGCAGCAGGGTGCGGGTCGCACAAACGCTGCCCAGGCACTTGCGGGCATCTACGGCCAGCAGTCCGGAATGTTCCAAAACATTGGCCAGGGCATTGGTTCGTTAGCCGGTCAGCAGTTTGGCATCGGCCAGGGTATTGCCCAAGGCCTCGGTCAAATTGGCCAACAGTACGGCCAGCAGGCGCTCCAGCAACTCGGCATTGGCCAGGCTGCACAGGGCATGCAACAGTCCGACATCAACTTCCTCTACAACGTCGGTCAGGCGCAACAGGCCTTTCAACAACAGGCGCTCGATGCGCAGCGCGCTACGCAGATGCAGCGTCTTTATGCGCCGTATCAGCAGGCGGCGTTCCTCTCCGACATTTATCGCGGTGCACCGTCGACGCAAATGTCAACGGCGGCGGTCAGTCAGCCTTCGGCAAGCCCGTTCCAACAGGCGGCGGGCATCGGACTTGCGGGCCTGACGGCCGCAGCAGGCGCGGCGAAAGCCGGCCTTATTTAAGGGGTCGATATGAAAGACAAGATGATGATGGACGACGACGTCGAGAACGTCGGAATCATGCAAGGCTTCCTCGAGCAGGCTAGGGAGGAAGAGGATGAACTCGAGGAGGAAGAAGACTCCGAGGAGGCCTCCGCTGCGCGTGTTATGGACCGTCGTCCAAACTCACCCGAGATCCTCATGAACAACCTTCGTGGCGACATGCGCTCGGTCGATGCGCGCCGCGAAGAGTTGGCCGATCTTGTCGGCTACGATGCGGCGGCCGAAACGCCTGACGCCGTTCTTGCGATGCTCCAGCCGGTACTCGCGCAGGGCGGTGGGCTTGGCGCGCTTCCGCAATCAAGCGACATGGCCCAAGGGCCACAGCCTCCTATGCCACCGCCCCTGGGAGGAGCTATGGGAAATCCGCCTCCCGGTGCTCCACCCCTACCTCCTGGTGGAGTTCCGCCTATTCCTGGCGGTATGGCCGCGCCCGCTGGCCCTCCTCCTGGGGGCGGTATGGCACCTGGCCCGATGGTTGGGCCTGACGGACAGCCGATCCCTCCAGAGGGGATGCCTCCTATTGCGATGAAGGACGGAGGTCTTGTTCAGCGTTTTCAGGATGGGTCAGATGAAGAAGGCGTGACCCCGTCCGAAGACGACAATTCGCCTTCTTTTATGCAAACGACCCCGAACATGCTCGAGATGGCGCGTCAGGGATACGAAGACCTTTTGTCTGCGCGCCCTAGTCGTGAGCCGGGTCTTGCAAGCCGTGTTTCTGAAAAGGAAAAACTTTACAGCGAGTTACTTGGCGAAGACAAAGACGCGCGCCAGGCGCAGCTTTTGTTCGCTTTGGCGCAAAAGGGTCTTCAATTTGCAGGCAACGTCGACGCCCAGGGCCGCCCCCTGCGCGGATCTTTCATGAGCCGTCTTGCAACGGCTGCCTCCGATCTTCCTGCGACGATCAATCAATTCATTTCTGACGCAGATAAGCGTCGTATGAATATCCGCATGGCAGCGATTCAGGCTGCTGAAAAGGAAATGGAGACCAAGCAGGCCGGAGACATCAAACTCATCGAGTCTCAGCGCAAGGCGTTTGGTGACATTCTTAAAAACACGGGCAAAACCCCGAGCAGCATGTTCGGTAAGGGAGCCTGGGACTGGAGTGTGGTTAACACTCCCGGACTTTTGCAGGCATACGCTGACGGGGAGACGTCGCCGGAAGAGGACAACCTTATCACGAGCGCCGCCTCACGACTGTTACGTGAGCGAAAAGAGCAGTTTACTAACGAACTCGGCCAGATCGTCACCCGCACGATCCCCGGCTACGATCTGCCCTTCTTGCGCGATGCGCTAGCGCAGCGACAGGCGGTGGAAAAGACAGGCGGCCGTGCGGCCCCTGCGACGACAGGCACTGTCCCCGTGGGTCCCGGCACCGTCTCGCCAGAGGCGGCTGTACCGACAGTTTCTGCCCCCGCCGCTGCTCCGGCTGCGGGAGAGCAGCCCGTTTCGGCGGACGTTTCACCGGGAGAGCGTAGTTTTGCCGAACCGACGCTTTGGGCGGCGGCGCAGGAGGGCATTGGCTTCATTCCGAAACTCACTTCTGAGTTTGCACGGCGCGTACCACTTGAGATTGCAGGCGAAATCGGCCGCACACAACAACAGGCCGCTGCAACGGTGAGCAAACTGGCGCCTCGTGTTGCTTTGGCCTTGCGTGAAACGACTCGTTTGTCCAATGCCGAACGCGAAGACATCAATGCCAACTTAAACATTGAACCTCGGTTATTTGAAAACCGCATTGGTTACCTAAACAACCTCGTAAGCCTTGGTCAGGTGCTCTACCGCATCCGCAACGACGCACTTGACAAGTCCGCAGACCGTACGCTGGCTGTTAAAGACGCCAACGAACAACGGTTCAAGGCACGCGAGATTCAGGCTATTATCGACCTTGTGGGCATCCCGCCTGTCGTCTCGACGCGCGAGGAGTACCTCCGGTTGCCAATAGGTTCGCAGTTCCTGGTCTTTAACCGCGAAAAGCAGGCCTGGGTGCCGGATACGAGAAAGCCGTTGCCTGACGAGCAGTAGAGGTCTACTGGATAATGGAAGACGAACCGCAGTTTACCCAAGAAGATCTCCAGGCTCTTCTGGCTACGCCCGGTGGACCACGGCCCACGGGCCAGCCTGCGGCTGCGACTACCCCAAACCTGACTTCGTCTCCTGAACAAGGACTATCTCAGGAAGATCTTGTTGGTCTTGGACACACACCGGATCCTTCTGGTGTTGGCGCTGAAGAGGCTGCGCGTCAATACGGACGCGGAACTATCGCTGGGGCTATCGAAACTGCTCCTGCTGTGGCCGGCGCACTTTATGGCGCAAGGTTCGCTCCTGCTATTGGACTTGCGGAAGGCCTTGCTGGAGCCATGTACGGCTCTCGTTTCGCGCCCGTTCTTGCCCCGTTCATGGGCCCTGCGGCACTTGCTGCGACGACCGGCGTGGGATTCTTTGCGGGACTCCTTGCAGGAAAACCACTTTCGGAGATCTTGGTTTCTGCCCCCGAAGATCAGGAATACGTTCCTTACTACGAGGGCGGAAAAACCTTCGGTAATACGATTGCTTTTGCTCCGGTCGCCTTTTCGCTCCCGCCTGCGATTGGAACGCGGCTCGGACCATACATAAGCCGTATCGGCGAGTCTGCTCGCAAGTATCCAAAGTCTTATCTGCTTGGAGAGGCCACCTATGGTCTTTCCTCGTCAATGGGTACGGTGCTTTCGGAAGAGGTTGCCCCTGGAGAGGCAGGCACTCGGTTTGCCGCAGAACTGACCTTTGGTATGCTTAATCCGCTCCGTCTTGTCTCGACGCTTACCTCTCAGGGAGCAGGCAGGCTTAAGAGCCTGTGGCAGATGCGTACCAGAGAAGGCCGTGCGGCTGCCTTGGAGGCAGGTTCACAACGGGCGCAGGACGAGGCCACTCGTCGACTCATCCAAATTCTTGAAGAACAGGGAGAGGACATCCCTGCTCTAATCAAGGCTCTTGATGAGCCGTTGCCCGGCGGTCCTTCTGTTGGCTACCCGGTCAGCGGTCAGATTACAGGCCCGACGTCTGCACAGAAAACTGGTTCTGTGAGCCTTTCGCAGCTCGAAGCAGCACTTGGGAATCTGGACCAGAACTTCGCCGCCGAGTTGAACGAACAGGGACGGCAAGCTCTGCTTGCCTACACGAAAGTCGTCAATAGGCTCCAGGAAGCCGGATCGCCCGAAGCGCTTCAGGTCGCCGCAGAGCTTCGCCAGCAGTTCTTTGACAATGCCGTCAATAATCGCCTGGATCGCGCACTGGCCCGTGCCGGCGAAAAGATCTCGAAGATCACTAAAGACACCCCCGCTGCGCGTGCGCAGATCGGCCAGATCGTACGTGACGAGGTTGAGGTTGCTCTTGAGAACTCTCGAAAAGCAGAACGCTTCTATTGGGAAACTGCCGAACGTGAAGCCTCACGGCCCGCTGGCCAGGTTCGTATTCGTACGGAGGATGTCTCTCCGACTTTGCTTCGGGACGTTTACCAGCAAGAAGCCGCTTCGCTGCAACAAAGTCTGCGTCGTGCTCGAGGCATCGACTTTAACAACGCAAGGCAAGTTAGCCGCGTAACAGGAATCAAGGCAATATCAATTGCCGAGTTCATCAAGCAGGGTGGCGGTATTGCCGACGTTGGCGGAGAACTTGCCGCCAGGGACATCGTAAACCGACGCTATCCTGGTCTTGTTCGATCCACACGACAGACTCCGGGCGGCACCGTGCTCCCCAGCACGCAAGAGTCTGGCATTGACGCTGTTCGCGAGCGTTTGTTTGACGCGGGGTATTTCCCCGGCAAACGTAGCTATAGCGAAATCACTTTTGAAGAAATCGCCGACGCCCTCGAGCAGGACCTTTCTGGCAACAAGTTCTGGCAAGGCGCCGTTCGAGAAAAGCTTTCTCCGTTCTTCGCCGAGCGGGAGGCTTTGGATAGCTGGGCCGCTTCAGGAATTGACCCTGGGATGTCGGTACAAGACATCGCCGCGCGGATGATGCAGTTAGACGAGGCTGCTCGCCGCGAAGGCGGTAGCCCAATCGTTAGCACGGAGCGTTTCACGCAGCGCGGCGTTAAGGTAATACCGCGTCCACGCGTTGTTGCCGCCGAAAACACCGTCCGCGCATACCTCGAGCGGGTATCGCAAATCGGACCTGCCCTTGTTGACTCAATGGTCCCCGCCGACGTGCGACGGATCATGGAAAGCATGGGCATTGGTGAAGAGGCTATTCGGCGCTACCGCGCGGGAAAGGCTACCAAGGAGTTCGCGAAGACAGGTCGCGTCCACTTCCGCTATTTGCCGGACAAGAAGACTCTTTCCAAGATCAAGCCTGCTGACCTGATCAACTACCGTTCCAATCTTCTTACCCTTGCGCGCCAGTCTCGTGGGCGCGGGGATGTGGCAGATGCTAGTTTCTACAGTTACCTTGCTGAGTCGATGTTGGACGATCTGTCCAAGCTCGATAACCCGGCCTATGACAAGGCCCGTGAGTTCTCTAACGCGCTGAATAACGTCTTCACACGTACCTTTGCGAATGAACTTCTTGGCACCACGGCGACAGGTGCTAACCGCTACCCGTCTGAGACCCTCGTCGATGACGCTTTCGGTGTCGGGGCAGACCTGGTTGGCCTTCGCATGCGGGAGATCGAAACCGCAGTAGGTTTCATGAGGGATCGGCTGGCTAAAGCGGCAGCCGAGGCAGGTCCGCGTATTGCCGGCGACCAGCGTTTGGCTGACGAAGCGCAGATGTTGCAGGAACTCGCCCAAGTCTCCACTCGTGGCGTTGCTTCGATTCAGGATGCACAAAACCGCGTGCTTCGTTTGCTGGCCTCCAAGGCTACGTTCATCGATCCTAAAACCAGTGCGCTTCGTCTTAACTCAAAACAGCTCAATAAGTTTGTTGCGGAAAACAAACCTTTGTTGGATCAACTTGGCATTACTGGCGATCTAACAAACGCTGTACAGGCAGAGAACGTTTTGCGTTCTGTCCTCGAACAGAACAGCGTGCTCAATAGCACGGTGCGTAACCAGACGGCGTTTGCACAAATCCTTGGCTTTGAAAACCCAACGAACGCCATTTCGTCTGCGCTTCGTAGCCGCTTCCCGATGCGTAGCATGGCCAGGATTGCACGGCTCGCGCAACGCGGCGGCCCAGGGGCGATGGACGGCCTGCGTTCTTCGATCTACGACTATGCCTTCACCAAGGCTACTGGCGGTACCGACGTTCTCGATCCGCAGAAGTTCAAGGACGCATTCTTTAAGCCCTTCGCCAAGGATCAGCCCGCGCTAGCAGACATCTTGCGCACGCAGGGGATCGTAACTCCGCAAGAGCTGAACAACATCCGTCAGCTCACGAACCAGATGATGCGTATTGAAGACGCCATGAAGAATCGCGTCGCAATCGAAAACGTATCTCAGGGCGCTGATGTTGTTACTGAACTAGCGATGCGTGTCATCGGCTCCAAGATCGGTACGGCTGCCGCAAGCGGAGGCCCTGGCTCGCTGATCGCGGCCTCGGCAGGCTCGAAGGCTGTTCGTCAGATCTTCGACAAGATGCCGATGATGATGGTCCGCAAGACCATGCAACGTGCTGTGCAAGATCCTGCGCTGATGTCGCTGCTTCTTCGTCGTGCTACTACGCAAAGAGAAAAGTTCCAGCTTGCAAAGTCGCTACATGCGTATCTTCTTGCTTCTGGTCTGACCTATGCGACCTATGAACCTCCCCCGGAGGCCAGCATCGCGAACCAGGGCGGTCCGTCCCAGCGTCGTTCTAGCGCTTCCGGCCAGCTCCAAAGTCTTCCTGTCCAACGGCCGCGTCCGCCTGCTCCAACAACTCGTGGAGTGCCTGGGGTTCAGCCGTCGGGAAGTGGCGCGCCCACGGGTGGTGGCGGAGGCGGGGCTTCGCCTCCGGCCACGCAGAGCCGGATGATGCTTCAGCAGCTCTTCCCGAACGACGAGATCATGGGGGCGGCTGCTCTTCAGGCGGGGATGCCGCCGACTGGATAAAGGTATCGACGCGCTTCATCCACTCGGCCTTGTAGCGCTCGAACTCCGATCCTGTTGTGCTGAACTCCTGCGTTCCTCCGTCTTGGAGAGCGATCAGGATGTAGCCGTGCTTGATGTCGGTGCCGTGCACGATGTCGTGCGCAAGCGCGTAGGCCGAAAGCTGGTGGAAATAGTCCTCGATCCACCAGTGTTTCTTGGGTTTTAGCGACTGTTTGAAGTCAACAATGGCAGGATTGCCACGGTAAACACCCACAAGATCCGTCGTCCCGGCATACTTTCCGGGGTAGTGCAACGACACCTCGCTGCCCCAGATCTCGTCTAGGTTTCTAAAAAACTCGTTAATCAACCGGTAGCCCATCTCGTAGCCCTTGACCATGAGCCAGTTTGTTGGCCTCGGAAGGTCCCGGTAGGCGATCATCCGCTCGATGACGTTATGCATGTGCGTACCGACAGCGGCTGCTTCAGTACGTATACGGGTCGCTTCTTCCTCCCCAACCTTCGCGGCCCACGCGTCAAGGCCGCTTTTGTCTTTTGTAGCAGAGAGGATGGTCGTCACGCTGGGCAGCGCCACAGAGTTGCCGTCCAGGTACCGCCTGCCTTGCGGGGTGTCTACCCTCTCTAGGCGCTCGTACTTGTAAAGCCGCTTAATCGGGATTAGGTCTATCACGAAACCTCCTTGGACCAACGTCTAGCATGGTCCGGCGCGGTGAAAACAGCAGCTTTGGCGGAGATCCCCCGGTTTAGCCGGTAGATGATGGTCTTTGGGCCGACCCCGCTAATGTCTGCCCACTGTTGCACAGTGCGTTTTGCTCCGTCTATCTCAACCCATCGATTCGTTCGACGATTGTTAC
>Ga0315909_10007131_pt1 | contig 12522 bp, 17 predicted proteins | sample LakEriMetagenome_11_FD_203527 | JGI IMG/M metagenome (GOLD analysis project Ga0315909, IMG submission 203527) | Freshwater fungal communities from buoy surface, Lake Erie, Ohio, United States - Buoy 2 MA125 | ecosystem: Environmental > Aquatic > Freshwater > Lake | place: USA: Lake Erie, Ohio...
TGCTTGATAATAACAAAATGTATTATCAGCCCTCTGATGATTACAAGAAACTAGTTGTTCGCATCAGAAAAATTAAGTAAATTTGATGCCCTGCTCTGTAAAAAGAGTGGGGCATTTTAAAACCAACCAAATGGCAAAGAAAGAAAAAGGAAGAATCGAGATTGTATGCAATAATGATAAAGAAGTTACTGTTACTGTAGAGGGTGAAAGACAAGATCTTATTGCAGCATTAGCTGGATTAATTTCAGATGATGATGAAAATAACGAGTTTCATCAGTTAATTCATGTAGCTATGACTCTTGCTTTGTACAAAAAGCAACTTGATGAAGAAAAATCAAAGAAAAGAGCTGCTGCTAAAAAGAAGAGAAATGCAAAAAGTGTATAATTACGTATTTCATTACAACCCTCACACTGAGACATGGAATGCTATTCCACGAGACAAATATCAAGAATACTGGTCTAATAAGGGTGTAAAGGAAGTGTTGAAATCAAAAGAACTTAAGGTGTTGACTGAACTAATCAATAAAGGTGAAGAGTTCATAAAATCAATAAAATAATTAGTAATGGATGTAGTAATCTACGACATAGAGACCATGAAAGAGCTATTTCTTGTAGGAATACAAGATGTAGTGACAGATGAATACCATGAGTTTGAGGTGAGCAAATTCAAGAATGACCTAAGCAAGTTTGTTAAGTTTACAGAGACTCACAAGGATTATTATTGGGTGGGTTATAACAATCTACGTTTTGACAGTCAAGTGATTGAGTGGGTGCTCCGTAACTGTGAGTATTGGCATGATCTCAGTGGTCTTGAGATTGCTGCAAAGATTGCTGAAAAGGCTGCAGATGTCATCCATGATGCTAATTATGATGTATTTCCTGAATACAGAGAAAGTGATTTATCCCTACGTCAACTAGATCTTTTCAAGATTCATCACTTCGATAATAAAAATCGAAGGGTGAGTCTGAAGAGACTAGAGTTTGAAATGGATCTGGAGAACATTGAAGAGATGCCCATCCACCACAGTAAAACTGATATGACTCATGAGGAAATAGAGCTCACCAAAGACTATTGTAAGAATGATGTCTTTGCTACCTATCAGTTCTATAAGGTGACTATTGGGGATACAGATCATCCTCTGTATAAAGGTGATAACAGGATTGAGCTCAGGCAAGATATCTATGAAGAGTTTGGTATACCATGTTTGAACTATTCTGACAGTAAGATTGGTGATGAGATGATTAAGAAGTACTACTGCGAACAGAAGGGTATACAGTATGCTGATCTTCCAAAGAAGGGCCTATTCAGGAAACCTTTCTATGTTAAGGAATGCATTGCAGACTATGTGGAGTTTCAAACACCACAGCTGCAAGAATTTCTCAAGAAGATAAAGAAGATAAAGCTTGCTCTGCAGGATGACTTCAAAGAAGAACTGCATTTCTATGGGAATGTGTATTCCTTCATGAAAGGTGGTTTACATACAGAGAATAAGCCCAAGATGTTTGAGGCTGATGAAGAATATGAAATAATAGATTGGGATGTATCCAGCTATTATCCAGCCATCATCATCAATAATGGGCGCTATCCTGGTCATTTAGGACCAGAATTCCTTCGTGGATATAAGCAAATGTTTGAGAAACGATTGGAACTCAAGCCTTTAGCTAAGAAGGATAAGAAGATCAAGGGTATTGTAGGTGCACTGAAGCTTGCTGTAAACTCAGTTTATGGTAAGTCTAGTGACATGCAAAACTGGATCTATGATAGACAGCTTACCATGTTCACCACTATAACGGGTGAGCTTAGCCTCATGATGCTTATCGAGGCTTATGAGCTAGCTGGTATTAATGTTATCTCTGCTAATACAGACGGTGTCACCATTAGAATAAAGAAGACACTGATTGACAAGATGCATGAGATAAATACCTGGTGGTCTGAGCTCACTAGTTATGAGCTAGAAAGAGCTGATTATCAAAAAATTATATTTTCCACAGTAAATGACTATATTGCAATAAAAACAGATGGAGAAGTTAAGAAGAAAGGAGATTTCCTCACGGATTTCGAGCTTCATAAGAACAAGTCAGCGCGTATTGTCCCAATTGCTTTGGAACAATATTTTGTTAATAATATACCTGTTGACAGTACTATTAGGAGTCATAATAATATCTTTGACTTCTGCTTAAGGCAGAAAGCCAGCAGTGACTTTCATTATGAAGGAATAGATAGATCCACAGGTGAGAAGACTATTTACAATAAACTGATTCGTTATTACATCTCTAATACAGGAGAAAAGCTTCTAAAGGTTAAGAATGAGGATTCTACAAGTGGTGCTGCAGCTGTTTCCCAAGTGGAAGCTGGTGAGTGGCTAGCCACTGTATGCAATCAACTGAACAAAAACCATCCTCTGGATAATGTAAATTATAGTTATTACATCGAGCGTGCTGAGAAACTAATCAGAAAGATTGAAACAGAAGGCAAAGCTCGTAAGGTGGTTACAAATCCTAACCAGCTTTCCCTCTTTTAGAAAAAAGTTTAACTAAAGACAAAATTACAGCAAAGTTGATTAATTAAGTTTATTTTGATGGTACACAAGAAGCAAAAGCCTCTTCCTTTCACTCATCCAAGACAAAGAATACTGGCTGAGCTACAAAAGGTTAAGGAAGAAGGTATAGAGTTTCCTGAACATCCTGCACCTAAAAGAATAACCGAGATGAGGAAGGATGAAAGAAAAACATATAAGCTTCTCAAAGAAAGAGAGCAGAAAAGAAACACTCCAAAAGCAAAAACCTTCACTGGTTGGGAGTACAAAGACAGATATTCACACAGAAAAACTAACTAATATGAACATTAAAAAAGGAGACAGATTCAAGGATTATGTCGGTACTCCTTGTTTCATTAGTTACATCAAAGGGGACATCATAAAACTGTCATTCATAGAAGATCGCCCACATGTAGAAGTTTGGGATAAGAAGGACTTCATCACTGAGCTGAAGCACAACAGATTCTTTCCTGAACCCAAGGTGGTGGTAAACAGAGCTAACATCTCTGAACATCTCGTTGAGTATCAGTTAAATATGATTGGCAAAACAACAGAAGAAGCTCGTAAGTTAGAAGATTGGTACCATCAGTGGACCATGACTACAACACAATTTGAGCTGTTTAAAGCATATGCAATCCCTCTGCTTCGTAAGGTGTTTAAATTCAACAAAAAACGAGCGGAGAACACTTTTAGCTGGTTTAATCTCCAGTTTGGTCTTCGCATATCTGATTAAAAACTTTTAGCAAACTAAATTTGGAAATGTCAAATCTTTGTTTTATATTTGTTGTCTAAAAAAACAAATATGATAGGTGTTTATAAGATTACAAATCCAAAAGGAGAAGTTTATGTAGGCAGTACAATAAACATTGCTCAAAGAAAGTCAAGATATAAAAAAGGATACTGTAGAGGTCAAATAAAAGTGTATAGAAGCATATTAAAATATGGTTGGGATAACCATGTATTTGAGATATTAGAAATATGTTCTAGAGAAGAGTTGAGAAAAAAAGAATATGAGTATGGTACATTGTACAATGTTCTAGGAGAAAATGGATTAAACTTAGTTCTACCAAAGATCGATGATGTTTGTGAGTTCAAATCAGAAGAGACTAAACAAAAGATGAAAGAGTCTGCTAAAAAAAGATTTACTCCTGAAATGTTACAAAAGATGTATGATGGTAGAAAAAAAGTAGGTTGGAAAGTTTCCGAAGAACATAAGAAAAAAATATCTAAAACTCTTTGCAAAAAAGTTCTTCACATAGAAACTGGAAAAGTTTTTGACTCTCTTAAAGAAGCTTCTCAATTTTTCAATATTCCCTACGGTACTTTAACTAGTGAGTTAAGCAGTAGAGAAAAAAATAGACCAACTCATTACAGAGGAAGACCAAAAAAACAAACCAGGTTTAAGTACATTTAATACTAACCCATTATGTTTATTTACATTTTTATTGCAGTTATAGTAACTGTATGGATACTTCTTGTCCGTGATATAAACAGAGTATCTGAAACAAAAGACGAAGAATATGATATAGATGATCCAACAACTACATGTTGGTATGATGATGAACATTATCCAGACTCAAAATTTTAATTTATGGGATCACAAGTATTTACAGTAAGAAGCAGAGGTAGATCTGCACAAGAAGCATATGATAGAGCAGTAGAAGCAGCTGATGATGAATATGGACATCAACAAGGATACAGTGGTGCTATTAACGCCACAGGAGGATTTACAGATGCCACCAAAAAGTATATGGCAAGTGGTCTTCCTAAGTATAACTTCATAGAGAAGCGCTTAGACGAGCTCACTAAGTTCCAAGGTGCTGAATGTATATGCATCAGAGAACCAAAGGTTAACAATAACAAGATTAAGACACAAGTGGAGCATGTTGTAACTCCTGGTACTAAGAAATGGGTTCTTAAATATGCTGTGCAATGTGGAGGTGAAACTATTGGCAATTATAACACCAAAAGTGAAGCTGTAAACAAAGCTCGTGATTATACAGAAAGAACACAACGAACCACCTCTATATCAATGGTTAAACAACTAGAGAAAACAAACCCAGTTGTGGCACGAATCACTTATAAAAAAGCAGCAAATGAACAAGAAGGAGAATGGGAGTTTTATGGATGGGCAAGTTGCTAGATTTTATTAGGATTTTGCCTGAATATTTCGTATATTTACAGGCTGCAAAACAATTAAAATGAACTTAAAGATAACGCCCTATCATTTTGAAGAGCTCATAAAGAAGGGCTATTCCTTGGACGTTATTTATCTTCTAAAGTTGATAGAGCAGCAGATAGATGTTCAACCTCTCTGTGAAGGGAGCATGAAGATCGCTGCGCTCTATCAAACTTTAATCAGGAAAGGATTAATATCTGACAATGATGAGAAGATAACTATCCTTGGTAAAGAACTCTTACAGTTTATTGAAACAAAAGAACCAACAAAAATTGTTAAGAAGAAACCTGCCACTACAGAGTTTGAAGAGTGGTGGAAAGTTTATCCAGGTACAGACACCTTCACACACAATGGAAAGAAGTTCTCAGGAAATAGAGGACTTAGACAGAATAAGGATGAGTGTAGGTTGAAATTTGACAAGATATTGCTGGAAGGAGAATATACAGCAGCAGATCTAATTGCAGCGCTTAAGTTTGATGTTGAGCAGAAGAAAGAGAACTCTGTAAAGCTGGGCACTAACAAGCTCACTTATATGCAGAACTCTCTCACCTATCTGAATCAGCGTAGCTATGAGCCATTTATTGAATTAATCAAAGAGGGTGCTAAGATTGATGAGGCACCTAAAATTGTAGGAGGTACAGACATATGAGTTTTGAACTACTAAGACATGAGGTTGAACTAGGCCTCACAGGACGTAATAATGGCATACCTATGGGTTTCAATAGGCTGAACAAGTATATTGGTATCCGTAAGGGTATATACTTTCTTGTGGGTGGTCTAACAGGTTCTGGTAAGACATCCTTCATAGATGATGCATTTGTTCTAAACCCTTTTGACTGGTATATCAGTCAGAAGACTCCAGGAGTGAAGCTACGCATCATATATCGTTCAATGGAGCGCTCTAGAACCTATAAGTTTGCCAAATGGGTAAGTAGGAGAATATTTTTGGACCATGGATTGGTTATGCCTGTAAGCAAACTATTAGGTTGGAATGAGAAAATGACCAGTGATGAGCATGATTTATTTCTGATGTATGAAGATTACATGAATCAGATGAATGATGTCATCACTATTATTGATGGTCCAGAGAATGCTATAGGTATTGCCAAAGAGTTAAAGGCGCATGCTTTGCAAAACGGACGTATTGAACAGGTGGATGAGTTTAATAAACGCTACATTCCTAATAATGAGAATGAGGTGACAATTGTTATTATTGATCACATAGGCTTATTGAAAACTACTAAAGATCAACCTACCAAGAAGGAGGCTATTGATAAGATGTCAGATGAGCTCAGATATGCTCGTGACTTTTATGGATATACACCCGTGGTGGTTAGTCAGTTCAATCGATCTATCTCCAACATTCAAAGAATAAAGAGTGGTGATGTAGAGCCTCAGCTGGAGGATTTTGCAGAATCAAGTTCTACACAGAACGATGCTGATGTTGTATTAGCACTATTTGATCCTATACGCTATAAAGTGGCAGACCCTAGTGGTTATGACCTAGAAAGGCTTAAGGATAACTTCGGTGCTAAGTATTTCAGAAGCTTGAGACTTATCAAGAATTCCTATGGGGAAGATGATGTAAGAATAGGCCTAGGGTTCTTAGGTCAAGTGGGTATGTTCAAAGAGCTGCCTAAACGTATGGATATGACAGATGCTGATTATGAAGCAGTATTGAACAAAAGTTTTTTCTTAAATAAATAACATGAACATTAAAGTATTTAGCACAACACCTAGTAAGAAGGATGTGTTTTGGCAGGTGGTGTTGCTACCAACCATTACAATTTTACGAAACACTGAATTAGACCAACCATACACTGTATTTAGTTTCGAGTGGTTATTCTGGTCAGTAACAATTATTAGAAATGACACTTAGAGATCAAAGACAGAAAGAGTTTGCTGATGTCTGGATTAATGCTGGTAAGTTTGGTATCCTGAATCTATGTCCCAGGTTTGGTAAGATTAGGACTACTATCAATATCATGAAGAAGCTCAAGCCTAAAGAGGTGTTGATTGCCTATCCAGATAACAAGATTAGAGATTCTTGGATAGCAGACTTTGAAGCTATGGGGTATGATGGAAGTAATGTTACATACACTACACATCTGTCCTTACATAAGCATCAGGATGTTGAATTTGATCTGGTGGTAATAGATGAGATACACTTACTGTCTGAAGCCCAGATTGAGGCATCTAAGGTGCTTATTGATAACAATGAGCACATCTTAGGACTTACAGGTACACTATCTAATTGGACAGAACGTACACTCTGTGATGAGCTTAGTCTATGTGTGGTGGCAACATACACAATAGAACAAGCTATTGAGGAGGGTGTAATTGTGGATTATGAAATCACGGTGGTAAGAGTTCCTCTAGATGATAAACAAAAGCATAACTATAAGGGTAAATGGCGCACTGAAAAAGCCCAGTTTGATGCATATGGTTGGGTGATTGGTAATCTAGAAAGACAAGATAAACCCACCATGTTTCTCAGGCTCGCAAGGATGCGTATCATCCAAAACAGTGTGGCTAAGCTCGAGATGACCAAACGTCTAATACAAAAGCATAAAGACGAGCGGATTCTAGTTTTCTGTGGTATAACTAAAATAGCTGATAGTTTAGGCATTCCTTCCTATCATAGCAAGAAGGAAGAGAAGCAAGTGTTTGAAGACTTTGCTTCAGGTAAGGGTAATCACATGGCTGTAGTAAAGATTGGTAACACTGGTGTTACATACAAACCACTCAATCGTGTGATTATCAACTACTTCGATAGTAATGCAGAGAATCTTGCTCAGAAGATCAATAGATGTATGGCTATGGAATATAACAATCCAGATAAGAAAGCCCAAATATACATCATTTCTTCTGATGAGGAAGTGGAAGCAAAATGGCTAAATAAAGCACTAGAATTCTTTGATAAAAGCAAAATAAAATTTGTTTAATTGATAAGAATTTTGTAATTTTATAGCTATTAAATCACAAAAAACAATTAAAGCACATGGCAAGTAAGCTCATTGGAATTGTGGGTCAAACTGGTACAGGTAAGTCTACCTCTATCAAACATCTAGACCCAAAAGAAACGTACATTATTAACGTAGCTAAAAAGGAATTACCATTCAAAGGCTCAGAGAAACTGTACAACAGAGAAAACAAGAATTACGCTGAGATTGATGACGCACCAACAATTACACAAAGGTTGCGTAAACTCTCAGATGATGCTCCTCACATCAAGAACATTGTTATTGAGGACAGTAATTACATCATGGGATTTAACATTGTAGCAAAGGCTACAGAAGTGGGCTACACCAAGTTTAGCTTGATGGCTAAAGAAATGGTGGACATGTTTAGAGAAGCTCGTAAGCTCCGTGATGACATCACAGTATTCTATCTTACACATCCTGAAACTATTGAAGATGGTGGTGATATTGTAGGATATAAGATTAAAACTGCTGGTAAGTTGATTGACAATCAAGTGTTATTAGAAGGACTAATGACTGTTTGTCTATACACTTATGTTGAAGAAAACAAAGATGGTACTGCTAGCTATCATTTAATCACTAACAGGTATAAGAAAATGCCTGCAAAGAGTCCTGATGGTATGTTTATAGATATCAAAATTCCTAATAATCTACAATTAGTAGTGGATACAGTAAAAGCGTATTATAATTAAATCACAAATAAAAACAAAGTACAATGATTCAAGGAGACAAAAGAGAAAGACAACAACAACAACCTGAAGTTAGTAAGAAAGTAGGTTTGTTTGAAGCTCGTGTAATTGCAATCAATCCAACAGCTGAAGAATTCAAAGATGTGTTGGATATTGACTTACCAGAAGAAAGTAAGGTTACTGAGTATTTGGGCACAAGCAGAGATGGTAATACGTTCTTGCGTATAGACATCTGGCTTGAAGAAGCTAAGAAGAAAGATAAGTTCAAGGTGACCTTCTTCTTAGAAGATAAGGAGCGTGAGAACAAAGATGGCAGTAAAAAGCAGTATATCAATAACATTGGTAAATGTGCTTGGGCTGATGATCCAAACAATCTAAGCGAATGGTTCGCAAAGCGTGACTATCGTGTAGCATTTGTAGGAGAAGAAGAACTGTATGAGTTCCTACGTACATGGTTAGGCGATTTGGATTATACCAAAGAATCAACTGTTCTACAATTAGAATGGAAGAAACTTATGAAGGGTAATCTGAAGGACCTGAAAGAGCAAGTAAATGGTGCATATTGTGTAAATGTTGCTGCTCTTGCCACTATCACTGTTAAGCAGAAAGATGGTGAGAACAAGGAGTATCAGAGCATCTATAACAAAGCATTCCTTCCTGCATACTATCTGAAGAACTTCCGTTTGATCAACTATAATGATCCAACTGTACAGAGTACTCTTCGCAATAAGAAGTCTAAGGACCTTAAGCCACATGAGCGCTTTGTAGTGAATGTTACAGGAGAATATGGTTGTAAAGACTATTATATCCTCCGTGATATTCAGGAGTATAACCCAGATGATAATCTAGTGGCATCTGACAAGGTGCTTACTAGCGATGGTGATGACTATTAATATCCATTCCCTCCAAATAGCCCTCATCAGTAAAATGGTGGGGGCTTTATTTTTAATTCTATGGTAACAATTCAAGTGAGTGTAGGCGAACTGGTAGATAAATATACCATCCTACAAATAAAAAGATCTAAGGTGTCTGATGACAAGCTTCAGAAGGTAGAGCATGAAATACAAGCACTTATTCAACAAGTGGGTCCTTTTCTTGCTATAGATTCAATATCTGTCCTATATGAGGATTTGTTAGGTGTAAATATGCAGCTTTGGAATGTAGAAGATGAGATTAGAAAGCTGGAAAAAGAGAAGAAGTTTGAAGACAAGTTTATAGAGCTTGCTAGAGCTGTGTACCATCTGAATGATGAGCGCTTCAATATCAAGAATAAGATAAATACACTAACTGATTCAGACATCCAAGAAGTAAAACAGTATATTGATTACAAATGATTACAGGTGAAAGAAAGGTGAGGCTCACTCCTCAAGCTATTCTTCAGAAGATATCAGAGTATGACATATTTAGGTTCTACATGCCAGACAAAACCTGGAAGATTAACCAGGCTACACTATCTCCATTCAGACAGGAGAACAATCCATCCTTTGTAATAGGCAATAAGAGGGGATTTTTATCATTTATAGATTTTGCAGACACTTCTAAACGTGGAGATTGCTTCACGTTTGTTAAGATGCTGTATAACCTAAGTACAATGGATGATGTCCTGAGGATGATAGATAGAGACTTTGGGCTGGGATTCCTACCCAATACAGGCACAGGTGAATATAAAGCTATCACTAAGGAGTATAAGCAACCTGATGAGATAGGTAAACGATATTCCCTTATTCAGGTGGTTACACGTAAGTTTACTAATGAAGAGCTGCAGTATTGGAATGAATATCACCAGAGTCTGGATGATCTAAGGGCTAACAATGTTTATGCAATCAAGAAACTCTATCTGAACAAACAGATATTTCCTCTAAAGGATACAGAGATTAGATTTGGCTATCTATATGATGGCCATTGGAAGATCTATCGTCCGTTTGCAGATAAGAAGAACAAATGGTTGCCTAACAATGTCCCTATTACAATGATGGATGGTAAGGAGGATATATCCAATTGCAAGATTGCTTTCATTAATAAGTCCAAGAAGGATTATATGGTGATGAAAAAAGCATTTCCCTGCTGTTGTGCTGTCCAGAATGAGGGCGTAGGTTGTTTCTCTGATGAGAATGTAGAGTTCCTAAAAGCTAACTCTGATAGACAGATACTGAGTTTTGATAGCGATGAGACTGGTGTACACAACTCTAAGCAGATTACAGAACTGTTTGGGTTTGAATACATAAATGTTCCACGTAAGTATCTATCTGAAGGAATTAAGGATTGGGCTGATTTAGTAAAAGCCCACGGTTATAAACCCGTGGAAGATTATTTAAGACAAAAAGATTTATTATGACAGAAAGTAAAACTTCGTATGTAGCAGCTAAGGACATTTTAATTAACGCACATGTCCCTGCAGAAACAAGAACTTACAAACCTATTAGCCATCAGCAGCTTATTGATCTCACCCTGGAAAGCATACACCAGGCTGGTTTTACACTAGACAAAGAGACATATAGCGCTGCTAGAGATGGTCAGGTGGCAAATGGTAGATACACTATTAGTAATGTAGCAGACAGTGAAATGCAACTACAAATTGGTTGGCAGAATAGCTATGACAAAAGCATGAGTGTTAAGTTTGCTATTGGCACAAGAATACTTGTTTGCTCAAATGGTTGTGTATCAGGTGATTATGGTGCTTTCAGAAGGAAGCATGTAGGTGAGGTGCAAACATTTACACCATCAGCTATTACAGAATACATCAAACAATCTGGTGAGGTGTTTACAAGAATTCAATCAGATCGTGAATCTATGAAGAATATAGAGGTTACTAAACGTGCAACAGCTGAGCTTATTGGTAGAATGATCATTGAGCAAGACATCATTGAGAGCACACAGCTTAATATTATTCGTAGAGAAATAGATAATCCATCATTTAATTATGGTGCTCCTGGTAGCATGTGGGAGTTGTATAATTACACTACATATGCTATGAAACAGATTCACCCTAGTAATTGGATGAATAACCACATCAAAGCGCATTCATTCTTTGTTAATGAAAGTGGTATTATGGTGAGCTCTATGAACAACGAGATTGTTGTAGAAGAGCCTTCATCACTTGTACAATTAGAAATGTTTTAATATGCAATGGGAAAAATTCAAAGATCAGTTTCATGAAAGCTGGCATGCTAAAGTGAGACCGTTTATAGAAAGTGAGCAGTGTGATAAGATCTATGAGTTTCTCAAAAAGGAAAGTAAGAGGGGTAAGAAGATTGCCCCTCTTTCTTCCAATGTTTTTAGAGCTTTTAGAGAAACATCACTGGACAATCTAAAGGTGGTGATGATGGGTATGTGCCCTTATCACACATCCATAGGAGGAGAATATGTAGCTGATGGTCTATTGATGGGTTGTAGCATTACAGGCAAATTACAGCCTTCTCTAGAGCAGTTTTACAAAGCTATAGAAAGAGAGCTGTATGAAGATGTTAAACATGAGAAAACTCCTGATGTTAGATATCTAGCTAACCAGGGAGTGCTTATGCTTAACGCAGCGCTCACAACAGAAATCAATAAAGCAGGCTCACATATTGCTTTGTGGGAACCGTTCACCAGATATTTATTTGAACATGTGCTCGATACAGCTGGCGTACCTATTATATTTCTAGGTAAGGATGCTGCTAAGTATGAGCGCTATGTTCCACCATTTACATGGTCCTTCACCCTGTCACATCCAGCTTCTGCAAGCTACAAGAATACAGATTGGGATACAGAGGGTGTATTTGGTAAGGTGAACAAGATTCTTAAGGATAATAATAATTACAAAATCTGGTGGTTATACGAAGAACCACCGTTCTAAACCAACATTTATGGAAATCGATGTAACACAATTACAGATGGGGGATGAGTTCCTCTATTCTGTACAGGGAACTATTGCCAGGGCTAAAGTGATTAGACCCGTAGTACCTAAGAAGGTACAACCTACGTATAGACAGAACAACAAAGTGTATTACAAATCGGTGAAATGTAAGGTGGCTATAGTAGAAAAATCTTACAGCCTTAACAGGAATGGAAACACACGCACATGGATTAAAAAAGAATACACTGCGTCAGACAACTACACAGTTGAGAAGTTTGTAGATCTTAATCACAGAAACATT
>Ga0315909_10007132_pt1 | contig 12521 bp, 16 predicted proteins | sample LakEriMetagenome_11_FD_203527 | JGI IMG/M metagenome (GOLD analysis project Ga0315909, IMG submission 203527) | Freshwater fungal communities from buoy surface, Lake Erie, Ohio, United States - Buoy 2 MA125 | ecosystem: Environmental > Aquatic > Freshwater > Lake | place: USA: Lake Erie, Ohio...
CAGAATGTGTTCTGGTGATTATATTTTTCAAATTGATGCTGATGAGATACCTAATGATTATCTGATGGGATCTTTACATGAGATATTAGAAACTAACCCCGAAGTTGAAGTATACCAAGTGCCTAGAATTAATACTGTTGAGGAATTAACCCAGGAACATATCAATAGATGGGGGTGGAATGTCAATGAAAAGGGATGGGTTAATTTTCCTGACTATCAATGGCGTATCTATAAAAATATTCCTGAAATAAAATGGAAAAATAAAGTTCATGAAATTTTGGAAGGATATAAAACAGTAGCTTTGATACCCGCTTTTGAGGATTTATCTTTATATCATCCTAAAACAATAGAAAGACAAGAAAAACAAAATAACTATTATAAAAAAATAATATAATGGCTACCGGAATTTACCAAGTCACAGAAGATTTTGAAAAAGCTCTAGCAAGTTACACAGGCGCTCCTTATGTGGTAACTCTAGATAATGCTTCTAATGCTTTATTTTTAGCATTAAAATATGAAAATATAGAAGGTAAAGAAATTACTATCCCTTCTAGAACCTACCCCTCAGTACCTTGTGAAATAATTCATGCTGGAGGAAAAGTAAAATTTAAACCTATTAGGGGTAAAACTATAAAGGGGGCCTACCAATTAGAAGGTTCTAATGTATGGGACTCTGCTTTAACTTTTACATATAATATGTACAAACCTAATACTTATATGTGCATTTCTTTTACAGGTCCTTATAAACATTTTAAATTATCTAAGGGGGGAGCAATTTTAACAGATAATTATGATGCTTATTTATGGTTTAAAAGAGCTAGATATAGTGGTAGAAGAGAATGTTCATACTTTGATGATAATTTCGACATGCTAGGGTGGAATTTTTATATGATGCCTGAATTAGCAGCTAGAGGACTCCTTTTAATGGATCAATTTTATGATAGAAACACAGGTCTCCCAAAAATTAATGAAGACCTAGAGCTCCCCTACCCAGATCTATCAAAATATGAAATTTATACTAAAAATAAATAACATGTTAAATTTAAATTTTGTTATAGTATCTCCTCTTCCTGAATATGTTCCCCATATTGGAGGAATAACTGTAGCTCATACTTTAGCTAATGAATTATCTAAATTAGGAGAAAATGTGTATTTATACTCTAACTCTACTCATCCTAAATATAATATACAATGTATTCCTTGGGGGGTTGATATTGAATTTGATTCACGAAATACCATTGTAATTTTAATAGCAGGAGCAGGAGATCATACCTATTTACATAATGTTCCCTCTTCTTTAGCTAATTGCCCTAACATAGTTAGATGGCAAGTTAATCATCAAGTTAAAGAATATCCAATTAATAACAAATTTTATAAATACCACTCCTATTGGGATACTTTCCCTACACAAAAAATAGATGGCCTTCTTTCAGTGATAGAAGTTGACCAAACTCTCTTCCAAAATAGAAATCTACCTCGTAAAGGAGTTTGCTACCTAATTAAAGGAAATCTTGATTCAGAACCCGAAAGAGCTATACATTCTTCTGAGGATTTATGTATAGATTTAAAACTAAATTCTCTTCCCCCTTATGAAAAAATGGAATATTTAGCAGATATTTTTAACCAAAAAGAACTATTTATCAGTTATACCCATTTAAGTTTTACCTCAGTACTAGCAGCTATGTGTGGATGTCCTTCATTAATAATCCCTAAATCAGGAGTAGATGAAGATAAATTTTATAATAAAATTTGGTGCACTAAATATGGATTAGCTTTAGGAGAAAAGAATTTATCAAAAGCTATAGAAACCTTACCTTTAGTACATAGTATGATAGACGAATATCTTAATAAAACTCAACCAACCCAAATAAAACAATTTATTAAAGATTGTTATGAATGGATTCAAAATAATTTGGAAAATTAAATATATTTTCTTATTTTTAAATAAAAATAAAACATGGAACATCTTTTTAAAGAAATTTTAGATCATTTTGAAGACATTTTTGAAGGTGAATGGTCTTCTGAGATTGAAGGTAAAGCTTCTATTACCCCTTCTTCTTCATTTAGGGATACTGTTTACTGGGATTCTCTAGGAACTTTATCTGTTATTGTCATGTTGAGTGATAATTATGGGGTATCTGTTACTCCCAAACAAATTAATGAAGAATTAGTATCATATCAAGACCTTATTGATCTTATAAAATCATAATGTCTATTCTCCAATTTGAACATATAAGAATTGAAGGTATTGCTGCGGCTGTTCCTAAAAACACCAAAATAAATGAGTCATCTCGTTTAAAAAGGCTTACAGGAATTACTCAGAGAAGAATATCACCATCTCAAATTTGTACTTCAGATTTATGTTTTGAATCTACTCAAAAATTACTTAATGACTTAAAAGTAAATAAAGACTCTATAGATATACTAATTTTTATCAGCCAAACCCCAGACTATAAGCTTCCTGTAACTAGTACTCTGTTACAACATAAATTAGGATTAAAATCATCTACAATATGCTTTGATATTCCTTTAGGTTGTTCAGGATATACTTATGGATTATATATAATTTCAAGTCTATTAAGTAGTAGTAAGGGTAATTTACAAAAAGGATTATTATTAGTAGGAGATACTATTTCTAAAGAAACAAATTCATTGGATAATAGCACATATCCTTTATTTGGAGACGCCGGGACTTCAACTTTAATATCTTATGATTCTGAATTTTCTTCTCCTATAAAGTTTGAACTTGGATCTAATGGAGAAGGATATGATTCAATTATAATTCCTGATGGAGGATCTAGAAATCCAATTTCCTCTTCTTCTTTTAAAGAAACCCAAGATGAAAAAGGTAATATAAGATCTAATTGTAATTTATTTTTAGATGGTATGAAAGTATTTGATTTTGGTACTAATTTTATGGTGGATCATCTTAAAAACTTTATTCACCAAACAACTACCCCCGAAGAAATAGATTTTATTATTCTCCACCAGGCTAATAAAATTATGAATGATTCAATTATAAAAAAACTAAACATACCTTCTTCTAAAGCCTTATCAACTTTAGAAAATTTTGGAAACACCAGCTCAGCGACTATTCCCTTAACTATGGTGGATAAATTAAATAATAAATCTCCCTATAATACTCTACTTTTAAGTGGATTTGGAGTAGGTTTATCTTGGGCAAGTGTTTTAATAACTCAATCTAATATTTTTTGTAGTAATCTTGTAGAAATTTAAACTAATATGAAAAAATCCATATTTGATATCACTAATAAAACAATCTTAGTGACAGGAGCATCAGGAGGAATTGGAAAAGAAATAGCAACCCAGTTATCACTACAAAATTGTAATCTTATAGTGACAGGTAAAACTCCATCTAAATTATCTTCAGCTTTAGAAGATATGAATGGGTATTCAATTATTCAAGATTCAGTTTTGGATCTAACTGATTACGAAGCGGTAAGTGTTTTTGTTGAATCTCTTCCTCGATTAGATGGTGTAGTATTTTGTTCTGGAGTCGCTGAATATACCTTGGTTAAAAGTTTAACCCCATCTCGTCTCCAGAAAACTTTAGATATTAATTTTAATAGTCAAGTAGAACTTACTAGACTTTTGTTCAAAAATAAAAAAATTAAAGATAATAGTTCTTTGGTTTACATTTCATCTTTAGCTTCCCAACAGGGTATTCCCGCTTCTTCTTCATATGCCGCTTCAAAAGCAGCCCTAAATGCTTTTATGAAAGTAACAGCTTCAGAATATGCCTTATATAAAATTAGAGTTAATTCTATATGTCCTGCTTTAATTCAAGCAGGAGTTGGGAGTAAAATTTTAGATTTATCTAAGGGTATAGAACAAGATTATCCATTAGGATTAGGTGAGCCCTATGATGTAGCTATGGCTGTTATATTTTTACTTTCAAATGAAAGTAGATGGATTACTGGTAATGAGTTAGTAATGGATGGTGGGTTAACTCTAAAGTAATAAAATGTTTTCTCAAATTTCTCCTAAATATTATTGTGATCCTAGTATTTTAGATCTAGAACAAAAATCTATATTCAAAGAAAATTGGATTTTTATAGGATTTAAAAAGGAATTAGTTAATAATAATGATTTTATTTTTAAAAAAATAGGAAATATACCTGTTGTAGTTCAAAATTTTAAGGGAGAAATTAAAGCTCTTTTAAATATATGTTCCCATAGATTTAGTTTAATCCAAACCCAATCTTGTGGGAACCGTCCTTTATTATGTCCCTACCATGGATGGGCTTATAACAAAAAAGGTATTCCTTGTGGTATTCCTAAGAAACCCCTGTTTACAGAGTTTACTCTTGAACAACTAAATGATCTAAAACTAAAAGAATATCAAGTAGACTTTTGTGGGGATTTATGTTTTGTTAAAATTTTATCTTCACCCCAAACACTTAAAGAATATTTAGGAGAATTTTATAATGAATTAGAAACATTATCTACTTCTAAATTAGTATGTGTTGATATTAATGCTCTAGATATTAATTCAAATTGGAAAATAATAGTTGAAAATACTCTTGAAAGCTATCATGTTAATTTAGTCCATAGTAATACTTTTCAAAAATTAGGAGCTTCCGGACTACACTTTTCCTTCTCAGAAAAACATTCTAAATGGACAGCTCCCTTAGCTTTAAATGAAGATGATCCTAAATTAAAAAATATTCATTCTAAGTTTAAAAATAGAAAATTAAAAATTAATGGGTATGAACATTATCTTATATATCCTAATCTTTTAATTTCTACTTCTTATGGAATTTCCTATAATTTTTCTTTAATAGAACCTGTTACTGAAGATAAAACTAAATTTACAAGTTATGTTTATTTAGCGGAACATGAAGAAACTCCCCTAACTAAAGCTTATGCTCAAAGTTTAGTAGACTTCAATAGGGAAGTTTTTGATGAGGACAAAGAAATTTGTGAATTTGTACAAGAAGGTGTTAAATACACAGATCAACCTGGGATTTTAAGCTTAGAAGAAAAAAGAGTTCATTCCTTTCAAGAACATTATATAAAACAAATGACATGAAAGCTAAGATAAAAGCCATTTCCCAATTCTTCCCTAAAAAAGTACTCACTAATGATGAACTTAGTGTTGAATTCCCTGAATGGAATTCTGAAAGGATTGAGTCTAAATTAGGGATTGCCCAAAGGTATATTACGGATAACAGTGAAACTACTTCAACTTTAGCAATAGGGGCGTCCCAATTATTATTTAAAGAACATAATATTGACAAAAATTCTATCGATTTTATTCTTTTATGCACTCAAAGCCCCGATTATCTCCTCCCAACAACCGCCTGTATAGTCCAGGATAGCTTAGGAATCCCAACTACAGCTGGAGCTTTAGATTTTAATTTAGGGTGTTCAGGGTATGTTTATGGTTTATCTTTAGCTAAAGGATTAATCTTAGGGAGGATCGCTAAAAATATCCTCTTAATTACCTCAGAAACCTATAGTAAGTATATAGATCATTTAGATAAAGGAAACAGAACTATTTTTGGAGATGGAGCTACAGCTACTTTAATATCTACTGAGGGATTTGCTGAAATTTTAGATTTTGAACTAGGAACAGATGGAAGGGGGGCCCAAAATTTGATAGTAAAGGGAGGAGGCTCTAAACACCCTAACACACCTTCAGAAGGATGTTTTTATATGAATGGTCCCGAAATCTTTAACTTTACAGTTAATAATATTCCCCCACTTATAAATTCTACTTTATTAAAAAATGGTTTAAATTTAAAAGATATTGATTTAACTATTTTTCACCAAGCAAATACCTTTATTTTAAATTACTTAAGAAAACAACTTGATATCCCAAAAGATAAATTTTATATTCACTTAAAAGATTATGGAAACACTGTCTCTTCTACAATACCCTTAGCTTTAAAACATGCTTTTGATAACAAAAAATTAAAAGGTAATATTCTTTTAGCGGGGTTTGGAGTAGGGTATTCTTGGGGGGGATGTATATTACACTGTAAATAATAAAAAAATGGCAACACCAGGAAAGTTTGATAACGAGACATTTGAGCTAACAAGACAGCATATTGATGCTTTTATTCAAAGAACAGTAAAATTAATTCAAGGTCAAAATCTAAAAGGTAAACTCTTAGAGATTGGTTCTCAAGATAGATTATCAATTCAAAATGCTTTTACCGACTTTAAAGTAGACACCTTAGATATTGTAGATACTTATAATCCTACATTTGTAGGCGATATCACTAAGTATAATCACCATATTGTAGATAGCTCTTATGATTGTATAGCGTGTTTAGAAGTTTTAGAACATACCCTCAATCCATTTGACGCTATAAAAGAATTAAGACGTATTCTAAAGCATGGTGGATATCTCTTAGCATCTGCCCCACTCAATTGGCGAATACACGGCCCAGTCCCAGACTGCTGGAGATTTACTGAATTTGGTTGGAGAGTCCTTTTAAAGGATTTTGATATAGTTGAAATTGATAGTTTAGAAACACCAGAACGTGAATTATTCCCTATCAAATATAATGTATTAGCTAGATGTAACAAACATAAGAATGTACAAGACCATGAGTTAAAATTTAAACCCTTATAAATGAAATCAAATTTACCACAAGACATAGCACCATTAATATTAATGCTAGATAATAAGAGTTTTGATTTATCTATATATGAAAGGACTGGTCTCTTTATTATAAGAAATTATATCCCAAAAGACATAATAACAAGGTGGCAACTGTTATGGGATGAATTTTACCAAGAGACAATTCAGTATCGAGTAATTGATCAAGCTAATCCTGTTAATATTAGTCAACAACCTGATGGAGAGTTAGGAGCATTATACTTAAATAATTATATTGTTGCTTTAGCTAAACAGATTCATGGTGAGAATGTAGCTCTATATAATCACAGGTTTGTTATTAAAGATAAGTTGAATACTAATAAGGTGATGCTTCATCAAGATTCTTGTTATCATTTAGGTAATCTCAATAAATGTAGTTTTTTCATTCCTCTATCCCCCACAGGTCCCCACAATGGTGGCTTAGAATTCTACCCAGGAACCCACCAATATGGATACTTAGGTGATGCCGGAGAAATTAACCCAGATGCTTTTGAGCACACTTGGGGTAAGATTTCCCCGAATATCTATCCTGGAGATGTTGTTGTTATGAATAGTCATTTATGGCATGAATCCCCCCCTAATCAATCTAATATAGATAGGATAGTTGTAGACATCATTACACAACCATCAGATGATCCTACAGGAGAAGTGTTGCTGAGTGGAGAATGGAAAACTTCACTAAAATATAGTAAGAATAACCCACCACAATATTTTAAAAATTCAAGAATTATTAAACTAAAAAATAACAATTTATGAAAAATCTTCTTATAATTGGAGCTCGAGCGTTTGGAAGAGAGGTCTATAATATTACTATCCAAACAAAAGAATATAATAGTGAATGGGTTGTGAAAGGATTTTTAGATGATGACCCCACAGCATTAAAAGATTTTTATAAAAGTTACCCTCCTATTATAGGTTCTGTAAAAGATTATAAAATCCAAAAAGATGATGTTTTTATTTGTGCCCTAGGAGATCCTATTATTAAAAAAAATTTTATCCAAGAAATTGAATTAAGGGGAGGAAAATTTATAAATATTATCCATCCTACTGCTATTATAAATCCCACAGGAGTGAAATTAGGTAAAGGAATTATAATTTGCCCTTTAACTTATATATCAAATGATGTTACAATAAAGAATTTTGTTACTATTCAAACTCATGTAGCAGTAGGGCATGACTCTATTATAGAAGAATACTGTCAAATAAACGCTTTTACTTTTATAGGAGGTTTTACCCATATAAAAGATAATACTCTTATAAACCCTGGGGCATGTATTGCCCCTAAGGTTTCAATAGGAAAAGAAGCAATAGTGGGAATTAACAGTGGCGTAATCAGTAATGTAAAAGATAACACATCAGTATACGGAAACCCAGCGAAAAGAATTTTATGAGAAACATTCACATTTTCTACTCTCACTATAATGTAGAAGGTAAAGACAACAAATCAAGACCTGAATGGTTTGACTACGAGAGGTGTTTTGTTAATCTATTAGAAACTATAAAAAACTCCGATAATGTAACAGTTCATGTGGTTATGGATGGAAAGATAGAAAATAATTGGATTAAAAAATATCAAGATCATTTTATTGGCCATGAGATAGTAGGTAAAGATATGATTGGAGTAACTCTCAATCTGTATAACCTTGTTAGAGATTTACAATGTGATAATGATGACTTGATTTATATTTTAGAAAACGATTATTTACATATTGAGGGGTGGGTTGAACAGGTAAGAACTCTGTATAGTGAGTTTAGTCCTTTGAGCTATGTAAGTTTATATGATCATAATGATAAATATTTCTTACCAATGTACGATGATTTAGTATCTAAGATATGGACTACATCCACTCTTCACTGGAGATCAACTCCTAGTACATGTGGAAGTTATATTACCACTAAAAAGATCTTTATAGAAGATTACAACGATCACACTGGAGTGACTGTGCCAATTGGTGATCATCACAAATGGGTGTTTTTGTCAAGCACTAAAAACCGATTTGTGATTACCCCAATTCCTGGATTATCAACACATTGTATGGAAGGATTATGTTCGCCTACAATTAATTGGAAAAAACTTATATGAAATTTATTATATCGAGCCATATTAGTTATTATATCCACACATATCCAATAGTTGTCCAATCATTATTAGATTGTGGAATCAATAATAATGATATCATAATGGTTGTAGGAAATTCTGTAAATAGTGAACTAAATAACTTTTTAGATATAAATCTAATTTCAGTCCCATATAATTCATTTGATTTAACTGGGTTGATATATGTTTCTGATGTTATAGACACATTACAGTTTAATCATATATTTTTAATGCATGATACATGTTTAGTTGGTCCAAAGTTTAAAACCTTAGTATCAAATTATCAGCCAACTGATGTAATAAAAACATTGTGTTTTGGAATTTCTATGAATATAGGATTATATTCAAAAATAATTATAAAACACAATAAACAATACTTAAATGACATAAAATTTTACCCTAAAACTGCACAAGATTTACAATCTATTAAGGAATTTTTTGTTATAAATGAAGATATCATATTTAAAAAATACAGCGATCATTGTTACAATAATCATTTTATTACAAATAGCAGTTTTTTGACATTAAATGAATTACGAAATAAATTTAATAGACCGCCATATATAAATTATATTGATAAGTTAGAACTCTCTAACATAAAACGAGACATAGGATACACCCCAGATTTAGATTTTTATAAACTGCAAGCAAACTCCACTTGGGGAGAATCTTGGAAAATAGGAATATAATATATGATTGATCATTTGATAATTGGCTCTGGTTTTTTTGGAGCAATTTGCGCTTATGAATTAAATAAATTAGGTAAACATGTATTAGTTTTGGAAAAACGAAATCATATAGGAGGAAACTGCTACACATCAAACCGAGATGGGATACAAGTTCACGAATACGGTCCACACATATTTCATACATCAAATAGAGTTGTTTGGGATTGGATAAATCAATTCACAACCTTTAATAACTTTCAGTTGAGACCAGTAGCAAATTACAAAGGAGAGATATTCTCATTACCTTTCAATATGCTGACTTTTGCTAAATTATGGAATATAACACACCCAAACGAAGCAAAGGCAATAATACATGAGCAGAGCAAGCATATAAAAGATCCAACTAACCTGGAAGAGCAAGCAATTAAATTAGTCGGAATAGATGTATATGAGAAGCTAATTAAAGGATATACAACAAAACAGTGGCGTAAAAGCCCAAAAGAACTACCTGCTGAGATAATAAAAAGACTCCCTGTCAGATACACTTATGATAATAATTATTTTAATGACAAATACCAGGGCATTCCAGTAGGAGGTTATACAGCGATATTTGACAAATTGCTTGAAGGTATTGAAGTACAACTCAATATTGATTATCTCCTAGACAAAGATTATTGGAATGCTAAAGCACACCACATAATCTATACAGGCCCAATTGATGCTTACTATTCCTATCAATTCGGTCCACTTGAGTACAAAACAACTACCTTTGATCACAAACAGATTGCAACAGATAACTACCAAGGTATTGCTATGATGAACTACACTGATGAATTTGTACCTTTTACTAGGTGTATAGAACATAAACACTTTGAACTAACCCAAACACAACATACTTGGATCACACATGAGTACCCTACAGAATATATAGCTGGAAGCACAGAACCCATGTACCCAGTTAATGATAGTGTAAATAATCATAAATATTTACAATACAAACAGTTAGCAGAAAGAGAAAAAAAGACTATGTTTGGAGGAAGGTTAGCTGAGTATAAATACTATGATATGCATCAAGTGATTGACTCCGCGTTAAGCTTTATAAAAAAAATAACAAAATGATAAGTGTAATCATACCAACTTACAAATCACCAGAAGCACTAAATCTCTGTTTGCAATCTGCAATTGAGGGACAGGAAGGTAGGAATCAAATCATAGTAGTAGTTGATGGTCATTATGATATTAACAAGAGTGTATTAGATAGATGGAAAGACTCTATTGATATACTGAATCTAGAGGAGAATGTTGGGTTATGTCGAGGTACTAATTTAGGAGTATATAACGCACAGCATGATAAGATTCTTATTGTAAATGACGATAATGTCTTCCCTCGATTCTGGGATACAATCCTATTACAAGATTGGGAGGATGGTGCAGTAATATCACCAAACCAAGTAGAACCTAGGCCTTCAATATTTAAGCAGTTCATAGTTGAAGACTTTGGAACAGATCCTAGCAACTTTGATTTAGAAAAATTTTGGTTATTTGACTACCATTATACCTCTGGTGATAAGAAAGAGGAAAGTGGATCGACACTACCAATATTCATGAAGAAACATGACTATATCCGAATTGGAGGATGGGATGAAAATTACGAACTAGGAATGGTAGCTGACTGGGATTTTTTTCTCAAATGCTCTATGTCTGGTTTGAAGATGATTAGAACGTGGAATTGCCACTTCTATCACTTTGCAGCATTATCTACAAACGGAGAGAGAAGACAATTAGCAGAGCAAGCGGGACATGAATACGCAAAATACAAATGGGGAAGCTACATTATGCACCACCCAGAAACAAATCAAAAATTTATTTTATGAGTAATTACAAGTTCAATGGTAAATACAAGTTTACCGAAGATTGGTTTGACCCAATGATTCCAGTTTGGAGTGAAATATTCACACAATATCGAGAGAAAGTTGGTAATATACAGTCTGTGTTAGAGGTTGGATGTTATGAAGGTAGAGCAACAGTTTGGTTGTGTGAAAATGTATTAACACCAGAAACTAGGTTAGATTATCAGTATGACATCATTGATACCTTTGAAGGATCCTTAGAGGAATCTGGAATGGAAAAGACAAAAGAACGATTAGAGCAGGATAATTTTATAGAGAACAACTTTATACACAATATTAGTTTTTTTGATCATATCAAGTTTAATATAAACAAAGGATACTCCCAACAAATATTACCATACCTAGCCCAAAACTCATTTTACGATTTTATATATGTTGATGCTTCTCATAGAGCTGATGATACTTTTGTTGATGCATACTATGCGCACAAAGCGTTAAAGATAGGTGGTTTACTTATATTTGACGATTATGGTTGGAAGGACCCTAAAGACTTACATGAAGTAAATTCACCGCAAGCTGGTGTAGATATGTTCTGGAAGTTATATAATAGAGAATATCAGATAGTCTATCATGGATACCAAGTGGGATTATTAAAAATAGCATAACACAGTATGAGTAGAGTGTATAAATTCAATAAAATTGGTTTGACTCAACAATCCCAATATTAAACATAATTCTATTAATAATTTTAAAATATTAAATTTTTAAATATTTATTATCATCATTAACTCTTAAAACCTAATTATTATGGATAAGAAAAAAGAAATACTGTCGTTAGAGATTTTATATGAGTCTAAAGAAGAGTTAGATGTACTACTTGAAGATGAAGACTTTCATCAACTTATTTTAGATGAGGCTTTAAAAGTAATAACTGAAGCTATTGAACAAGAATCAGGAGACGCTAAAATAGCTTATGTCTCAAACATAGCCAGTTCGGTTTTAGTGCATAAGAATAATTTTAAGGAAGTTTTAGATACTGTTCTTAAATTTTATGAAAAAAAAGAAGACTACACTAAGTGTAGTGAGATTGTTAAATTAAAAGATAAAATATGAAAAAATATCATCTGTCCTTTAAAGATGGAGAGACAATTAATAAAATAGTAGCTGAAGATATTCAATCTGCTATATCAATCTTTTCTCAAAGAAAAAATCTATTCCCTGAACAATTATTAGAAATATATGATGTTATTGAATCAAAAGAAGGAGATACAGGA
>Ga0315909_10007134_pt1 | contig 12520 bp, 9 predicted proteins | sample LakEriMetagenome_11_FD_203527 | JGI IMG/M metagenome (GOLD analysis project Ga0315909, IMG submission 203527) | Freshwater fungal communities from buoy surface, Lake Erie, Ohio, United States - Buoy 2 MA125 | ecosystem: Environmental > Aquatic > Freshwater > Lake | place: USA: Lake Erie, Ohio...
ACCATCGATATTTGCAGCATCATTAAACGTTAATGTAGATCCTAACGCCGGCAAAAAATTCACATCAGTATAAACTCCTTGTAGTGGTGTTATACTAGAAGTTAAACTACCAGAATATACAGTCCATATTTTATATGATTGAAACGGATTAATTTGTACATCAGTTGTATCAATTTTTTTAAAAACTGATGGATATGATCCTTGATATGGATTATCTGTATTTTGTAATTTTGATTGTGCCATATAGTTAAAAGCCCCGATACATTTTATATAAATATAACGGGGCTTAAATCTATGTTATTTTAGAAATCTAATTTAACTCGTATAAGAGCTTCTCTTTGGAAAGATTTTAATAACGGCTGAGATAATTTAGCAACAGCTAATAATTCTTGGCTATCATTATATAAACCAACCGTAGTAATATATGTTTTAGGGTCGCCAACAAAAGTTGTTTGTGAAATTTGTCCAACTGAACCTGTTACATAAGAAGGATTATTTGAGAAATTATATTCAGCATTTTTAATTCGTACAAAGTAATGCGTGCTTGTTACTTTTTCTGAATTACGTGCTTGGAAACCATATTTATCACTTGTTTGTGGATCTGTAAAGAATGATGATCCAGAAATAGAATGGAATAATACAAAATGATTATTTGCTTCGACACTAGAACCAGTATTAGTTGCAAATCCTAATTGTTGATCTAACATTTTACCATCAAGTACTAATACACCATGGTCTGGGTATGCAAGTCCATAATATATCGGATTAGTAGAATTAAATACGCCAGCACCAATTGATCCAGATACAATATTATAAACTTTTCCGGAATCAGCCAATGTTCCTGTTGAAACTGATGAATCATCAATTAATTTAATTACGCCACTACCTGTAACTACAGAGCCAGTTGCATTTGTAGCTCTAGAAGTAATTGCAACTAATGGTAATTCCCAATTTCCTGCATCTAAACGTTCTTTGATCCTATCACGTTTAAAATTAACTACATAAACATAATCAGTACTGCCAGATCCTGCTGTCGTAAAACGAGTATCATTTGGGTTCAAAAGTAATTGACGATATTGAGAATAAATTGCTTTACTTGCAGCATCATTCAATTGTCCTTGTGAATCAGAACCACTACCTAAAGCATGACCGAATGCTAAAGAAAATTGTACAGCCGAACCCGTTGCTTCTGGTGTTTTTTGCGAAACATCAACATAATATGTACGTTGTGTATTTGTTTGAGTTGACGACGTAAAAAATGTTGTTAAACTTGCAATACCATCACTCCATACACCTGCAGTAACAACTTCAATTTGATTACTAACAATATCATTAACTGTATCAAATTTTGTAAACACTCTGCCATTGCGAGCTAAAATTTGAGATTGTTGCATCTCTGCAACCATTTGATTTGCAAGTTGTTGAGCTAACTGCTGAACTTGTTGTGTTACCGCGGCTGTGCCGGCAGCTGCTGGTGCAGGCGTCGGAGTTGCTGCCGTTCTAGATGCTTGATTAGCAGCGCCTACTGCCGCTAATAGATTTGAAGGAACACCTCCATGGCGTGGTTGTTGTTTTAGTTCTTTAATGAAATTATTCATTTTCATGTTTACCTTTTTTATGCCGTTGCATTATTTACAGTTGCAGTTGTTACTTTTTTAACTGTTAAATTAATAGTAACACTTCCGCCTGTTTCATTACCAATAATTGAAATAGTTGCAGTTTTGTCTGTAAGCATTTGTGTTTTTGCAACAATACGGAATTCAAACCCAGCAACTGCAACACTTTGTGCATCTTGATTATCGCCAATAAAACGAGGAGTTGTTGGAAGTACTGAATTTTGTAATGCTCTAGTAACTTGTATATCTGCAACTGTTGAATCAGAAAGAATTGCAGTGTATCCTAAGTTTGAATTTCCTCCTTGGAAGTTACTTGTATTTGGTGCAATAACCGCACTATTACCTGGGGCATTTAATATAATATTAGTATTACCTACATTCACAACAGGAATATTTGTTGTTTGTTTTGGTAATGTTACTAATTTATATCGTAGCGCTTGCGTTTCATCCGGAATAGCTTCTGTTATTGGCATATTTTCAATAACAATACCATAATAATCAGTTCCTAGCGGATGATCTGGATTCCAAAGTGAGTAATCAATTTCATCATCACCTACTGCAAATTGAGTGATATTAAATGCGTTACCACCTTGGGCTAACAATTCGCGGCCTTTTAAAGTTAAAATTGCGTCGACCGTAACGCTCGAATTATCTAGATAACCCATATGTTTCCTTTTACTTTTTAATAAATATCGATATTTTAAAAATTATGCTAATACAAAACTTCCATTAACATTGTCTACATTTTGATATATTAATTGATTTGGATTTGCGGATCTAAATTCCACTACCGGTTTGCCATCAATCGTTTGTGTTGAATTGATATTAAAACCAGGAGATGTTAATTTACATCCTGCATATCTTTGATTTCGTATTCCGGTTGGTAAATAATCTTGTACTTGTGCTAAAATACCAGTCCAGCCGGCGCCAACAGCGTCTAAATAATATGTACTAGATCCATATGTACCTGCACCATATACAGCAGTTATACCAGAGCCACCGCTACCAGTACTAAATACAGCAGAACCAGATTTAAATTTAGTTGTAGAAAAAATTGCATCTGTGTATATAGGTTGCAGTGCATCACTTAACCAATATGGAGATGATGCAGTAATCCATGTGCTACCAGATCTTAATAAATATTCATAGGAATATGGAACACTATCATATTTTTCAGAATTGGATGCAGTTAAATATGCTTGCCATTGATCATCATCAATTCCTGATAAATTCATAATTCTGCCAGACAACGATCCATTATAATATGGATACAGTCCATCTGCGGTAGGTGAAACTGAATCTAAAACTACAGTATATGATGGTAAAAAGTTTTGTATATTTGGTAATATTGTATCTTTACTTCGTTCTAATAAATTTGGTTGTATTAATAACCCGGTTAATTTATTTACACGCGCAGGGAGTAATTGTTCTAATTGTTTAAAAAATGATAAATCAAACAACGTAAACATACTAATATATGCGTTTATATCATTTCGATCTTGATATTTTTTCCAATATGTTTGTGCAGCCTGAATCAATTGTGGATATGATTTTGAATCTGTATCGCCCGGATCTCCAATGTAATCATCTAAAGAAGTGAATCCCAATTGTGCAATAATATCTTCATCGATCATTGTTTGCGGAGAAAAATATACTCCTAATTTTTTACTATCTAATGGAGCTTTATCATATTGACTACGTTCCGCTCTAGTTTTAACATCAAGTGTCCCAATTAATTCATTATCTTCTAATCGTATTTTATTATCATCATATGTACCAGCACCTAATGATACTGAATCATAATAATACGTTTCTTCAATTGAATCATATGGTGTATTATTTGTCCAAGATGCAAATGAAGCAGATATAGTTGAGATTGCTGGCTGAATTCCGCTTAAACTAGATGTTAAACTATGATTTATATTTTGATTTAGTGGTAATCTAAAAATCAATTCAGAATATGTATCAACATTTCCATCATATGCACCGGGTGCTTTTGTATGATTATTCAATGCATCGTTTTGCAAACTAGAAGACCATAAACGTAATTCTTGAAGTTGGCCAACTAATCTGCTAGCACCAGTTGAAGTTCCGCCTAAAGTTAATGTTCCGGAATAAGGCAATGACGCAGTAGCTGATGCAGATACTGTTGTAACAATTTTTCCATATTTAGATTTTTTAGCAATTAGATCTAAGTTAGTTCCATTTTTACGTAATACGGTTGTTATCCAATCGCCATTGAATAATTCAAAATCACCAGAACTAGTACCATTAATTTGAATGTTACCCATTGTTCCGCTACTAAAATCAATAGTAACTGCGTTAGAGCCAATTGTATATAAATTCATTGTATTTGGCAACGTTGGATGTTTTACTACATCAGCTGTTCGAAAACGCAATTCAACAGATTGCAATGATTGTGAATAATTAACCGTTACTGTACCAGAAGAACTTCCACTTAAATCTAATGCATAATCAAAATTTAATTTTTCATAAATTGGAGCTCTATCAATCCTAGGGCCGCCATATTCATTGATACTAATTAATGATTGCGGGATTCCATAACATGATAATAATGCTTGAATACTTCGTTTTGTACCTTTACTTTTAAGAAGTAATGGTAAGTTATTAACAATTCTACGCCAAATTGTATATGTAATATTTTGACCAGGTACTGAAGGATCTCCGACTGTATTTGATCCTGTTAATGGAATTCCTGCTTCATTAGTACCCAAAACATATTGCCATAAATCTTGATTTTGATTTCCATTAGTTAAAGTCCAACCAAATTGTTTTGCTACCGAATATAACAATTCATTTGGCATACCTAATTTAGGATTTTCTTCTCGCTTATTAACTTTAGTCATATGATTGATATATGTATAGAATATATCATAATGATGCCCTAACATGTTAATAAATGTATTTAAATTTTCATTTGATTGATCTAAACGAAGATATTCTGGAATAGAATAATATAATGCATTATAATTTAATTGATCATACAATGACGCACTAGCATATAATGTATCATACCAATTTCTAAATTGTGAACTAGTTATAGAATACAATGCATATGGCATCGTAGAAGTTGATTTTGGCACTGGCGTAATATAACTTCCAGTAAGTTCAAAAACAGTAGCAGTTTCTTTAGGAATATCAAATGTTGTTAATTTTGAAGATGATTCATAATACATCCATTGTTCAAAATTATCAAATCCACCAATTAACGTAGTTTTTAAATTTAAATATTCTTGTTGATTTGCAGTAGCAACACTGCCAGATAGTTTTGCTACTGCAAAACTTTGTGACGTATATGATTCTAATAATTGTAATTTATATTTGAAATTTTCTAAACGTTCTGTTGCTGAACTATAAAAAATAAAATTATTAAAGTCCGAATAATCAATATTTAGTTTCATTCCGGAAAGACTTCCAGAAAAATATGTATCAACAATTTGTTGAGATGTTTGTGTTGATGAACCTAATAGTTCAGTCCATGTTTTTAAACCAGTATCTGTAGATGTATTATATGTAGCAGTTGCTTGCCAATTTGGATTTGCTAATTTATTAAATGTAAGATTAATAGATTCTGGCTGTAACGAAACTTTATCAACATATGGTAATTTTAATTCTTCAACTAACCAACATTTAAAATTAACATCAAATGTATTCGGTAATGGATCAATTAATTTAACATATACATATTCGCCAACTACGACACTATTGACATACTGAAACGTTTGATTTCTGCTAAAATTCAATAAATATGTTTTGAATTTTTTTGGCGTTTCAATAGTATTAATTATAGATTGTTGATTTCGTATACTAGAAACCGTTTCGGTACGAATATCTACGGTAGCTGTTTGATTTACATCTTCTACATAATCAGTTAATTGTTTTAAAAAAATAGTATTTTTTATATCAATTGCACGAAGACGTATTTCCGTTCTATCCGGAGAAATTTCATCAATTCGCAAATATTGCTGTTCGTAACTACCTATTAAATTTTTAAAAAAGTTAACAACAATACGTAATGAGCCAGCTGATATTTTTAAAGCATCAAATTCTTTACGTAAATCAATTGCAATTGGATTATATAAATTAATTTTTTGATTAGTAACTAAATTAGTATATTCTGGTATTTTTGTTATTTGTTGTACTTGATGAATACCTGATAACCAAGAATTGCCTGAATAAACATGTAATTCTATTCTATTAGTACCATTATTTTCTTTTATTTCATTTACAGGAATATATTTTCGTTCTCTAGGTGCAAATGATAACAAATCGAGTTGTTGTGTATTTAAACGCTGGGCAACTACTGCATTTGCTGCAGATGTAAGTTGTGTGATATTTTTATATTGCGTTAACATATATTATACTGCCTCAAATTTTACATACGTGCCATTAGCTAATATTGTATGATTTCTATCTTCATCATTATCTTCTGCAAATGCTTTTATGAAAATTGTCGTATTAACTCCAAGATCTGAAATCTCTTTTGAAGTCAATGTTCGATTAATTAAAGTTCTATAAATGCCTTCTCTAGGAACTTTATTATTATTATTTACGCCAGATGGATAATTTATTAAATTGCCATCATCATTTTGAAAATAGCTAGTTGTTCCATCCTCTTGTTCATACCATAAAGCCAATGAAATACGTGAATTTGCGGTAGCTCGCTTACTTTTATATTCCGAATTTATATCTGCCGTAATTTTCATACTACCACTTGAATCAATTAAATTTTGTGTTATAGTAAATGCATTTGTTGTAGTTTGCGGCTGACCTTCGATTACATTCGAAAAATCTAAAGTTGTCCATTCTTTGGTGACACGTAAATCGCTTTTTGGCTTATACTCAGCAGGAAGAACAGGATAAGTTTGAATAATTTCAGTAACTGTATTCTCTATTTGTAAATCTAAATCTAAGTCTAAATCTAAATCTAAGTCTAATGTTTCGTCAACAATAGCAGTGCGAGCAGGAAATTTAAAATAATTAAATTGTGTATTTATTAATGGTAAAACTGATTCTGCTAATACATTTGTAGTTATAGCTTCAATAACCAATAATGAAGAAGTTGGTTGAATTAAAACATTGCCGCTTTGATCACGAGAAACTACTGCACTATTATTCGATATCGCAGTTATCCCTTGTTCTTCATAAAATGAATCTTGTCTTAATGAAACGCTATCTGTCATCTAACTACTTTAAAATAAATTTGGTCATCAATATATTGTTCCGTAAAGCCATCTACAATTTTAAGTTGTAAACGATAATAACGCTCAGGCATAAAACCATTCATATCAACGTAAATGTAATTGCTTGTACTATCACAACTCAATTTAGTATAAATATTATCGTACGGAATTATGACTTCATCTGTAGCTGCATCTAAAACAGAGTAATATGATGCTGATGGTAAGTATTTAACAGTTTCAATAGGAAATAAATTAGTTGGTGATTTTTGCGGATATTTATCTCGTGCATAAATACGTATTTTACTAATTTCTGTGTCTTTATATGACGGTTTAACGTTAGTGTATAATGAATATGACTCTAGATTAGCCGCGGCAAGCGAACCCGTCGTAAAAGCACTGTTATCCCAATACATCGTTATTCTAGGAACATATATAGTATGAGTATCTCTGCTAAAGAATCTAACATATCCAGAAATGCCAGTATTAACTTCATCAGCATCTGAATATTGTATCAAAAAGCCATAATTTGGTATAGTATTATTATTGCTACCACTAATCCATATTTTTATTTGATCAGTAACATTAATATTTAAATCAGTAGTTCTATAAGAAAAAGATTCCGATGTTACTAATACTGGCGAAGTACTAGAACCAGAATAATAAAGATAATTACCGCCATATCCTGATCCAGATATATATAAATCACTTGTTCCAATTTCGATTTGTTGACTTCCAGATATCCATGTTGATCCTGATGCTGGAGTGTCCCAGCATACGCCATCTGTTGTTGCTTCAGAAAGATATCCAGTACCATTAGTCCAATCTTGTCCTAACATTTTTGCTACGATTGTATAATCAGCTGGCAAGTTTTTTGCGTGATCAGTATACAACTGTAATACAAATTTGCAGTCATTAACTGTTTTAGAATACTTAGCTAATGACGCTGAAATTTCAGACATATCAAATTTAATAACTGCTCGAGATTTCAATAAATTAGAACCAGATGTACCTAAACGTTTCCCAACTTCTAGTATTTCATCTAATCCAGTATTATATGATGGATATGATTCATATAACGTTGCATCTTTATTTGCATAAAATATTCTAAACATTATGTTCCTTAATAATTAACTACTCGACCTTTAATATCTTGATTTGGAAATTTTACTTCGAAAATACTAGGATCTAATGACGGATAAATTACACCGTTCTTTGTAGCAGATGATAAATCATAAATATTTCCAGAATATCCTAATGTAGTATCATATAAATTATTAAATGTAATATTAACTAAGTTTTGAACACCCCGTACATTTGATATGATATTCATTACTTCAGTTTTAATTACAGGCTGATTTATTTGCCAACGATCTATATCAAAATACATTTTTAATGCATTTATACAACTTAATAAAACTTCATTACTATTATAATTTGATAAAACTGAAATTTCAAATTGAACGCCAATATTAATAATAAATGCATCTTTAATATTGATTGCATCTGTTAATATTCTATAATAATTAAGATATGTTTTTAAATTTTCTTTGATTGAATCATTTAATGCAATTAATTGTTTGTTTTCATTAAATCCTAAAACATACATGTTAAGTGCTAATGGATTAGGCAAACGATTTTGCGTATAATCTTCTTGTATAATTTGATCATCAGGTACAACATATGCTTTTGATATACTGCCATATTTTGCCGGCATTGAATATGCACGTATAATATAGTCATCACGAGTCACAGTACGATTTTGTGTAGCAAAATTAGCTAATGCATTATTTTTAATATCCTGTAATGTATCAGAATTTTTTGCACCAGCTGCTGGTACTGGATTTGTTACTGCAACAGTATTTTTTACAAAATTAAATACGGGAATAGATGCAGTCGAATTAACATCTTCATCATAATTAATTTGTTGTATATTTGTAAGAACATTTGCTACAACATTATCAGCTATACCATTACCAATAGTATATGTAACTGTTAATGTAGTATTTGCAGGTGCTTGTCCATATGTTCTTGTATATAAAAAGTTAGATGGATCTATATCAACATCGACACTAGAACGAACGCCAGCAAGTCCATTTCCTACATTTGTAGGATTAGGAATAATTTCTTCATCATTATTATCTGAAATTCCTGCACCAAATTGTAATTCTAATAAATTATCGCTACGCAATCTAGTAACAAATCGTTTAGCAGTACGTTTCATTTTTAATAAACTAGGTGAAGATGAACGATATTGAAATAAATCTGGATCATTTTCTGCTAAATTAGGAATTGATTCAAAAATTGTATCTTGTGCTAAATATGGAACTTCATACCAAGCATCGCCATCAGATTCAGTAACTGAAATTATATCAATAATATTATTTTCTGGCAATACAATTTTATCATATGCAATAGGTGTTCCAAATGTAAACGTTCTAGTTACAACATCGCCAGATACTGCTTGTATTTGTTTTTTTAATAAATAATAAGTTGGTTGTTTTGTAGTATCATCACTTTCATAAATAGAAACTTCAGTTGGATCAATTGATGATGAAAATGCAAAATCTATAGAATCTAACGTCCTAAAAACAGCTGGACCATTTGTTGCAGAAACTCGCATACCAGGTTTAATAGAAAGTGCATATGTATAATCAGGTGCAACGTTACTACCCGATCCGATAGCTGGTACTAATTGAAATACATCTAATGTTACATATGCTGGTATAGAATTTTTAGGTCGATAACCAAGCATTTTTGCAATATCATATATATTTCCTCGTTCAGTTGCTTGTTCTAATAAAGATTCTTTTAAATTATTATCTGCATAATATGATAAAACATCGCCAACATATGCAGCTAATTCTAATAAAATCATTCCAGATGATGCTTCACTAAAATCAGTATATGTTGTAGGAAAATATTGTTTAGTAAATTCAATTAAATTTCTTCGAATCTGACCAAAATCTTTACCTAAATAAGAAACATCTTTTTTTGTTTCCATATTGTTATCCTTGTATTATCTGTAATATACCGCCATCATCAATAGCTAATGTAAGTGTATTTAAATTAATTCCATTAGTTGAATATTCTAGTGTGATTTCTATTGTATGAATCATTGTCGGGTCATCTTCAATCGTTTTTAGTCTAATTGCAGTAACCGTAACTTCAGGTACCCATATATTAATTTTTGGAATAATATAATCTTCTATTTCTTGTTGCAATTCTCTAGAATTTACTTCAAATAAAATTTTAAATAAATCTGTTCCAAATTCTGGTTGTAAAGGTCGTTCGCCAATTCTTGTTAATAAAAGATTTTTAAGTTTATTAAATATAACTTGTTCCGTATTGTATACTGTAGAAAAGGGCGTAGCAGATCCAAATGAAAGATCTAAACCAAAAGCCGTTGCAGCTGATTCATTAATTTCTACAATAACGTATGGCATTACTAACCACCTTTCTTTTTATTCATTGCTTTCATTAAAGCACTATAATCTCGTGTCATTGCTTGTTGTACTTCCTCTGGCACTTCAAATGTTTTACCCGTTTCTGGATCTTCCATTAATTTTGGTGCAGCTGGTTGACCTGTAATAGCAGCTCGCATGTTTTCTCGCATTGCACCGAATCCAACAGCATCTGCAGATGTCATACGTATTTCATCTATACCTTCATTCATCATTTCTGCAAAATTATTCATTGCCATTGGTCCTTGTTCTACCAATGCATCTGTTTCGTTTAGAATTGACGCCCATTTGTTGTCAGTAAATTGTACTTTAGGTTTCTTTACTGGCGATGCCGGCGCATTTCTTTGGGCGCGCGTAGTTGGCGAAGCCGGTTGTTTCATCTCTGTAATTGTAGATTGTAAACCTTCTTTAAGAATTTCTGTTAATTCTTCTTTAATAACCTCACGTACGGCTATTTTAAGTGCTTTTATAAGTGTTTTTGAATCCATATTATAATTTTATAATAAATATGTAGATTAGTAATTTATAGCCAGTCCCCATTCAGTATCGGATATTTTCGGACCATAAAACGTTTTTGTAGTTTCATTAATTGCAAAATCTCCTGTTTTTCCTTGATCGACAGTGGGCTGAGATGCGCCTTGAAGCATAATAACTTTACTAGGCATCTCTAATAAATTTTCTACAATACTTAATTGTTTTTCATTTAATTGTTGAATTAAATTTTCTCGATTATCTAAATCTTCAATTGAAGTATTTTTTACATTATAAAACTCAGATGGTGTATAATTAATAACTTCATTATTTAAAGAATTAACTGCTAATTGAGTTATTGCAGATACTTCAAATACTTCATTGTTACATATCGAAGATAATTTATTGATAACTGATCCTAATAATGATGATGCTAAAATTACACTACCATTAACTACTGTAATAATAATAGATGCTTGTTTTAATGCACCAATAATAGTTGCAATTAATTCGTTTTGAACTGCTAATGCTTGTACTAACGCTGGGGGCGATGGCAATGGAACGGCTACTTGTATATTAATTAATGTTGCTGCAATTTGAGCGGCAACGGTTAATGCTGGTACTACAATTTGTAATATTCGCAATACTTCTTGAATTTTTTGTATAATTTGTTGTATTGATTGTAAAGTTGTTTTGATTTTTTTAACTCGAGGATCATTACAATCAATACGTTCTGATAACTTACTAGCATCCGAAACTGCTTCAGTAACTTTTTGCGTTAATCTATCAATTAGTTTATTTAGTGCAGTTTGCAATTTATTAACTGCGGTCGGTACTTTTTGTACAACTAAATCAAATGGTGGTGCAACTGCCATGTTATGTTTTCTTTATTTTATATTGTTTACTTTTTAATTCAGGTAATAAATCATAAATTTGACTTATTGCTGCTGCAGCATTAGTTGTAACCATAGCACCATTTGCTGTGCCGCCGGCGGCAATTGCATTTGCTAATTTTAAAATAATTTCATATAAAACTTCACCATGTACCATAGATTGATCTGCAGAATCATCGCCTATTTTAATTTCGCCTGGAGTATTTAATACAATTCCTTTTTCTGAATCAATTACTGCAATATCTTTTTTTGCTCGAAGTATAATTCTATCACCTACTCCAATTAATTGTGATTGATTAGAGAATGAATTATATACAGTTAGTTCTTTAGATAATTTTAAATTAGGTATCGTTTGTGTTGTAGTTAAATATAATGATGATGCATCTGTTTCTATATTTTCTACAACAAATTCTTTTTTATCTAAATTAATAGTTCGATTTGATAAAACAATAATAGGATCGCCATAACTAAATTGTTGTCCAATCCACGATGGCGATTTATGATAATAGTTAGTTGGATATGTAGTATTTAATGTACTGCTAAAACGTATACTATTTCCGTTACGACCTTCAATTAAAACATCTCCTTCATATGGTTGTATCGGAGAAATTGATTTTCTAGAAAATGTAACACCTGGTTTTACATTATTAATTTGCTCTTCAGTAAGTCCTTTAGACACGCCGGGCATCATATTTTCATTAAGTGAAGAATGTATATCGACGGTAGAAAGATAATACCAACTTTCACGCCATGTTGTGTCAGTAGTTTGTTGATTAATTGTTTTATAAATTAAAACAAATTCGCCAACTAATGGAATTTTTTTAATACTTAAATTACCTGGTTTTACAATGTATATTTTTTGATTATATAATTGT
>Ga0315909_10007136_pt1 | contig 12519 bp, 12 predicted proteins | sample LakEriMetagenome_11_FD_203527 | JGI IMG/M metagenome (GOLD analysis project Ga0315909, IMG submission 203527) | Freshwater fungal communities from buoy surface, Lake Erie, Ohio, United States - Buoy 2 MA125 | ecosystem: Environmental > Aquatic > Freshwater > Lake | place: USA: Lake Erie, Ohio...
CTGTAAAAACTCTAGCTTCATCCCATAAATTAGCATCAATAAACGACTGAAGTGTTTTTGCACCTCCTTCTATGATAACCGATTGAATGTCATGACGGTATAAAATAGCTGCAATAGAATGGGCTAGGCGTTTATCAAAGATAACATTTTCATAGATACAATTCTCAGTTGTTGAATATTTTTCACTTTCGGTTAAAATTATAGTCGGTTGATGAGTGTCTTTTACCTTATAATTTTTAGAAATTTTACCGGTTTTATCTAAAACGATACGAATGGGATTTGTTCCGCTATAATCTCTTGCATTTAAACTTGGATCATCATCTAAAACAGTTTGAGTGCCTACTAAAATAGCTTGCTCTTCGGAACGCCATTTATGAACCAATTGTCTGGAATACATATTGGTGATCCAAATAGGGGTTTTTTCTTTTTTCGAAATTGGAGCAAGGAATCCGTCGGCAGTTTCGGCCCATTTTAAAATAATATAGGGTCTTTTCTTTTGATGGAAGGTGAAAAATCGCTTGTTAAGTGCATTGCATTCATCTTCTAAGATGCCCACGGTTACATTTTTTCCTTTTTCAATCAATTTTTTTAAACCATTTCCAGCTACTTTTACAAAAGGATCAAGTGTCCCAATTACGATATTTGGAATTTCATTTTCAATAATTAAATCGCAACAAGGAGGTGTTTTTCCATGATGACTGCAGGGTTCTAAACTCACATAAATAGTAGCGTCTTTCAATAAAGATTTATCCTTTACCGAGTTAATTGCATTGACTTCTGCATGAGATTCACCTGCTTTTTTGTGCCAACCTTCACCAATTATTTTTCCATCATGTACAATGACACTGCCTACCAGAGGATTAGGATAGGTGGTTCCTAAACCATTTTTGGCCAATTCTATACAGCGTTGCATGTAAATTTTATGGGTTGTCATTGGACAAAAGTACTATTTTTATCATTGAATTAATAATCGATACCCCCAATTTATGTACTTTTACCCCACAATATAATGGCTATGCAAATTCGAGAAATCCAACAAAATGATAATGATTCGATTGCCAAAATAATTCGGGCTGTTTTCCACGAATTGGACGCACCAAAAGTAGGTACAGCTTATGCTGATCCGGTTTTGGATACGTTATTTGAAGTATATCAAGCATCCCGTTCAGTGTATTATGTGGTAGAAAAGAATGGAAGCGTCTTGGGGGGTTGTGGTATTGCTCCTTTAGAGATGCAGAATCCAGTTCAGTCGGAAACTAGTAAAGTATGTGAATTGCAAAAAATGTACTTTGCTCCGGAAATTAGAGGCACAGGTTATGCCGAAAAAATCATCAAGCTATGTTTGGAGTTTGCAACAACGCAAGGATTTGAAATTTGTTATTTGGAAACGTTATCGTTTATGATTCCAGCTCAAAAGCTCTATGAAAGAATGGGTTTTGAACCTATCGATGGTCCAATGGGAAACACAGGTCATAACAGTTGTGAAGTATGGATGACTAAAAAAATCGTTTAAACAATGCTGCTAAAACACTATAAAAAACACTTTTTCAATTCTCTAAAAGACATTCAAGATGAACAAGAAATCGAAAGTTTTTTTTTCATCTTAATCGAATATTTGCATCATTTGACGCGAGTAGAGGTAGCTTTGCAACCAAATTTTGTACTATCGGATACCGAAATTGAAAAGTGGAATTCAATACTTGTTCAATTACAACAAGATAAACCCATTCAATACATCACTGGCGAAGCTTGGTTTTATGGTTTGCGATTTGAAGTCAATGAAAATACTTTGATTCCAAGACCTGAAACGGAAGAATTGGTAGCGTGGATTTTGAATTCACCCATTACTCAAGGCCCATCACCCATTACCATTTTAGAAATTGGAACAGGAACAGGATGTATTCCAATTGCATTAAAAGCGAATTTGTCACAAGCAAATGTTTCTGCTATTGATGTTTCAGAAAAGGCTTTAGAAGTGGCTAAAAGAAATGCTGAATCAAATAAAGTCGAAATCAATTTCATTCTAGCAAATATATTGGATGTTGAAGATTTATTAATCCTCTCATCACCCATTACCCATCACCGATTGCCCTACAACATCATCGTCTCTAATCCGCCTTACGTTCGTAACATAGAAAAACTAGAAATTAAGAAAAATGTTTTGGACTATGAACCGCATTTGGCACTGTTTGTGGAAGATACGGATGCCTTACTTTTTTACCGAAAAATTGCGCAATTGGCCTTGAAAAGCTTATTGCCAAACGGATTATTATTCTTTGAAATCAATCAGTATTTAGGAAAAGAAACGGTTGAATTGCTGCAAAATTTAGGGTTTAAAAATTGCGAATTGAAAAAAGATATATACGGCAACGATCGCATGATTCAATGTTCGGTTTAAGTCAACTTCAATCAATAAGAAACGCTTGTTGAACTTTGCAAAATCCTCTTGTCATTTCACATTAAAATTATTCGTAACGCAACGCTTCTACAGGGTCTAATTTGGCCGCTTTTAAGGCCGGAACCAATCCAGAAATAATAGTAACCACTATCGTTGTTATTATAGTAGCAATTATTGCTAACCAAGGTGTGGTGAATGAAAATTCTAGCAAAGAGGCAATTAAATAGCCTGTTCCTATTCCTAAAATTAAGCCTAATAATCCGCCCAATTGACTAATCACAAAGGTTTCGGTTAAAAATTGCCAACCAATAGTTGATCGTTTTGCACCTAAAGATTTTCGAACCCCAATTTCTCTTGTGCGTTCGGTAACAGAAACTAACATAATATTTGTTAAAGCAATGGTAGATCCAAAAACAGTCAGTAATCCAATCACCCATGCAATTACACTTAAAAAGGCAACTTGTTCAAGTAATGTTCTACGCAAATCATCGCTTCGTTCAATGCCAAAGTTATCTTTTTCAACCGGACTTAGTTTCCGTACCCGACGCATGGTCATTGTGGCATCGGCAACCGCTTGATTTAATAGTGCTTCGTTATTTACCATAACATCCAAATCGTAATTGATGTTGGGAGCAGAAAATAGTGAACGTGCTACTTGTGTGGGAATTAAAACGCGTAGATCTTGACTGTTGCCAAAAGTGGAACCTTTTTCTTTTAAAACACCTATTACTCGGAATTTGGCACCTCGTATTGAAATAATTTTATCGATTGGATTTAAATTAGCAAACAATCCTTTTTCAAAATCAGAACCTAATACACAAACATAGTTATTGTTAGCTACGTCAAACGAATTCATGTTTCTCCCTTTAACTACTTCTAATCCTTTATTTGGACAAAAATTTTCATCAATACCTATCACAGAAATTTCGGGGTCTGTTTTTTTATCTTGATATTTTACTTCAATAGCTGAACCTGCAGTAAAGGAAAGTGAGGTTGTGGTAAATGGAAAGGAATATTTGTCTTGAAATGCTTTGGCTTGGGGATAACTAATGATTGGATTTACCCGTTGATCGGCATCATTTTGATTGATTTCTGAGGAATAATCGTATTGACTTATCGAAAATGTATTGGCGCCCATAGAGGCAAAATTGGTCAATAATGAATTTTCCAAGGCAGTAACTAGGGTTAAAACACCAACTAGCGCCCAAATTCCGATGGCGATAATTAAAACGGTTAGCGAAGTACGTAACGCTTGACTTTTAATAGAGTCAATTGCAATTTTTGTATTTTCTTTGAATAATCCTATCATGTCGATAAGACTACATTATGTTTATTTTGTTACATTAAAAAAGCAATTAGTAAAAAGTGAATCGTTAAAAGTAATTGGTATTATAATTTTTTGAAGTCATTAATATATCCGATATTTGCAATACAAAAGAAATAAATTTGTTGGATTGACACATTTTCAAATTGACACAGTAGAGAAATGGCACTGAAACCAAGTATACCCAAAGGGACCCGAGATTTTTCGCCTGCAGAAGTAGCGAAACGCAATTATATATTTACTATCATAAAAACCAATTTTGAAAAATTTGGTTTCCAACCCATTGAAACTCCTTCGTTTGAAAATTCGGAAACCTTAATGGGTAAGTATGGGGATGAAGGGGATCGTTTGATTTTTAAAATATTGAATTCAGGCGATTACTTGGCAAAAGCTGATGTTTCTTTGATGGAAAATAAAGACAGTTTGAAATTGACAACTCAAATATCAGAAAAAGCATTACGATATGACTTGACTGTTCCTTTTGCCCGTTATGTAGTGCAACATCAAAACGACATTGAATTTCCGTTCAAGCGCTACCAAATTCAACCGGTTTGGAGAGCAGATCGACCTCAAAAAGGACGTTTCAGAGAGTTTTATCAATGCGATGCCGACGTAGTGGGTTCCAATTCACTTTGGCAAGAAATAGAATTGGTACAATTGTATGATTCGGTTTTTAGTCAATTAGGATTAGGAGGCGCTACAATTAAAATTAACAATCGTAAAATATTATCAGGTATTGCCGAAGTTATTGGTGCTTCGGACAAATTAATTGATTTTACGGTAGCTTTAGATAAACTAGACAAAATAGGTGCCGACGGAGTGAAGAAAGAAATGCTTGAAAAAGGTATTTCGGAAACCGCTATTGATAAAGTACAACTCTTGTTCAATTTCAGCGGAACTATTACCGAAAAAATAGAAAAATTAGCGCAATTATTGGCTGATTCGGAAGAAGGAATGAGAGGCGTTAACGAATTGCAATTTATTTGTGATAACGTAACAACTTTAGGGTTGCAAACTGCTTTCTTGGATTTAGATGTTACATTGGCTAGAGGGTTAAATTATTATACGGGTGCCATTTTTGAAGTTACTGCTCCCGAAGGAATTGCCATGGGATCTATCGGTGGTGGTGGGCGTTATGATGATTTGACGGGAATTTTTGGATTGAAAAACATGTCTGGCGTAGGGATTTCTTTCGGATTAGATCGCATTGCCATAGTTATGGAAGAAGTTGGGTTGTTTCCAGAAGCCGTTTTAGCTACTTCAAAAGCATTGTTCTTAAACTTTGGCGATAAGGAAGCTTTGTATGCAATGAAAGCCATCGTGAAATTACGTCAGAATGGAATTAAAGTGGAATTATATCCCGATAACTCAAAAATTGACAAACAATTCAAGCATGCCGATAAAAGAGGAATTCCATTTGCCGTTATTGTAGGCGAATCAGAAATGGAACGGGAAGAATTTGGATTGAAAAATTTAGCAACGGGCGAACAACAAAAAGTAGATTTTAAAACTTTAGTTACTTTATTGCAATAAAAAGCACAAACCTAAGTAATATTTGGACTTCTTTGGTTATTATTTTTTATTCGTTTCTAAAAATTTCCTTTACTGCCGCCTCATAATTCTTACTATTTCCCGCTTTTTTAATTTTTTTAAACGTTTTTTGCGGATTGGAAAATGATTCTGAAAAGTATTCCCAAAACCCTAGCATTTTCATTCGAATGGGAGTTGGTCCTGATAAATAGGCATCATAATCGTGGTAGATTGTATCGTGAAAACTTTCAAAAATTTCCAATCTATTTTTGGGATATTCTGTGGTGTTGTTTTTAATCATGGAGGGCAAAAAAGGATCGGAAATTAAGCCTCTTCCGATCATCCAGTGATCAATAGAAGGGAAGCGATCTTGCATCATTCTTAATTTTTCAACGGAAGTAATGTCGCCGTTATAATAAATTTTATGTTTCGTGTGGTCTAAGCATTTTTGGAACGAATCTAAATCGACACCCCCTTTATACAGTTGTTTTCCAATGCGGGCATGAATGGCAATATTTTTAATAGGATATTGCTCTAAAATAGGGAAAACATCTAAAATTTCGGTTGGATTTTCATACCCCATTCGCATTTTCATAGAAACAATAATGTCGGTTTCAGTATGAACACGTTTTAAAATGTGTTCGATTTGCGAAGTATTACTAATTAATCCTGAACCCATACCACATTTAGCGACCATAGGGTAGGGACAACCTAAATTCCAATTCAACTCTTTGTAACCCAGTTGCTGTACATAGTTGGCTACAAATAAAAATTCTTCGGCATCATTAGTAATGATTTGCGGAATTACTTCTAAAGTAGTGTTATTTTCTGGTAGAATATCTCTTTCATAAGAACCTTTGATCGCTAATTTTCCATTGAGTTTGATGTAGGGTGAATAAAAGGTATCGATACCTCCAAAATAGTGTTGAAACGCATTGCGAAATCTATAATCGGTAAATCCTTGAAGCGGTGATGAAAGTAAGGTTAAACTCATGCGACAAAGATAGCAGATATATTTTATGGTATTTGGTATTTTATTTTACCAATTCAATGGAATCGATGAGTAGTTCAAACGATTCATTTTTCTTGTTACCTATCAAAAACACAATTTCTTCTAAAAAGTCACCTTTAAAATTTGGTAGATCTAAGGTTTGCCCTCTAAAGGAAGGGTACAAATCACTCCATTTTAAGATTATTGTTTCCCATTCACCTGATGTTTTAAAAGTATTTATATAGGAATAATACGAATTTGCATTGTCTTTTATTCTGAATTGATAGTTTTTTCCATCACCTTTCAACCGAATACTCACCTTAGAAAATTTGCTAATATCTTTGGTTTTCATTTGATAGCGAACGGATGAAAATCCGCCATTATTGGCTGTCGAAACGTCGCCATAAAACAGGCCATATCCGTTGTCATCAATTTTAAATTTACCATAAGAACGTCCGCCCATAACAGTGTCATCTATAATTTGCCATTCTTTAGCATTAGTTTCCTTATTAAAATCAAAAAGTAAACCTTCATTCATGAATATTGGAAATAATAGTAGTACAATTAATAATTTCATCTTTTTTATTGTAAATGTAATTATTTATCAATTAAACTATAAATTTTTTACAAAGAGTTATGAAGTGTTTATTCAAAATGGAGTAAACTTAATTAAAAATTAGACTACTCATTTTCTATTGTATTTAGTTTTGAAAGCTATTGAACTAATTAATCATAAAAAAAACGGATTATAAGAATAATCCGTTTTAAATTTGATTTATTATGTAGCGAGGACGGGAGTTGAACCCGTGACCTCAGGGTTATGAATCCTGCGCTCTAACCGACTGAGCTACCTCGCCAAAAAGCGGTCTAACATCCTATCTGAATGCGGCTGCAAATATAAAACTATTTATATTGTTTGCAAATATAATTTTGTAAAATAAATTAAAATCTTTTTTTGTATTTTCAATTAATTCTCTATATATTTCGCTCATTAAAAACATACTCATGAGTGTAAAAGTAAAATATGAATTAGAATTCCCAATTCAGTCTTCGCCACAATTATTATATCAATATATTTCTACGCCATCAGGACTCTCAGAGTGGTTTGCAGACAACGTAAATTCAAGAGGTGAATATTTTACATTTATTTGGAATGATTCGGAAGAAAAGGCCAAGTTAGCTTCAAAAAAATCAGGGGAACGCATAAAGTTTAAGTGGATGGATGAAAACAATAGCGAAACCGATTATTTTTTCGAATTAAAAATTATGGAAGATGAAATTACAAAAGATGTGTCTATAATGATTACCGATTTTGCTTATGCAGATGAATTGGAAGAGTCTAAATTACTTTGGGAAAACCAAATTTCCGATCTAAAACATGTCCTTGGCTCTGTGTAAATTTCATTTTAAAGAAGTATATTTGTCCCGATTTAATCGGGATTTTTTTATGGTAAATTTTAATGGAACTATTCAAGACAATAGTGCAGTTTTTGTTGAATCCAATCGCGGATTTTTAGTAGGTGATGCCGTTTTTGAAACAATTAAAGTAGTCAACAATCAAGTTTTGTTTTTGGAAGATCATTATTTTAGACTCATGGCTACTATGCGCATTTGTCGAATGGAAATTCCAATGCTTTTTACAATGGAATATGTGGAAGCTCAAATCCTTGAACTGATTGATGTTCTTCATCCTTCTGTAGCGTTTCGCGTCCGATTTTCTGTTTACCGAACTGGAGGTGGTTTTTATGCTCCTCTTTCCAATGAAGTAGCATTTGTAGTAACGGCAATGCCACTAGAATCGGTACATTATTCGATTAAAAAGGAGGACTACGAAATTGAATTGTACAAAGATTTTCATGTTTCTAAACAATTGTTGTCTACTTTAAAAACCAATAATAAACTCTTACAAGTATTGGGAACTATTTATGCAAAAGAGAATGGTTACGATAATTGTTTACTGCTCAATGAGGATAAAAATATTGTAGAAGCTTTACAAAATAATATTTTTATGAAAATGGGAAATGTAATTAGTACACCTCCCATTGCTGAAGGATGTATTAACGGCATCATGCGCAAACAAGTCCTTGCAATACTTTCAAAAATGGAAGGATATCAAGTGAAAGAAGCAGTTATTTCGCCTTTCGATTTGCAAAAAGCCGATGAATTGTTTTTAACTAATGTTATTAGTGGGATCCAACCTATTACAAAATATAGAAAGAAAAGTTATACCCTTGATTTTTCTATAATTGTATTAGAACAGTTGAATTTGAGTTTTAAAAACTAATTAAGCGTTGGATTTTCGGGAGCGTTAGAAAATAACACATATTCCCCACCTTGCTCCATGATTTTTTCTTTCCAAAATTGATTGCTCGACTTCGATAACAATTGCTCTTTAAGCGTATTTTCGGACACGATCCACGCGTTTTCTTGTAATTCTGCTTCCAGTTGATCTACACCCCAGCCACTATATCCCAGAAAGAAACGAATGTTTTCTTTTGAAATTTGCTTGTCATTGATCAATTGCTTTGTCACTTCAAAATCACCACCCCAGTATATGCCATTGGAAATTTCGATACTGTTGGGAATAATCGATGGAATGGTATGTATGAAATATAAATTATCTTGTTCTACTGGGCCACCATTGTAGATTTGAAAAGAGGCATCAATATCGTCTATCAAGTCATTCAGATTATAGTGTAGTGGTTTGTTTAGAATAAACCCAATCGAACCTTCAACAGCATTATGCTCGGTGAGTAAGAGTACCGAACGATTGAATGAAAAATCCCCTAATAAGGAAGGCTCAGCGATCAATAACTGTCCTTTTTGAAGTGTGTTAGATTTCATTAGCTGAAAGTTTATGTTATAAAGTTATCAAAATAACATGATAAATTCAAACCATATAAAAAAAAGTCCCGATACTATCGGGACTTTAACTGTTATAATCAAAAAAAATTATTTTTTGTTTACTGCTCCATCTAATTCAGCACCAGCTTTGAATTTTACTACATTTTTAGCAGCAATTTTGATAGTTTTTCCTGTTTGAGGATTTCTACCATCTCTTGCAGCTCTTTTAGAAACTGACCAAGATCCGAAACCTACTAAAGAAACTCTTCCACCTTTGTTTAAAGTTCCTTCAACATTGCTTAAAAATGATTCTAAAGCTAATTTAGCAGCTGCTTTTGTAATACCAGCAGAAGCTGCCATTGCATCGATTAATTCTGATTTGTTCATGATAAAGTTATTTATAATTGGTTAAACTTAATTATTTGATAGCAAATTTAGCGGTATAAATAACCTACGCAAGTATTCCGCTTAAATTTTGATTAAAATGTTGATAAAATAGGTTAAATGTTAATAACATTAGTATTTTTTGTGCTTTTTAGGGTTATTCTCTACTGTTTATAAGGCCTAGAGCGCAATAGCATTTTCTGAAAAGGTGTGCCCATTCAACAATTCATGAGCAAACATTTTTTTCTTTCCTGGAAATTGAAGTTGGGATACTTTTATAAAGCCATCTTTGGTTGCTATTAGAATCTCTTTTTTAGTCGTATAAATTGTACCTACAGGTTTGCCCTCAGAAGAAGCTTCATAAGTAGCAGTGTATAGTTTAACATTCCATTCTTGGTCTCCTTCTTTAATAAGGGTCCAAGCAGCAGGATAGGGTGATAAACCACGTATCAAATTATGGATCGTTAAACCGGATTGTGTCCAATCAATTTTACAATTGTCTTTGTTGAGTTTGTAAGCCGTTTTGACATCAGGATTTTCGGCTTGTATAGTGGTTACTGCTTTTTGGTTTTCAATTAAGTTTAGTGTTTCAAGTACAGCTTCACTGCCAAGCAGCATGAGTCGGTCATGCAGTTCTCCTGCCGTTTCATCTGTTCCAATTGCAATTTCCTTTCGCAAAATCATGGCGCCGGTGTCAATTTTATCATCAATAAAAAATGTGGTTACACCGGTTTGGGTTTCTCCATTGATAATTGCCCAATTGATTGGTGCTGCCCCTCTGTATTCAGGTAGTAAAGACGCGTGTAAATTAAAGGTGCCTAGTGTAGGCATTTTCCAAACTACTTCAGGAAGCATTCTAAAGGCTACAACCACTTGTAGATTGGCTTGTAAATTTTCTAATTCCGATAAAAATTCGGGGGATTTTAAATTGGTGGGTTGCAACAGTTGTAATTTTTTGGCAAGAGCATACGCTTTAACTGCACTAATGCTTACCTTTTGTCCTCGACCAGCAGGTTTATCAGGAGCGGTGATAACTCCTGCAATTTCGTAATTGCTGTTGTAAATGGTATCCAAAATCCCAACGGCAAAATCTGGGGTGCCCATGAATACAATTCTAAGTTTTTCCATGCTGTCTGTAATATTGATTGTACGAATTAATCGCAACTTTATGTTGTTCTAATAATGATTGTAGTGCAAAGATAGTGGCTTCACTGGAAATTTGCAGTTTTTCTTCAATTTCTCTGGAGGTCAAAGGCGCTTCTTCTAAAAAACGTTCAATTAAAGCCATGGTTTCTATGGGATTGCTTTTTTTGGGTGACATGCAAAACGAACAAATTCCGCAATCTTCGGTAACCTGTTCTTCAAAATAGCTGAGTAATAATTTATTTTTACAACTGGTGTCATTTGAAACATAGTGCAAAACACTTTCAAATTGTTCTTGCTTGAGTTGGTTCTGATTTTCTAAAAATTTGGCAATTCTATTTATAGTCAAATCATCTTCACGGGCTTCATTAAATGTAATTGTACTATCGTTGTTTTTTGCCTGTAATACGATACAATTGCTTGCAGCAAGTTGTTGGATAACTTGCTCAACCCTTGCTTCGGAGCAATTTGATTTTTTAGCAATAAGTGATGAATTTACCGCAGTTGCTACATCAAAAATTCCGGAATACGTTCTAAGTATACTGGTGATAATGGGTTCGTCCTGAGGGTGTAAACTACTATAGCGAAGAACTTCTTTGCTCGGAATAATAAATTGGATACTTATTTTCTCCGAGGATTCACTTTGAAACGTGAGTACCCCTTGACGGTCTAAGAATTGCAAGCTGGCAAATGTGGTAAGAGTTGGAAATTGGTAGTGCATGCAAAACTGATTGATATTGAAGGCGAAACTTTCATTAAAACCATCTCCGTAAGCGATTTGAAAGTAATTGTTCAACTTTACATAGACGTCTCTTACCATTTTTTTATTGGGAAGAGTGGCAAGAAATTGTTTTTTTGCCCATTCGATATCGGTAGTATTAGTGATTACGATTCCAAATGCTTTTTCACCATTTCTTCCGGCTCTTCCTACTTCTTGATAATAGTTTTCTATATTCTCAGGAAGCTGAATATGTAGTACTGTTTTTACATCAGGCTTATCAATACCCATTCCAAATGCATTTGTAGCTACCATAACTTGTGCCTCATTATTGAGCCATAATTTCATATTTTTTTCCTTCTCTTTATGCGGTAGGCCACCATGATAATAGGTGCTTTTAAAACCAAGGTGATTGAGGTGTTGTGCTGTTTCAACACATATTCTTCGATTGCGAACATAAATTATTGAAGGCTGAGGATTTCTCGTAAGAATTTGTTGTATCTTATAATTTTTATCTTCGGTAAAAATAACATGATAGGCCAAATTTTCCCGGGCAAAAGATTTGGTAAAAAATACAGGATTAGAAAGTGCTAAATGCTTGCAAATATCTTCTTGAACTCGTTTTGTGGCCGTAGCGGTAAGCGCTAAAAACGGCGTTTTAGGAAATGAAGCTTTCAAGGCTGCAATTTTTAAGTAGGCAGGTCTAAAATCATGACCCCATTGGCTCACACAATGCGCTTCATCTACTGCAATTAAATTAATGGGCAGTTGTATTAAACGTTCAACGATCCAATCGTGTTGGAGTCGTTCTGGCGATAGGTATAAAAATTTATAATTTCCAAATTGGCAATTGTCTAATATATCAATGACTTCATCTTGTGAAACACCTCCAGTTAAGGCAATGGCTTTGATGTTTTTTGATTGTAAATTTTGCACTTGGTCTTTCATAAGTGCCACTAAAGGGGAAATGACCAAACAAATTCCGTCTAAAAGTAGCGCTGGAATTTGAAAACAAACCGATTTTCCTCCTCCGGTTGGTAATAATGCAAAGGTATCTTTGCCTTCGAGAACCGACTGAATTATGGCTTCTTGAGGCGTTCTAAAACGCTCGTGTTTCCAATATTTTTGAAGAAGTTGTAAGGGTTCAGACATGTGAGGTAGGCATTTAGAAACACTAAAGTACAAAA
>Ga0315909_10007140_pt1 | contig 12517 bp, 9 predicted proteins | sample LakEriMetagenome_11_FD_203527 | JGI IMG/M metagenome (GOLD analysis project Ga0315909, IMG submission 203527) | Freshwater fungal communities from buoy surface, Lake Erie, Ohio, United States - Buoy 2 MA125 | ecosystem: Environmental > Aquatic > Freshwater > Lake | place: USA: Lake Erie, Ohio...
TTTATCGCATCGGGTGTTACATCACCCACATCCCACCGAAGCAGGGCAAGAAACTTTGCGGTCGTATCGAGATCTGCCGACCATAATAGACGCCATGACTCCTCATCCAGGAAAATATCCGCATTTGCGAAAACGACAATCGCATCCTCGGGCGCCTCCTCATAAATCCACCGAATCACCCGCGCATACGTAAGGCGCTCACCTATAACCTTCTCCAAAATCTTCTCCGATTTGGGCGACCCCATTGCCTTCTCATTTAATAAAACCACGCGATCAATCATGCCACACTCAAGGTTTTTCTGTAAGCATGTATCAATCTCATGGCGGCGCACAGCTTTATCTGGCCTATAATATTGCGTTACAAACCAAAGGGGCCTAGGCTCCTCCGCCGTGGCCGAAAGCCGCAGGCCCCTGTAGCCCGCCACTGCTGCGCGAGTCTCAGAGGCCACGACAGGAAAGGTGCGCCCATAATGAAGAGCCAGCGTAATCAAAACCTTTGCATCCTCTTTAGAGCCATCCCATGCCGCCCCCGTAAAAGGATACAGATCATGAACCTCGTCAATGCACAACAGGTTATTCACCTTCAACTCGAGGAGCTTATCCATGCCAAGCGTATTCACCAGGGCCTTCGGTACTACGACCAGCCGCGACTTCGACCAGTTGCCAGCCTCCAGCCAGGCTCGAACAACCTCTGGGTCATTCAGACAGACCACCACATCCGGCGTCAAGCCCATCAGATGAAGCGCAGTCGCCACAGTCGTGTCCGTGGTGCCAATATCCCAGCGATTCCAACGCCCAGCCGCCGCGGGCGCCTCGTCAAACCAGGCAACCGTCTTTTGCTCACGCCACACCGATGTGTCCATCGTGATGATTCGTAGATCTTTCCCTGTCTTGGGATTCCGTGCCAACATCCTACAGGGATTTATTGAAGGGACCTTAGGCCTCGCAGCCAATGTGATCACTTTGCGACGACTTAAAGCCCTGGCACTGATCACTTATAGAATGGACGCGATCACTTTGAAACTTCGCTGCGATCCCGATATGGCTGCGCGGATGAATATGAATAGGTTTATTACGCGCGGGCCGAATCAGCGCAAGCCGTGTTGGGATGATTCGGATAATATCGCGATGATTGATACGGTTACGCGTGAATGGAAGTGTGCGCCCATTTATATTATCCGTCAATCTGAAAAGAAGATTGATGATGTATTTGATGGGGCGCATCGGTGCGAGGCCGTGTTTAAATTCATTGACAATGTATTTAAGATTGAAAAAGTCTCGTCCGTTGATTGGGATACGAGTCCTATTCGTGATTATGTAGGGAAGCAATTCAGCGACCTTCCTGCAGATCTTCAAGATGTGATTAAAAACTATAAGTTTGATATTAATATTATTGATCAGGAAACGGCGAACAATCCTGCTGCGCTAAAGTTACTTTGGACGCGTCTTAGCAAGGCTGGGAAGCCTCTGAACAACTTTGAGATCTCGATTCCTATTCATTCGCATCTCAATAAGTATGTTCTAGAAACGCATCTGAGCTCGTGGTATAAGACCCTATTTTTCGGCAGTGATAAGAGTGAGCGGGGGCAGTTGGAAGTGAAGTTGAAACGCCTTCTTTGTCTGAGTCATTATGAGACCCTCCCCCAGTTCTCATCTCTAGAGGATCTGATCAAGAAATGGAATGACGACGTGCTAGGAAAAACGACGGATGAGATCAATACGAAATCTAAAGAATATACGGAGGAGTTCAATAAGCGCCTGACGCATATCCGAAAACTCTTTACGGAGTTGGAGGATCGCAACGTGCTACGCGAGGGGACGACAAGCCTCATTGATAAAAGTAAGGAAGTCCCGCTTCTTATTATTTTAGGCAGGCTCGCATATTGGTTCAAAACGATTGCTGATTTTAAGCGCGGGGTTACGGAGCTTTGTGCAGAAATTAAGGGCGTTATCTCCAAGGATCCGAACGATTTATGCAAGCTTCTCGGGGTGAATTCGCGCAATGCAACATTCCAAAAACAGTTGATTAAGTATTTGGATGAGAAGTTTCGCGTTGTTGCGGAAAAGCACAGTGATGTGCGCCTTTTTACATCAGCCCAGAAAAAGAAGAAACTGGAGGAACAAGGATTCAACTGCGTCGCATGTAAGGAACCGATCTTAGAGCATCAGCGGAATGACGGGCACCATGTTATTTCCAGATGCAAAGGAGGTCGCACAGATTACGAGAATTTGGAGGTATTACATAAACACTGTCATGAGAACCAACATCATGCCGATTGAACCTAAACCTTGGGCGTTATGCGAATAGAGATGGACCGATGTGCATATCTTGTAAATTCCACCCCCAAGTTCTACGGGCTGTTACCTCTACATTTCGCGCTCATCCGTCGCTACGCCGATTGGCTCAGCATGCCGCTCTTTTTAGCAACGGAGGAGCCGGACCACCCAATCTGTCAGCAAGTCAAGGCGGATTACGGGGTGGAACTGATTCCTCTTCGCCCTTCGGAGGCGGGATTTCTGGATTCACGGGCATATGCTCTACAGCAGCTGGCTCTCACAGGACGGTTCCTCTATGTTCTGCCGATGCAGGACGATTTTCTTCTGGACCGCTCGCCTGATCTCGCGGCACTTGACCAGGCCTTCATTTTTCTTGAAAAAACCCCTATCGTGAGTGTGCGGTTGATGCCGTGCCCGGGTCCGGGTGGGCCACATATGAATTCATCCCCGCAGTGGGCGGGCATCACGAGTGCCACAGATACATATGGATTTACGTTTCAGGCGACCCTATGGCGACTGGACGCATGTGTCCTGTGGTATATGGCGCTTTGTAAGAAGTTGGAGGCCGAGTGGCCTGTGGCAACGACGGCGGCGGATAAACGGCGTCAAGTGGAGATTCGGGGGAACTTCGCAGAGAATCCTGATGGTCAGCAGTTCTTTTGGGACTTCTCCAAGGCTAGAAAGGATGTGCATGTGGGCTGGAGGCGCGCAGGAAAATGGTCCAATGCAGTCTATTTATCTCCGTGGCCGTATCGGCCTACTGCGGTTGTTCAAGGACGCCTGGAGCCATGGGCGGAAGAGCTAGGGAGGAGAGAAGGAGTACCCATTACCCTAAAATTGGATTGATACCCTTCCCGGGTTAAAACCACTAACCTAATTAAACCTAGAATGGTTAAGTATGCATGCGAACGATGTGGTCGTGAATTTCAGCAGAAGGGTCATTTTACTCGCCATAATACGAGAGTTATACCTTGTATTCAGGAGAGCAAGCTCACTGAAATAATAGAGGAGAAAGTGCAGGCTGCGTTAGATCTTGATCACAAAAAGAAAATGGGGCAATACTTTACTGTGTCTGATGAACTACAGAAGTTCGTATTTGACAAGGTGAGGCATGTGGGAAGTCTTATGCTTGAGCCATCGTTTGGTGCGGGACATCTGTTGATGAAATTCAAAGATGCAAGGCCTGACTATCCTATAATGTGCTATGAGATTGATAGCGCGATCAAACCCGTAGTGGCATTCAACGAAAGTCAGATAGTTGTTTATGCCGATTTTACAAAGCAGATGATCACGCAGAAATTTAAGACGATCGTGGGGAACCCGCCGTATGTGAAACAGAGTACGGGCAATCTCTACATCAAATTTATTGACATATGTTTTGGGTTACTCGAAGCTGATGGTGAGATGATCTTCATTGTGCCCTCGGATTTCATCAAGCTAACGAGTGCATCTTCGCTCATTGACGCCATGATAAAAGAGGGGTCATTCACCGACTTTCTATTCCCACACGACGAGAAACTCTTTGAAGGGGCGAACGTGGATGTTGTCGCCTTTCGTTATGAAAAGGGGCTCAAAACCAGGGATACCATGGTGAATGGGAAGAAAATGCTATGTAATGTGAATAATGGTATTATCACATTCAGTGATGCAGAGGTAAAGGGTGATCCGATTTCGTCGAAGTTCAATGTATATGTTGGACTTGTCTCAGGTAGGGATGAAGTCTATCGCAATGATATGGGGAATATGCTTATTCTGAATGACAAGGACCGTGTTCAAAAGTATATATTTACAGAGAAGTATCCAAGTGGGAACGCCGTGATAGATGCGCATCTGCTAGCGAATAAGACTGTGCTTCTTGAGCGAAAGATCAAGAAATTTAATGAAGGGAACTGGTTTGAATGGGGTGCGCCTCGCAACAAGGGGAACATTGAACGAGATCTGGGTAAGCCCTGCATTTATGTAAGGAATATGACACGTAGTCAGGAAGTAGCATTCCTAGGCACGGTTCAATATTTCGGCGGAAGCCTTCTTTGTCTTATTCCGAAGGAATCCGTTGTAGATCTGAAAAAAATAGTAGAGTTCCTGAATACCAAAGATCTGCAGAAAGACTACATATATTCTGGGCGTTTCAAGATTGGGCACAAGCAAGTCTGTAACATTATTGTGCCTTCTTAGAGGCCTGGTAGGCACTCCACAAAGCAAAAGGCTCGCTTTTTTTAGAATGATACTCCACTATCTTACTGATCAGAAGCCCTACATATTCCACCGGTGTCCTAGAAACCCGCTCTGTTTCACCGAGGAATGGCACCTGCAGAGGATTTGAGGGGTTAGTGCCGATACGATGCGAAGGGACTTCATCGAACGTCCCAGTCCAGCACTTTTTATTTTCTTTCTGCACCATGATAAGCCCATATAACTCTGGAGCACAGCTGTCATGTCCTGCTCGATCAATGTCAATAATGACCTTCATTGCACTTTCGTGATCACGGCAGCTTTTCCCAAAGGTGTAGCTGATTAGGCTTGCCAGACCACATGCATTATTACCCGCCTTGTTTGCTTCCCCAACAAGTTTCACGTTACACGGGAAAGGTGGCTTCTCAAATGCCTCCATATTTATTGCGATATCTCCAAATGCCCGATTGTCCTCCTCGGTTTCACTATTGCTCGTTGAAGCCTCATTTTTGGTGCTTGAAGCCTTCTTTTTGGTGCTTGAAGCCTTCTTTTTGGTCTTTGAAGCCTTCTTTATAAGCTTACCAGGCATTGCATTAAGAAGAAAGTCTGTTACTACAGATTCCCCCTGCTGAGAGTTTGTTCGTCCATCTGTAGCCGCGGTGGGGAAAACGAACCAGGGATCTTTCGCAAGAATCAGGTCTTGGGTCTCCCTTAAAACTGCACGAATATGTCTTATGCTACGCATTTCATCACTCATTCTCTAATAATCTAAAGCGCCCGTAGCCCCCTTCAAATTTTTCACGGCCCAGTCATGGGCGCCTGATTGCCCTCCTGATTATAGACGTGTAGAAAGACTGCATTGGATCGCGAAGTATAGTTGTCCATGGTGAGTTCCGAGTTGCTGAAGCCACCGCGCTCCCCAAGAGCGTATCCGCAATATGGATCTTGTATTAGATTCGCCATCCCAGCGGGTATTCGATGATACAGAGTATAATAGGCTCCATATGCACCATCACGCCTTGCATTACTTGCAATCATATTTACATCGAGTTCCATTTTGATAGGTTTATCGTAGTAGTTTGAGCTATAAGCATTAGAGTTTTGGGAAGTTATATAGCCTGTATTTATAGAAGTTCCCATGATTCTTACATTTCCTTGTGGCGATTGATACTGAACAAAGCTGGAAAATTCCTTTAATAAAGTGTACGGTGTGCTTGTTCCCAAATACATGCGCTGGAAAAAGTAGTTTGGTGTTACTTCTAAAAACATTTTTGTAGTAGAATTCGGGCGAATATATCTCAAATAGGGAGCCATTGTAAAACTAACCGTGCTGAAATACACATCGCCTGTCGAATAGTAGTTCGGATACGGTTCAATAGTTGATAGGGGGATATCGCTTCCGAATACATTACTCCAATTCCAGCCGTATCCGGTATATTCATCTACATTGATAAATGTGGAAAATGGGACACTACTTATAAAACTGGCGTAGCCTGTATTTGTTGATAATGTGCTATATGCATAACCAGGCCAGGCCCGAGCCACGCTAGACAAGTCAGAATATCCTGTGGCGGTAAAGGAACTGATCGAGAAAAATACGGAACGCAAATCCGTCACTGTGGACAACTGGATGTCGCCCACACCGATGAATTTCAAAGTCGATTGCGATGTAGACATTATAATATTTTCTGAGTTGGGAACTTGTTGTGCAGCCACACGGCTGACGATTGGAACGCTAGTTTGAGCTACAAGAAGATTCGGCGCAGAATTATTAAAAGTGAATGAGCTGGTATTTTCGTCAACGTAAGCATCAAAAAGCCCAGCTATTCCAATTGTCCTGAAGAAAATATTATTTTGTGTACTGGCACCTACAAGTGTAGAACCGTAGCTGTCACTTATACCTACAAAGGGCGGTATAGAGATCGTGCTTACATCTGCCCAATAACAGAGACCATTCATGGCCGGTCCTCCAGAAACAAGAATATTACCCTCGGGAACCCATTGATTTGTTAAGGAGCGGGCTTGAACTTGGCGTATAACAATATTATCTGTATCCAATGTTATTGCACTCTGTGAATATGCCATTTCTATATTATAAAGACATATTCTGAACCGATAGGAAATACGAGTTAGTAGATCCATAAAATATGTTTATTCCAGCTGAACGAAATCCCACGTTTAACTGATATGATAGCCCTCCTGGAAGAACATGATTTAGCACGTATGGATTTACATAAGCCCCTGTTACTTGGTGGCCCGGTATGAAAATCTTCATGGGTTGTTGATAAAAGTTCGAGTAACCAACTTCTGCAGAAGAGCCAATCACTTGCGTTTGATGGAATGTGCTGAGGTATCGTGTCCCATATTGAACAAATGTGCTCATAGGAATAGCTTTAGATGCAATCGAACCTGTTGTAAGAGTATCAAATTGATATGTTGGATAAACATCTACAGTAATACTGCTAGACGGGGTTATAAAGCTTGAAAAGTTATCCAAGCGAAGATTTATACTTGAAAAGGAAAGATTAGAATCATTCAATATAGTCCCAGTAATAAGACCATTTTGACCCTGGTATGATATAGAAGAATTTACGAAACTACTCAAGAATATAATTGCAGCAACAGAAGATATAGTTACTTGCGAGTTTATTATATTTGTGGCACCCGAGCGATCGATATAGACATTTTGTTTAGCAGCCTGAATCCCTGCACTTGTGCTCAGAAGAGTTTGCGTGCTGACATACCCTCTAGAACCCAAGGACGATATGAGGCCCACTGTTGTGCTCGGAAGATTGTTTCCATTTACTATACCATAAAAATCGGCATTAGATTGATTTATATATTTCGTGCTTGTGAGATACTGTGTAATAAGAGTATTAAAGTTTATAAAGGGGGGGTCAGATGTGCCAGTGACGATTACTCCGAGGCTTCCCCCAGGACTCGTATTTGGATACAAAATGCCAGTTGCAGTGCTTATAAGTGCAGAAGAGCTAATATATGAGGCTTGTCCAAGATTTTGTATGGTGCTTTGAAGGGAGAGTGTGCTAATATAGCCTGCTGAACCAAGGCCTCTTACGGTTGAATATACCTGGCTATTTCCTCCCACGGATGTGCTCAGCAGTGTTGGAGAACTAATATATGTAGCAGAGCCGAGCCCAACCACCGTGCTCTGAATATTTGACATAAACGATAAGTTACCATTCAAAAATGGTGTCATGGAACTAGTCAAGTCGCCCGTACTTATATATTTGGACGTAGTCTGAACCCATGAAACTGTGCTTTGAAGCTGTAGGGATGTTATACTACCCGGTATCCCACCCTGCGCAATTAGCGAAGAAAGATTTGAAAAATTTAATGAAACAATACTCGAAACGTTAGAATTACCATTATACAGTTGTAAATATGTCGAAGGCATATATCCAATGACGCTCCCCACACCAGAAAAGGTTGCTTGACTACTGATTGTCTGAAATATATCACCCCATACACGTGTCCCCTGCCCATCAGCAGTCTGAATACTATCTTTTGCATACGGGCGACCTGTATTCGGATTCACAGAAAAAATGAGATTTTGAAGTTGCATTTCAATATCACTCGCCCGACTCATTTCTGGCTTTGCGAGAGATATGTTTGTTTGATACAAAACTCTAGGACACCGGTGAGTTCATGTTATAGCGAATAAGTCGCACGACTCACTAGAATGCCTGGTGGTGGGGGTCTATTACAATTGGTTGCAACAGGCAAGCAGGATGTATTTCTTACTGGAAATCCTCAGATGACCTGGTTTAAAATGGTCTATCGCCGTTATACGAATTTTGCAATAGAATCACAGCAAATATATTTTGACGGTGATCCTGATTTCGGAAAGCGTGTTACGGCATTAGTTCCGAGGCGGGGAGACCTTTTAGGCCCGATGATATTGGAAATTGTGCTTCCATATATCACGATGACTGACGGGACTCCCGGAACGTATATCAATAATGTTGGTTTCGCAATTATTGAGGAAATATCTTTGGAAATTGGGGAACAAGAGATTGATAAACAGACCGGAGAATGGATGAATATTTGGACTTCACTCACAACTCCTGCAGGGCAAAAGGATGCACTGAACAATATGGTCGGGCGTGTGGGTGGTCTATCTTTGCCACAACCTTCTGTTCCAGAAAGTTCATGTTCTGTGGGGACATACAAGTTTGGAGCTAAAAAGATGTTTATTCCCCTGCAATTCTGGTTTAATAAGAATCCGGGTCTATATCTTCCTCTCCTTGCAATGCAATATCATCCGGTTCGCATCAATATGAAGATTCGTAATCTTACGGGTTTGATTGAAAATAGTAATCTTGCCGCCGCATGTGCCCCGTTACAACCTCAGAATGCAAGTATTGTTGATTTACAGCTATGGGGCGATTATGTATTTTTAGACACAGAAGAACGAAGGCGCTTTGTTGCTAACACGCATGAGTATCTCATTGAGCAAATTCAATATACTCCCAAAGTATCTCTTCCTGAAAAGGTGGATATACACAGTGTTCGCATGGAGTTCAATCACCCCTTACGAGAACTAATTTGGATTATTCAGCGTAATGTAATGGAAACAAGTCGTGAGTGGTTTAACTACGGATCGACATCACAGTATGAAGCGGGTCTCTCGCGGGATCTCCTGCAAGATGCTACTCTACAAGTGGATGGTTATGATAGATTTGACACACGGGACTCCGGATACTTCCGACTTGTTCAGCCATATCAATATCATACCAGTACCGATGTTAAACAGTTTGTTTATGTTTATAGCTTTGCACTCCGGCCAGAAGATTCGCAGCCGTGTGGTTCTTTGAATGCTAGCCGTATTGATAATATGAGTTTAAAGATAAATCTACGCCCGGATACAGATGAGCCACAAACCATTACGGTGAATGGTATAACAAGGCTAAATCCTAGTTTTGTCCCTAAACGCGGTAATGCGCACATAGTAATATATGCCAAGAATCACAATGTCCTGCGTATTGTGAATGGTTTCGCGGGTCTTCTTTTCAAGATTTAGCTCGTAAGCCTGAATAGCGATGCAAGCCCTAGCAGGATTAGCGGGGATCCCAACAGCGGACTCTGTAAAAACTTCTGCAATGAAACCTTTGACGGATTTTTTAAACAACGGTATTCAGGTGGATAAAGTCGGTCTCGCTGTTCTTGCAGGAATTATCCCCATCCCCCCCCTTTCCTATTTAGGTAATGGTGGCATGAATTTATGGGCCGTCGGATCCATGAAATATTGCGCAATGAAAGCCGGCCTTCAAGCACTCTGCACACTCGCCAATAATCTTATTATGGCAAAATTTCCAAAGTTATGGGTTTTAGCTTATTTATTTTCATTTAGTCCATGGTATATTTTCGACATTCTTCAGCTGTTTAGTCCGGCATTTGAAAAAGAAGGATTCAAAGTCCCCTTCTTTAATACAAAAGTTTCTACATCCCCCCAACCAGCTGTTGGAAAACTTACACCCGCCCTGTTAATTGCAGGATTTGCATTATTATCTAGCGGTTCATATAGTTTATTGAATTTCTTTCCAGATTCAGTTCAAAAAACATGGAAACCAATCATGAATATGATATTCCTTACAATAGGCAGTGTAACCGCATTGGCAGGTGGTGGAATCGGTGGAGTCGTGGTTCTTCCAGAAATCTTATCTTCTTTAAAGGGGGAACGAACTAAAATATCGGAAGCTTTAGCGACGCCTCCGCTACCCGCAAAGCCTTCGCAAACGCACGGTGGAGATTCTTTACCATCGCTTGGAGAAATCGCAAATCGCATAATAAAAGATGAAATAGACTGTCCTACAAAAATGCAATCCGGCGGTGGCGACGGCAACGACGCGGCAAACATGTTCCTTGGATCCCTCGTCATTGCATCACTCGGAGGAATAATACTTGCGTTAGTTCGCCAAAAAACGGTTTCACTCCCGTAAATATAATGAAGTATCTTATGACACAGGAAGAGTTTGAGCAGCTCATTGGCCGGCAACCTATTCCTGACGACGTTGTTCTCCCGAAAGTGACCGTGGTCTATTTCACTGCGAGCTGGTGTGGAGCTTGCCGCCGCCTCAATCTCCCCGCCCTAGAACAGGCCTTCCCCGATATTAATTGGCTCAAATGCGATATTGATCAGAACAACTACACACCAGGTTATTGTGGTGTGCAGTCCATTCCCAGCTTTGTTCTCGTGAAAAATATGACCCCCACCGCCCCCTTCACGTCCTCTAAGAATGAGAATGTGGAGGCATGGATCCGTGAGCAGCTTTAACGGCGCTGCGCGTCCCATAACAGTGGAAGTTATACGCATGATTTTTGCCCGTGCTGTAGAAGCCCAGCTTTTCGTAGAACTTCCGCACCCGCATCAGAGGAATCAAGCGCACAGCCTTCTGATCCCTTTTAGCCATTTTCAATAGGGTTTTCACAACGATGGCGCCGATTCCAATCCCACGGTCGTCAGGATGTACCGCCATATAGCTCACGTAGAGATTCGACGGGCCATCCAGCTGAACAAGAATAAACGCAATAATGCGATTACTCTTCTTGCTGTAGGCGACATAGGAGTATTTCTTGTCACGCCACTCCCACGACTTTATGATGTCGGAGCGCTCAAACTGAGGAAACACTTGGGAGAAAAGGGATTTCACGTCGCGATAATACGTGTCATCGGATGCATTCAGGCAAACAACATCGTACTCGTTCATGGTAGCTGTTGAAATCCTGTACAGCCTGTCACCCCCTTCAATTTTTCACCACCACCCTTAGTAGATGACGACGAAGCTTATCAAACAGATTGTTACGGCTATAGGATCGGTGCTCGTGATATACTATGTAAGTGCGAACTACGACCAATTGAAAAAGATGGCCGCCAAATAGAGAGGGTATGACCACAGAAGCCCCCTATGATTATATCATAGTAGGCTCCGGTATAGCGGGATTATATGTGGCCACAGAGCTGCTGCGTCTATCTCCACGCCCGCGTGTTGCCATCTACGAAAAGCACGGGGAAGTCGGTGGAAGAGTCTATACATTTCATAAGGAAATCAACGGCATTCAGATGCAATGGGAAGGGGGGGCTGGGCGGATTTCAGAAGAACATACTATTATAATGGACCTTCTTAAACGTTATAAACTGACGTGGTCGCCTATCGGCGGTGGCGTACAATATAAAGATACGTATGATTCCGAGCTGGAGCCGAATGCGTTTGAACCGGCAATACCCATTTATCTCGAGACGATTGCGGGCCTTCCTGCAGAAGAATTGGCACGGAACACCATACGGCAACTGATGACTAAAGTCCATGGTCCTGTGCGGGCCGAGAAGTATCTTATCCGATTCCCCTACCGCGCCGAAATAGATGTGATGCGCGCCGATGCCGCACTTGATCTTTTCAGACGCGATCTAGGAGGCGCGGCGAAATATGGAGTGTGCGTGGAAGGCTTGAGCGCCTTAACAGGGGCTATGCGGAAAGACATAGAAAAACGTGGGGGGAAGTTCCACATGAAACATAAGCTTGTTCGTATTAGCCGAGAAGAAGTCACCTTTATGCATGAGGGGGATGAAGTAAGCTCAAGCGCGCGCCATTATATACTCGCCCTTCCATCGGAGGCGCTGAGCCACATAAAACAGTTTGAAAATTGGGAAACTCTAAAACATCTACGAATGACACCACTCCTTCGTTTTTACGGCAGTTTTCCCAAAGATGACGATGGTAAAATATGGTATGAGAAATTCGGTGGCCGTATTGTAACTGCTACGCCAGTTCGCTATATTATTCCTGGGAATCCCGCGAATGGATCCATGCATATGTCATATACGGATACACAGGATGCACAGTTCTGGATGGATAAGCTCAATACAGAAGGGGAAAAGAAGGTGGGCGAAGAAATGTTGGCGGAACTCCGAAAACTTCTTCAGCCATCTATACCCCCTCCCAGATTTGTGAAAGCCCACGCATGGTCGCATGGTGTTACATATTGGCTGCCTGGAAAATATAGCCCCAAAGAACTCTCTAAAGCGGCGCTCACCCCATTTCCCAAAGAA
>Ga0315909_10007143_pt1 | contig 12515 bp, 12 predicted proteins | sample LakEriMetagenome_11_FD_203527 | JGI IMG/M metagenome (GOLD analysis project Ga0315909, IMG submission 203527) | Freshwater fungal communities from buoy surface, Lake Erie, Ohio, United States - Buoy 2 MA125 | ecosystem: Environmental > Aquatic > Freshwater > Lake | place: USA: Lake Erie, Ohio...
TTTATATGCTGATTTATATTCTAGCGGCTCGGTTACCCTAGCTGATGTTTATAATATAGCTTTAGATAAATATACAGACGATTTCCTAACTGAAAGAGATTTAACTAATGCTCAAAACAAGTACGGAAATAAATTTTTTATCAGTTACTACAGGTATGAAGGATTAAGTGAGACGGCTTATGTTAGAACCCTAGATAGTGCAGGTAATATAGTAGCTAGTCATAACGCTTCTATCAGTTTGTCTGGCAGCTTTAGTATGTTTAATCTATCTGCTAGTGCTATTAATACATGGGCAGGTTCTACATTAATAACAGAAAACACTTATGCTTATGAGTTTTATATCACTAATGGAGTTGGAAATTCAAGAGTATTACGAATCTACCATGACTGCTCGAAAAATGGTGGAAACACAGTACACTTCCTCAACCGCTTGGGAGGATATGATAGTTTCTTTTTCGGTAACGTCAACAGAAACTCCGTAAGCAACGAGAAGCAGTTTTATAGAAAAGCAGATTGGCAAAGAACAAGCGGTGCTATGCGTACTTATGACGCTTACAATAAGTACAACGAAACTAAAGTAGCATTTAGCATTTCGCAAAACAATAAAATAAGTTTAAAGAGTGATTGGGTTAACCAGATAGATTATACTTGGTTAGGGCAGCTAGTAAATAGTTCAAGCGTTTACCTAGATGTACAGAATATGTATCTTCCTTTATACATAACTACAAATAACCATGAGTACAAGCTATTGAATGTAGACAAGATATTTAACCTAGAGTTAGAAGCAGAGATACCTAAAAACATTAATAGCCAGTTTAGATGAGGACTGAAATATACATAGAGAATTATAGGCTAGATTTAACAGAAGACGTTGATACAGAGTTTACTTATACAATAGACGATATTAATGACTTCGGCTCTAAGAATACCAGTTATTCTAAAACTATTAGGATAGCAGGTAATGCAAACAATAACGCTATTTTTGGGAATATCTTTGACCTCAATAACGCTAACTTTACTAGTGAAGATGCTCCAAACGTAGGAGTTAATTATAACGCTAGTAAGAACGCACAATGCAGAATATTTATAGATGGCATCCAGATATTCAAGGGTGCTTTACGAATCTTGGAAATTATCAAAGACGGCTCTACGTTGTTTTATGAGTGTTCGGTTGTAGGGGATTTAGGTGGGTTTATGACTGCTCTAGGAAATAAGAAGCTAACTGGTAACGAAGATTCAGCAGACGATTTAGATTTTTCAACTTATAACGCTGCATGGAACTTTACTAACATAACTAATAGCTGGGATAGTATAGATGGAAGCGGTATATATTTTCCTTTAATTGATTATGGGAACACATCTACAAATAAAGTTGACTTTGACTATAAGGCTTTTAGACCTGCATTATATGTTAAAGAAATCCTACAAAAGATTCAAGCGGCTTCTGGTTACACTTGGGATTTTCCTTTATTGAGTACAAGCCTAATGGATAGACTTATTATACCACATAACCAGAGAATAGTCAATAAGGTTTCTAATGTAGCATTTAATTCTAACTTTAATACAACGCTTTCAAGCAATCAGTTTCTACCTTTAACGGTAACTACTGCAGGAAGTTTTACAGGAAGTAACCCAGCGACTTATACTGGAAGCACAAACGTATTTAATATTAGTTGTAAGCCTGTACTACAAGTAAAGTCACCTACACCAGTTGCAGCTACCTTTTATTTATACAAAGGAGCAACTATTTTAAAGCAGGTTGATTTATATGTCACAAATAATACGCAAACTTATACAGTTGACTTATCGGTTAATAATGTTGAGTTATCTAATACTAATCAAATATCTGTGCAGGTTAGCACTAACGTTACTCAATATCAGTTATTCTCTGGTGAGTTAAAACTAACTACTGCAGTTAGTACAGAGGTAGCTGTTATTTATGATGAGGTTTTAGATATAAACCAATGCATACCAAGAGGTATATTTCAAAGGGATTTCTTTATAAGCATAGCTAAGTTATTTAACTTATATATTTATGATGACGCAGTAGATGAGAAAAAGATTATAATAAAGCCTTATGTAGATTTTTATAGCGGAAGTATTGTAGACTGGACTAGCAAAGTAGATAGAGAACAGACTTGGTCTATAAAGCCAATGAGTGAAGTAAAGGCTAGGTATTATCAGTTTAAGTATAAGCAGGACAATGATTACTATGCAGAGAATTATAGAAAGAAATTTAATGAGGGCTACGGAGATTTTATTTACGATACAGAATTTGACTTTGTTAAAGATACAGAATCAGTAGAAGTAATATTTGCAGGAAGTGTTTTGTATCAGTTAAACGGAACAGATAAAATATTTCCAGCTATCTATAAATTAAGTTCTTCTGGGACTACTGAAGACCCAATGGATTCAGTTATAAGGATTTTACAAGCTAAAAAAATAACTGGTAGGACATCTTACAGAATCAAGAACGGAGCAACAAACGTAGGAACTGCTTTAACTTCTTATGGTTATGCTGGTCACCTAGAAGACCCATTCACACCTACTAACGATATAAACTTTGGAGCACCTAAAGAAATATATATACAAGCTACTAGCTATCCAACAACAAATTTATTTAATGCTTACTATTCTGGATATATGGATGAGATTACATTTAAGGATAGTAAACTACTAACCTGTAATGTGCTTTTAAATTCGTTTGATATACAGAACCTAGACTTTGCAAAATACGTTTATATTGACAATGTGTTATATAGGCTAAACATAGTAGATGGATATAACCCTATAAACTATACCACAACTAAAGTAGAACTTTTAAAAGTAATTGATAAATGAGTGAACAATTAAATTATAATATAAATATTAGCGGTAACGCTAGTGAATCTGTAGGCTCTTTAAAGAAGCAATTAAGAGAAGCACAACAAGATGTAATAGTGTTATCTGACAAATTTGGTGCAACTTCTAAAGAAGCTATTGAGGCAGCAAAAAGAGCAGCAGAGTTAAGAGATAGAATAGGTGATGCTAGAGCATTAACAGAGGCTTTTAATCCAGATGCTAAATTCAAAGCATTGTCTTCATCACTTACTGGAGTAGCTAGTGGCTTTGCTGCGGTACAAGGTGCTATTGGTTTATTTGGTGGAGAATCAAAAGAATTAGAAAAACAACTTTTAAGGGTTCAGAGTGCATTAGCTTTATCACAAGGTTTACAAGGAATAGGTGAAAGTATTGATAGCTTTAAACAACTTAGAGCAGTAATACAATCTACAACAATTTTTCAGAAGGCAAATGCTGCTGCCAATGCTTTGACTGCTACAACATTAAGGGCAGTTGGTGTATCTGCGGAAGCTACCGCTTTATCATTTAAAGTTTTAAAGACTGCTATTGTATCAACTGGTATAGGGGTTCTTGTAATTGCACTAGGAGAGTTAGTGTCTGCTTTAATGAATTATACAAGTGCTACAGAAAAAGCAAAAAAGAAACAAGAAGAACTAAACGAGGTTTTAGCCAATAGTACTAAAGAAGGATTAAAAGCAGCTAAAGACTTTGTTAAAACACAAGGTGAAATAAATCAGTTAAGAGCACAAGCAGAAGGAAAAAGTGAGGAAGAAGTTAATGCTATTAGGGTTAAAGCAATTAAAGACCAAATTAAACTTAATCAAGATAGATACGAAGAATTACTAAAGCTAGATAAAAAAGCTGCTAGTGAGTTAGCGGATGAAAACGCAGCCTTGCAAGATGAACTAACAAAGATTCAGTTGCAAGGTCAAATAAAGAGAAACGAGCAAAGTAAACAACAGGCAGAGAAAAATAAAGCACAAAGAGAAAAAGAAGCACAAGAGGAATTTACTAGGAATAGAGAAAGAGAAGCTAGAGAATCTGCTGCTCAAGAAGTACAAATAGAAGCCTTTAGGTCTACTTTAACAGATAGGCAAAGAGATTTATTATCTGCAGAAGATGAATTTGAGAAGAAGAAAGGTGATTTAATTAGAGCAGGAGTTACAGACTTTACTTTAGTTCAAGAGCAGTATAGGTTAAAGTTACTTGAAATAAATAAAAAGTACGATGAACAAGATGCTCAAATAGAAGAAGAAAAACAAGACAAGAAAAGAGAAATAGATTTAGTAAATAAGGAAAGACAATTACAAACACAAGAACTAAATGCTATAAATTTAGAAGACCAAAAAAAAGCAGAATTAGATGCATTACAAAGTGAATATCAAATTAAATATGATTTAGCGGTTAAAAATGGAGAAGATTTATTAATATTAAAAGATTTATTAAAAGCTAAAGAAAAAGATATAGAGCAAAAATATGCAGATGAAGAAGCTAAAATATTAGATGTAAGAAAACAAAAACAATATGAACTTTACGGTGCTATCGGAAATGGAGTTGGAGCCTTAAGTAATTTATTTGAACAAGGAACTGCTGCATCAAAAACTGCAGCATTATCTGAAATTGCAATAAATACTGCATTAGGTTATTTACAAGGATTAGATATTGCACAAAAGGGAGCAAAAGCTACTGGCCCAGCAGCACCATTTGCATTTCCAATATTTTATGCATCACAAATTGCAGCTATTATAGGGGCAGTTTCAAAAGCTAAAAGTGTTTTATCTACTGTAAAAGGTGGAGGTGCTTCATTTGCTAGTGGAGGTTCCTTAAGTACAAATGCACCTATAACTCCAAGAATACCGCAAACAGCAACTACGAATATATCTGCTGAATCTATTAACGCAATAGGAAACCAAGCTATTCGTGCCTATGTAGTAGAAACAGATATTACTAGTAATCAAAAAAGAATACAAGCTATAAAACAAAGGGCAAGGTTTAGTTAAGTGATAAAATAACCTATAAACAAGCATTTAGGATTATGGATTTACCAGTATATGAATTAATGATAAGCGATGATTTACAAGACGATGCAGAGGTAAACTTTGTGTCACTAGTAGACCGACCTGCTATCCAAAAGAATTGGAACGCCTTTAATCATAAAGTTAAGTTTAACACCGATGAAGAAAAGCGTGTTATTTCTGGTGCTATTATGTTGGCTGATACTCCGATTTTTAGGAGTGATATTGCTCATGGCGATTACTATGTTGTATTCTCTAAGGAAACTATTTTTAAAATAGTGCAGAGGTATTTCAAAAAGGGTTATCAAGCTAACGTAAATATCCAGCATAACCAAGACACTAAGCTAGAAGATGTTTATTTGTTTGAATCTTTTATTAGTGATAAGGAAAGGGGTGTTATGCCCATGAAAGGTTTTGAAGATGCTCCAGATGGTTCATGGTTTGGTTCAATGAAAGTAGATAATGACTATGCATGGAATGAGGTAAAGGAAGGAAACATAAAAGGATTTTCTGTAGAGGGAGTGTTTGAATATGGAAAATATAAAACAAAAAATAATAATAATATGGCAGAAATTAATTCTCAATTAAATTTTGGTGGCCCTGGAAGTGGAAGAAGACCAGAAGGTGGCGGTGATAATTCAAATACTAGTGTAAAATCTCCTAGTTTAGATAAGGTAGTTGAAAGTAAAAATTATTCTCCTAAGCAAAAGGAAGAATTAATTAATGATGCTAAATTAACAATTAGACAAATAAATTCTGGTACAAGACCAATGTCAGTTGCAGTTACAGATTTAGTAAATACTCATGGATTAGATAGACGTGAAGCGATAAATGTTTTAGATGAAATTGAAAAACAAATGCAAACAAAAGGTGAAAAAACAAAATATGCTTCAGATGTAATTAAGATAGAAAAGATAAAAGAAATTTTATCACAAGTTAAGTGATATATAAATTAATAAATAAACATTTACTATTATGAATCTAGGAGAAGCAATTTTAAAAATTAGGGCACTATTTGAAGATATGCCAGAGCCAATGCCACAGGATGAAGAAAAGGAAGAAAAGGTAATGATGGCTGAATACGTTTTAGAAGACGGAACTAAAGTAATGATTTCATCTCTTGAAGTAGGCGGTGAGGTTGTTCTTGAAGATGGTTCACCTGCTCCAGATGCAGAACATAAATTGGCAGATGGTCAAGTTATCGTTACTGAAGGTGGAGTTATCAAAGAAATTAAAGTAGAAGAAGAACCAGCAGTAGAGATTGAAGTAGAATCTAAAAAAGATGAGAAAATGGAAGAAGTAGAAGCTAAGCTATCTGCTTTGGAAATTGAGAATGAATCTTTGAAGGCTAAACTATCAGAGGTTGAAAAGAAAGCTGCACAAGGTTTCTCACAAGTAATTGAGTTGATTGAAGAAATCGCTAAAGTTCCTCAAGCAGACCCAATGGAAAAAACACAGTCTTTTAAATTTGAATCTACTAAAGACATCAAGTTTGATAGACTAGCTAAATATCGCAACGCAATTTTAAACAATAAAAACTAAGAAAAATGGCATTTAATGTTTCTGCACTCGCAGACTACACAGAACAGAACGAAGCCTTGTTGGTTACCAGCTCGGTTCTCGGTGCTAAGACTGCCTCTCTAATTAAGAGTGCAGGTAACGTTATGGTCGGAGTTAAATCTTCAGAGACCATCAATATCATGGACACAGACGCAGTTTTCCAAGCTGGTGGCTCATGTGGTTTTAACGCTTCTGGTTCTACTTCTTTCACACAAAGAACTGTGACTGTTGGTAAAATCAAAGTAAACGAGGCTCTTTGCCCTAAAGATTTGGAAGCTAAGTATCTTCAGAAGGCTTTGCCTACTGGTTCAATGTACGATGCTATTCCTTTTGAGCAAGAGTTCACAGACAAGAAAGCTAAGCGTATTGCTTCTCAACTTGAGATTGCTTTGTGGCAAGGTGATACAACTAGCGTAAACGTAAACTTGAATAAGTTTGATGGTTTGGTTAAGTTGGTAGGTGCTGCTTCTGGAGTTGTAGATGCTAACACTTCTACTTATATCTCTGGTGCTCCTTTGTCTAGCATTACTGCAGCTAACGTAGTATCTATCTTTGATGGTGTTTACAAGGCTATCCCTGCACAGATTGTTTCTGAAGACGATGTGCATATCTTCTGCGGTATGGATGTATTCCGTACTTACACTATCGCATTGAAGAACGCTAATTTGTTCCACTACTCAATTGATGTTAAGGCTGATAACGAGTTTATCCTTCCGGGCACTACCATCAAGGTTGTAGCGGTTCAAGGTTTGAACGGAACTAACAAGATTTATGCAATGAGATTGTCTAACTTGTTTTTGGGTACTGACCTTCTTAACGAAGAAGAGAAGTTTGAAATCTTCTACGCAAAAGAAGCTGACCAAGTACGTTTCGTAAGTGAGTTCAAGATGGGTGTTAACTTCGCCTTCCCAGACGAGATTGTTAAGTTCGCATACTAATTATATAGGGGGTGAAATATCCCCCTACTTTTTAACTTTATAAATTATTTAAAATGGCTTGTGCACTTACACAAGGTTATGTTCTAGATTGCAAAGATTCACTCGGTGGTATAACTGAAGTGCTTTTTATTGCTAAGCAAGACGTAACCGCTACAACAGAGGCTTCTGGTGTTATCACAGCTATTACAAAGGCGGCTGGTAAGCGTTTCTACAAGTATGAACTTGTAAAAGAAACTTCTAACTTTGTTGAGAACATCAACGCTTCAGTAGAAAATGGTTCTATTTTCTATCAGCAAGAGTTGACTGTTATCCTTAACAAACTACAAGCAAATACTCGCAATGAGATTCTGCTTTTAGCACAAAACCTTTTATTAGCTATCGCAAAAGATAACAACGGAAAGTATTGGTACTTAGGACAAACTAGAGGACTAGACATTACTGCTGGTTCTGGTGGTTCTGGTACTGCAATGGGAGATAGAAGCGGATATACTTTGACCTTCACAGGCAAAGAACCTGCTCTTGCTCCAGAAGTTCAATCTTCAATTATTACTGGTCTATTATCGTAAGCAGTTGGTTTAGTATAATTAGCCCTTGCAAGTGCAGGGGCTTTTTTTGTTAAATACCTTTCCTTTCAGCATTTATATTAGAATGATACAATTAACGAAAGGAGTAACGCAATACATCTATTTAACCTTAACGGAGAAGGAAACTTTAACCGACCCTAATTACTTATTCGTATTTAAAAATAGGTCTACTAATAATGAGGTTAAGTTTGTTTTATTGAACGCTGCAGACGTATCACAATATAAAGATAGATACAATAAATTCAGTTTAAAGGTAGATAAATACTTTTCTAGTAAACCTAGAGGGCAGTACACATATTCTGTTTATGAGCAGACAAGTTCTGCTAACCAAGATACCACTGGACTAAATGAGTTAGAAAGTGGGATTATGTGGTTAAATGATGCAGAGAATGTTTATACTGAATATCAGACTAACGATACATTTAAAGTAAGACAATGAACGGAGAGAATTTTATATTAGTACAATTTGCAGAGGCTAAGCAACCCGAATACAGAGAGAAGAAGAAAGAGGGTTACATGGAGTATGGGGAAAAGAACGACTATCCTTTGTATTTAGTTGAGTTGTTTAACAAGTCAGCTAAACATAACGCTATTGTCAGAAATAAAGTACACTATATTTGTGGAAATGGTTGGACTGGTAATGAGCAATTTATAGAGAAACCTAATAGGTCTGAAAATCTAAATGACCTAACTAGAAAAATCTCTATGGACTTGGAGTTATTTGGTGGGGCTTATATTGAGGTTATTTGGGGTTTAGGTAAGGTAGCTGAAATGTGGCATATTGACTACACAAAGATTAGAACTAATAAAGATAACACGCAGTTTTGGTATAAAGAGAACTGGAAAGACTATAAAGAAAAGCTAGAATTTGTTTATCCTGCTTTTAATCCTAAAGTCCCACAAGGTAAACAGATTATCTATCTAAAGGAATATAGACCTAATATAGGCGTTTATTCTTTGCCTGTTTACTTTGGTGCTCTTAACTACATAGAATCGGATATAGAGGTATCTAAGCACGTTCTAGGAAATGCTAAGACTGGGTTTAGTGCTTCAAAACTAATTACCCTTCCAGATGGTACACCTTCAAGAGAGGAACAAAACGAAATCCACAGGAAGTTTAAAAATACCTATACTGGCTCTGACGGAGTTAAGTATATGTTGTCTTTCGTTAATGATGCTTCTAGAAAGCCTATTGTAGACGATTTAGGGCAGTCAGATTTAACTAAGGAAGATTTTGGTAGGGTTGATGAGTTGATTCAGACTAACATATTCTCTGGACATCAGGTTACTACTCCTAGCATATTTGGAATTGCAGTAGCTGGTAAGCTAGGCACTAGAACTGAAATGAGGGATGGGTACGAGATTTTCCGCAACACTTACGTTAATGGTAAGCAAATGTTTTTAGAATCCTTTATGAATACTATGGCTGGTTATTTTGGCTATAGTGAGGAGATGAGGATAATCCCTACAGAACCTATTGGAATAGAATTTAGCGAGGCAACAATTAAAGAAGTTGCACCTAAAGAATGGATTTTAGAAAAGATAGGTATTGATATGACTAAATACCAACCACAAGAAACTAAGCCAGAGTTAGCACCTGTTGAATTAGCAGACGCTTATTCTGTTTTTTTTGAGTTTGGAGAGGACAAGTCGGAGTTTGAAGTTTGGAAGCAGAAGTCTTATTTTGAAGATGTAGAATTATTTGCAGATGTAACACAATTACAGTCTGATGTTTTGGACTTGATAAGCAAGGATAAAAGAATAACACCAGAGGTAATTGCAGACACTTTAAAGGAGGATGTAGGAGTTATTAAAAGAATTATTACCGCATTAGAAAAAAGAGGGTTTATTAAGCCTACAGAGTACACAATAGGAGAAGGGATAGATTCTAACGTAATTGTAGAAAGACAACTAACAGAACCTTTAAGAGACATAGTAGAAAAGATTAAACCTAAGACTACAGAGTTTTTAATTAGATATTCTTACGAGTGGATAAAAGGTTATTCAAATAAAGATAAAGCTACTTCTAGGGAGTTTTGTAAGTATTTATTACAAGCCAATAAAATGTATTCTAGGGCAGAGATTGAGCAAATGAGTGCTAGGCTAGGTTATTCTGTTTGGGATAGGAGAGGCGGATGGTGGACACAACCAGACGGAGACCATTCTCCTTCTTGCAGACATCGTTGGGTATCAAATGTGGTAACACGCAAATAAGAAAAGATGAGTGCTAATATTTTATTTATATCAGTAGAAACAATTAAGGACAGAAGCGGTTTACATAACAACGTAGATGAGAAACTTATTTTGCCAGAGATTAAAACCTGTCAAGATATGTATATACTACCAGCTTTGGGTACAAGTCTCTACGAAAGATTGCAAAATGGGGTAGATTGTGGAAATTTGAACTGTGACGAAAAGTCACTACTTGACGATTACATAGTAGATTGTTTAATTAACTACGTTCTAAGTGAGTTACCACAAGGGTTGAGCTATCAGTTTTATAATAAAGGTTTAGTTAGGAAATCTAGTGAGAATACAGAACTTCCTTCTATGCAGGATATGATAGACATAGCCAATAGATACAAGGCTAGAGCAGAGTTCTATAAGCAAAGACTAATTAAATACTTAAAACAAAACAATACTTTATATCCAGAATATCTAAACTACGGGGCAGGATATGACGCTATTAAACCAGAGAATGACGGATATACCGCTTCTATTTGGTTAAGCGACCCATACTGCTGCAAGGGTGAAAAGATATTTAGAGAATTATATCAAGGCGATAATCCTCCATGTTGTTATGAGTAAAAAAGCAAACTTAAAAAACCAAGAGAAACTAAAAACATATCTAGCTAAAAATGACGTTAAACCAAATAATATCACAGATAACAAGCTACGGGACAAGTCACCCACAGATAAACACAGTTTACTTCGGGGATTTCGCAGACAAGCTGGATGATGCAGATGTAGTTTATCCTGCTATGTTTTATGATTTAGACGGAGGGAACTTTTTAGCTAAGCAATTATCTTTTAGTTTCAGCATTTATTTATTAGATAGACACTTACTAGAAACTGGAGCACAAGAGGTTTTGAGTGATATGAGTTTAGTGGCTGAAGATATTGTGGCAAGGCTAAGAACTCCGTCTAATGAGTGGATTACTAGTGATAATATAAACGTGACTTTTTTTAGAGAAGCAGAACCCGATTACTTAGCAGGGGTTAGGCTTGATGTGACAATTACTCTGCCAAGTATAAACAATAGATGCCAAATACCATGACAAGCGATTTTAAACCTGCGGACTTAGATATAGAAATTGTTAAAGGCGACTACTGGGTGCAGACTTTTGCACTATCGGTAGACGATACACCTATCAACCTTTCAAATGAAGACGTGCATATAGAGATTACTCAAGGTTGCTCTACTACTGTTTTGTGGGAAGCTACAGAAGGTGACGGAATAACAATAGGTGGAGTTAGTAATAACCAGATAAATTTAAGTAAGCTAGTAAACCTAGACGAAGGAAACTATGAGTATACTTTAAAAGTTACTTATATGACTGGAGTAGTTAAAACATATTTGTGGGGTTCATTTAAAGTTTATTTAGATAAACCATGACGGAAATAACAGTAAACGAACAGAGTGTAGAGGTTGCAGTTACCGACCAGCAAATAGATATTAATGTTAATACTAGCACTATTGATATTAACACTACAGAGCAGGTTATAACTGTAGAATCTAATACTGGTTTAATTATAAATCAAGACGTTGCAGGTCTTGTTACTTTAGTTAGGAATCAATCTGGTTCAACTATTGCAGCAGGTAAGGTTGTATATATAAATGGAGCAACAGGTAATAAGCCTACGATAGCTTTGGCTAGTGCTACAATGGAAAGCACATCTAGTAAAACTTTTGGTATAACTAGAACAAGCATAGCTAATAACTCAACTGGTTATGTAGTTACTATTGGTGAGTTACAGAATATAAATACGCAGAGTTTAACTGAAGGTCAACTATTGTGGTTAGGAACAACGGCAGGAAGCATAGTAACTAGTCCTCCAGCAGAGCCTAATCACGCAGTATTTTTAGGGTATTGCGTAAGGTCGCATCCCACACAGGGGGTTATTGAGGTTCGTATTGCTAATGGATATGAACTAGACGAATTACATGGGGTACAGATTACTAACGTGCAGGAGGGAGATGTTTTACAATACACAAACGGACTTTGGATAAATACAAATTCAATAAATTTCGGAACTTGGTAATATGGCAAATACATTAAGATTTAAAAGGGGTTTAGCGAGTGGGATTCCTACGGCATTAGCTGGTGAGCCACTATTCACAACCGACACCTTTGATTTATACATAGGCAACGGAACGACTAACACTCGCTTCCAAAAGTATATTGCTTCGGGTGCGACTACGCAAATCCTTAGAGGTGATGGTAGCTTATATACATTCCCTTTGGCGATTAGTTCTCCATCCAATGGTCAAGTGTTGAAGTTCAACGGCACGAATTGGGTGAACGATAGTGATGCTGGGATTACGGGTTCGCTAACAACTAACTATTTGCCTAAAG